>JAEIGA010018130.1_pt1 | contig 10723 bp, 14 predicted proteins | sample 9270691 | NCBI WGS metagenome assembly JAEIGA01 (sample SAMN17057246, study PRJNA624740) | gut metagenome | biome: biome; isolation source: fecal sample | host: Bos grunniens | place: China: Xizang | collected 2019 | reverse complement strand
CTGGGCAAAGAACCCTCCAAGAAATTCAAGCGTGAAATTCTGATCTCCGAGCATAGCCCCATCCGTGATATTTCTGTGAAGTGGAAGTGGGAGTCTATCAAGAGCTGGGTTGCTACCCATTGGGTGCGGCACAAATTTGAAAAGTTCGTCAAGACTCAGCGCACCGACCGAACCGGCGTCAATCGTGACAAACTGCCCCAAGATGCTCTCGTGAGCTTTACCGGCGATGCAAACGCTCAACATCTGATCGATGCGTGGAGAAAGCGTCTGTGTAAAATGGCTTCACGCGAAACTCGGCAGTATGCGGAAGATTTCAAAATAACCCTCCATGAATATGAACCCGAGATTTCCGATGTGTTGGTTCCTAACTGCATCTATCGTTGCGGATGCCCCGAACCGAACGGCTGCCGTTGGTATGAAACTGTCAGTTCCATCGAGCCGAAACTTGCAAGCACTGATATTCAAGAGCGCTACGATGCCTATAACAATATGTTCCACTATGGCGGTAACGAATAATTATGCGTCAGCAAACACTAACGGTGTGCGCCAGGTGTGGACACGCCCACAGAGAGCTACAGATACGCCGATGCCCTAATCCGGCCGTTAATCGCATTCTCGGTGAGTATATCTGCTACTACTGCTGTAAAAAATGCAAGTTTCATACAAAACACCCGCTCTGCGGTGCGATAGGATGTGGTTACAGTGATACAAAAAATTAAATCCCGACTTTCGTGCGTGGAGTATCTTTCACGGCATGGAATCTATGTGAAAAACGGTGGGCGGTGTACATCACCGCTCCGCCCCGGAGCGAGAAACCCTACATCCTTCTGGGTGGAGGACGACCACTGGTACGACTTCGGCTCCGGTTCTGGCGGTGACGTTATCGATCTCGCCGCCGCTCTGCAATACGATGGCGATGTATCCCAAGCTGTGCGTGGCCTCGCCGCTGAACTCGGCATCCAGTTTTCGGATTACTCCGAAACTTTCAAACAGGATATTCAGAACCTCTGCAATCGTACCGCTGCCTATCATGCGGCACTTACGCCGAGCGACTATGAGTATCTGTCTACACGCGGTTTCACCCCGGAGGACGCCGATCGCCTTATGATTGGTCGCGTAACCGATGGTTACCTTCGTGGGCGGCTATTCCTCCCCTATTTCAAAAACGGCGCTGTCGTGTATTACGCCACTCGTGCTATGCCTGGTTCCAGTTTCCAAGAGAACAAATACATGAAAGCCTCCCGTGACGAGTGTGCCAGTTATCAGCACATTCCGTGGGGCTTACAAACACTCTCACGGCGTTCCGACCACGATACGCTGATTATTTCCGAGGGATATTTCGATGCCGCTGTGTGGGAGAAAAACGGCTACCCGGTTATCTCCCCTATCACGGGTAACTTTTCTAAGGATCAGTGGCCAGACGTTATTTCCGCTTGCAGAATGTTCTCTCGTGTGCTTATTATTTTCGACAATGACGCTGTATCTCACGCTGGCGAGGGCTTCACCGCCCGGACAGCCCGAAAGCTATTCCAGAACCGCGTTCCGTTCGTGGTCGCTCACACGCCTCCCGGTATTAAGGACGTGAACGACTATTACACCAACGGTGGTTCTCTGGAAACTCTGGTATCCCAAGCCCAGGACGGTCTGCGGTATATGGTTTCCCAGTACGAGGACCCGGTGGAACTTAAAAACTTCATTATGACCATAAACCGATATACGGACTCCACGGCTATCGCCGCTGCTCTGGACACACTATCTCAGCGGTTCGCTCCGTCTATCATCAAGTCTATCCAGAAATCAGCGGACTCAGCACCTACGGAGTCCCAGATTGTCGATGAAATTATCGCCAAGCATAACATTATTTACATCGACCAGGTGGGCTTCTATGAGTGGGACTCTCGTATATGGAGCCGTACATCCGATTCCCAGATACGCAACTACGCCGATACTCTGTACGGCAAGCGGTTCGCCACCGCCCAGCGTGTGAACTCGGTATGCAATCTATTAAAATCTCGGTCTATCACCCAGGTCGTTTTCGACAGGAACCCGGTTCTCACGTTCCAGAACGGCACTCTGGAAATCGAGACCGGCGTTTTCCGTGACCATAATCCGAGCGACTACTGCTCCATTATTATGGATTACGACTACGACTCGGCGGCACGATGCCCCGTGTGGGAGAACTTCATCGAGGATGTCACTGACGAGAACCCTATCCGAGCCGAAATCTTACAGTTCATCGCTGGTTACGTTCTTATGAACGACTGCCGGTATCAAAAAATATTCCTTTTAGTCGGCAGCGGTGGTAACGGCAAATCCGTATATCTGGAAATTATCCAGAAACTTTTCGGCTCTGAGAACGTTACCCATGTCGAGCCTACAGGTCTCGCCGCTGAGTTCCAGCGCATCCGGCTTAAAGACTCCCTGCTGAACATCGGCTCGGATATTAACTCCGACTTTTCCAGGGGCGAAATCCGTGAGTGGCTTCTGAAAGTCGCCGACTGAACATCCGTTCAGGCGTGTTACAAGGGCATGAACCATATCGATTTCATTCCTCGGTGCAAGCTCGTCTACGCTTGTAACGCTATGCCGACCGCCGAGATTATCAACGGTCTTAACCGCCGTATGCAGTTCGTGGACTTCCCTTGCCGCTATGTGGAGAACCCAGACCCCAGCGATCCGAAGCAGAAACAGCGTGATATAAATATCATCGCCAAACTCACGGCTGAACTTCCGGGCATTTTTAACTGGGCATACTCCGGCTACCAGCTTCTTAATACAGTGGGCTACTTTACCGATGCCCCGGAGCAGGACAGCCTTATGCAGCAGTTCGAGCAGACCAGTAACCCGGTTATGGTGTTCTGCGAGGATCACGACAGCAACTTTCATGGGACCGTGCCACGCTCTGAGATTTATACCTGGTATAAGTGGTGGTGTGAGGAAACCGGGCATAAGCCTCTTAGCAGAGAGAAGTTCCTGCCCAAATTCCGCGACTGCTTGGGGAACAGGATTTTGGATGACACTCAACGGAGAATCGACGGCGTTAGAACGAGGGTTTTCGTGTTCCAATAACTGTTCGGGGCGTGTTCCAGCGCCCTCCAGCTTGTGACACCTGCCTGTGACAGCGGAATAAAAAATCAGTAAATGTCACAGGCTGTCGCAGGATCGTCACAGGTTAATTTTTGAACCTGTGACACCTGTTCGCCCAGTATTTTCAAGGCTTTTTCTTTTACTGTCACAAGTGTCACAAGTAAAAATAAAGTCAATAAGAAATAAAATTAAAATACCCTAAAAACCCCTATATTTAAGAAAAAATTTATATATATAAAGCGGATGTCACTCTAGGGTGCGACGCTGTGACATGGAGGAATTTTCATGGCAGATAACAAAGAAACGACTATCGTAAAAACAGGCCGCGGCGGAAAATTCAACTTTCCCAACGCAATCGACCCGGACTCTATCGAACCTGGTACAAACTCAGCTTATGTGAGACACGCTCTGGCAAGCTGGAACCTGCCGCCTATCGACATCGCAAACCCTCGCCAGGTTGAGGAGCGTATCGGTTGGTATTTCAACCATTGCGTTGAGGATGATATGAAGCCGACCGTTAAGGGATTCTGTAATGCTCTCGGTATCCCCAGACAAACACTTCACACATGGAGAACCGGCAAATTCAGAGCGGATACCCACCAGGCTATTATCTGTAGGGCTTACGACTTGCTAGAGGAAATGTGGGAGGCAAATATGGTGAACGGTAAAATCAATCCCGTGTCCGGCATCTTCCTTGGCAAAAACAACTTTGGCTATCGCGATCAGCAGGAGTATGTGGTTACTCCTAACCAGATGGGCGAAGTGGTTTCCCCGGATATTATCGAAGCCAAGTACGACGAACTCCCGGAGGGCTGACAACTATGGCGACTTTCATTATTCCAGCGCTGTGGGTGGCTATCTGTGTTCTGCTGCTTCACGACTAATACACGACTTTCAGACCCTCACGATTTTCGGGGGTCTGAATTTTTTTACGACTTTCACAACTTTTACGACTTTTGAGGCTCTATACTCGGCTTGTGGAAATCTGACCTCATAAAAAAAGAACGAAAAACAGGCCAGTTTTTTAAGCGTTTTTGTTGCCGTTTCCAGGTGGTATGACCACTTTTCCGAACAAATTAGCAAATTTTACCATTTTGGATCATCCCGGGCGCGGCATATATCCGCCACGGATAGCCGCCAGAGGCCGCCAGGCGCCCGCTCCGGCGTTTATGTGTGCTGCTAGTGTTGCTATATGGCAACCAGGAAAAGCCGCTAAAAAGCCGCTCCCAGGCTCACAGAAAAAGGGCATAAAAATAGCCGCCACAGTGGCGGCTTGCGTGGATCGTGGCGGCGGTATAAAGAAAGCCGCCAGGGAAAGCCCCCGGCGGCGTTGTAGTGTTATAAATTATCGGCCAGAAAAGCCGCTAACGCTAGAATTAAAAGCCCGATCGGAATAGTTACAAATGCGGCTGCCATGCGTTACACCTCCATTTTTTTAATAATGCGCCAGCCCGCGCAAGGGCTATCCGCCCATATCTGGCACCCTTTCGGCCAGTCGCGGCTTTCTCTGATCCGTTCCAATAAATACATATATTTCCGCATTGTTTTGCCTCCGCTATTTGTGGAATTGCATTTTATTTCTTTTTGATACGTTCATACGTTTTTGCGCGGGATGATTTTCGCGCCCGTTATTTTTTCGTTTGCTTTAATAGTCAATTTCACAATATACCCCTCCATTAAAAAGCCCCCGGAATAGTTCGCCGGGGTCGTTGTTTACTTATAATTTTTTGCTAGTGCCAGGATAACGCCGAGCGGAAAGTATAGGATAACCGCCACAATGAAAAGTAGTTTTTTCATGTGCTGGCCTCCGAATATGACGCGCAACGGCTCCAGCCGGTAAATTCATAAAGTACAACGTTTTCCGGGGATACGTTTTCATATTCCGCAATTTCCGCGCGGATTTTTTCAGCGCTCCAGCCCAAACAATAAACGCTATATCCGTTTATGTCCTCCGGGCATTCCGGCGGCGTTTCGTCGTCGTGTATGATCCATTCCGTGCCGGTATTAAAATATTCCGTTTCGAATGCGGCCAGCCATTCCCGGCCATATTTCGCCGGATAAATAATATCTTGCCATTCGCCCTGGCAGCAGCCGCGGATCGTGTCCGCGCTCCAGCCCTGGCCGGTTATAAGCTCCAGCACGCGGCGGAGAATATCATTTTCGGCGCCGCTGTCACACCATTCCCACTGTGCAGCCAGTTTGGCCAGCTCCAGCCGTTCGGCCCTGGTATATTCCCGGCCCGCGTCGTCTGGCGGTAAAAGATCGTTTAGCGCGTCCCGCCAGCTTGAATACCAGCCGCGGCCGCCGTCGTTTATTTCTTCCCACACGTCGGAAATTTCCGCCAGCGCGGCGCGTATTTCCTCCAGCCGTTCGGCGTGCGGCGTATAGTCTCTATTTCCAAAAACAAATACATTTTCGGGCCATTCGTCGAAAAATAGCGGGCTTTCTTGATATTCCGGCGGGACCTGGCGCGCATATACTTTATTCATTGTTTTTCCCTCCGTTTGTAAATGTAAAATATAATCCGGTGATAATTGCGGCCGTGCTAACAGCCGCATAACAGAAAACGAATAAATCAACCATTTTTAATATCCTCCATTCGTGCGCATAATTTGATCGAAATAATACCGGCGGCCGTTCTTGCGTACATACGCGCGTCCCGTGTATGTGCAATGGATTTTATGGCGGCGTATATTTTGGTATCCGTCTCCATAGCTCCAGGCGCAAACGGCGCTTTCTCCGTCGCTGCTAATATCCAGGATCGCAAGCCCGCCAAAATTGCAAATTGTATATACGCCAACGGGCGCGGCGTTTTCGTACTGTTTATATAGTGGTATCATTTTTTATTCCTCCGTTAAAAATCAATTTTTCCGATCCGCTCCGGCGCGTAAACCGTTTCGTAATGATAGCCGCCGTCGTATGTATTCGGGACGCGCTGCTGGCGCCCGTCGCGGATAATTTGCGAATTTTTCGCGTTTGTCAACATATTAAAAATAATGTTTGCGGCCTCTGTTATATCAGCGTCGCACGCGGTCCCGAGCAAAAAACAGTCATATAACCATTCTTTAGGCGTTTCGTCGCACGCGGCGTCCATGGAATAGCTGCCGTTTTTGATCGGCGTTTTTTGATAATAAAAATCGAAAAACGGGTTGCGGTCTACCTGGAAATAATAATAGGTATCGTTTAGCACGAAAGAAATATAACTTGTATGTGTTACCGGGATCGGATCATTATTGATCGTTTGCAGCCACTCCAGCTTTTTCTTGTATTCGATAATGGCGGCGGCGCGCAGCGGGTTATTTTTTTCTTTTTCTAGCTCCGTATAACGTGCGATTTTTTCGGAATATTCGCGCATGGCGCCGTCGTGCGTGCGGTTGCTAATGATGGCCGTTTTTAGGGGCTTTACGCGGCCGCCGTTATTTGTTACGATCTTTGCTAATTGCGTCATAATTCGCGCGGCGTTATATTCCCACGTTGCCGGGTACAGTCTTTCGTTTTCTTTGGTTACGATCATGTTTAATTCCTCCAGTATTTATTATTTGAAAACAGATTGATATTTTTCTTTTTGTTCCGGCGTATCGAAATAAATAACCGCGTCGCCGTTCCCGTTGTGCGTTGCATATCCATATGTAAAGACACGCGCCCGGTTTAATTCCCGGATCAATTCCCAAATTGCAATATACTTTTTATATTCGTTCATGTTGTTTCCTCCCGCTGATAATGCGCCAGTAGCTTATATATATAATCTAGTAGCGCCAAATCATTTACTTTTTCAATCGTTGTGTTTATTTGCGATTGATAGAATGCTTTTAATACTGTTTCTTTGTCCATTGTTCGCCGCCTCCGTCGGTCGTCGTGTGTGGTGTATATAGTAGAGCCATATCTCTATAAAGAATTATATAGCTATATATCTCTATAGTCAAGAGTTATTTCTCTAAATTATAGAGAAAAATATCTATAAATTTTATATGCCGTTTTTGTACACTTTGCCGACACGCTGCACGCGATCCAGCCAGAGCCGGAGCCGGTCCCCCGCCCCGGGCGGGGTTATTTGCGTTCGTGGGGCAGCCGGGTGAGGGGCGAAATCGCCCCAAAAAATAAAAAGACCCAAATCAAGAGAAATAACTCTTGACAAGAGAAATAACTCGATGTATAATCGTGGTAGAAATCAACGAAATGGAGCGATAGTTATGACAGTAGACAAAATCTTATCCGCAATCCTCGAAGCAAGAGGTTGGAGCAAGGCACAGCTTGGGAGATCGATCGGCGTTGTTACTCCCCAAGAGGCGGAAGAAAAGCCCTCTAAGGCGACCGACATTATCAATAAGAGAATGAAACAAAAGAACATCAGCGTTAAATTGTTGTCTGAGATGCTGAAACCGCTGGGCTACACAATCGTAATTGTGCCTGATGGTCGAGTTAGGAAAGAGGGAGAATACGAGGTGAGCGTTGATGAATAAAATCTATGCTTGCTGGCGTGTCTCGTCGAACGAGCAGAACGAGGCAAGGCAGCTAAAGGCGTTCCGTGAGTGTGGAGAGGAAATCGACGAGATTTTCGGTGATAAAATGAGTGGTAAAAGTATGGATCGCCCGGATTATCAGCGGATGATTGAAAAGCTGGAACCTGGCGACCTGGTGATTTTCAGCAGCTTAGACCGTATGAGCCGTAGCTATGATGATATTGCCGAGGAATGGCGATATATAACCAAAGAGAAGGGTGCGGATATTCTGATTCTGGATATGCGCGATCTGCTGGATACTCGTAAGGGCAAGGATTTGATTGGTACACTGATTTCGGATATTGTCGTGAAGCTGTTGAGCTATGTTGCCGAAACCGAGCGCCAGAATATCCGTAAGCGCCAAGCAGAGGGCATAGCCGCAATGCCGGTAGATGAGAGTGGCCGAAAAATCAGCAAAAAGACAGGTCGCGGATTTGGTCGGCAGGAGAAACGCCCGGAGAATTTCCAAGAGGTGTATCATCGCCAACAGCGGGGCGAAATTACGCTAAAAGATGCGTTGACCCTGACAGGCATTGGAAGAACGAAGTGGTATGAATTAGCAAGGGAGGCGGCTAGTGGATGATGGAAATTAAAGTAGCGCCAGATGGTTTTCCTATTGAGCAAGGATTTTATAATGCTGGGCTTTTGCGTATGTTTGGCGATATGGTTGCAACCGCATCGCCCGAAATTCGAGAAGAAATAAGGAGAAGATTGGAAAAAGCGGTGCATACAGAGGAGTGGAGCATAGGGTTGGCAAAGCCATATGTAGACTGGAGCCATGCGTCCGACCTGGGTGATTTGTATAAAGGTTGGGGGCCAAACTATCTTTATGTGTGGTTAAACAAAGACGGCGTTCCGTTCTACGCTGGCCAGGCAAAAGATCGGAACAGGGTTGAACACTTCACGAGTTCTACCCGATCCGAAAAGTTCAAGAAAATTGTTGGTCGAGGTGGTTGCCATGCTGTTGTCGTAGCAAAACATATTCCAGATACAAAGATTGATGGTTTGGAACGTGAACTTATCGCTTTTTTGAAATGGAAAGAATATCCGATTGTCAACGAAAAAGATTTGCCCAGTGAGCGGGAATGCAAGATGGCTAAAAAAATTGCTGATTCTAGCGGTTATCCGATTGACCGGGTATTTTTGCTTCAAAGTGAGTACAATAGTGATTTCAAGAAAATACTTAATGTTTTGGACGAAGTAGTGTGCGCTGAATATGTAGGTGAATGTGCTACATTTGCCAAAACATCGTAACAATGAAACAAGCTGCCGGGCTTAAACGGAGAAAGGGCGTAAAATGAGAAAGAAGAAACCGCTGGGACCCCTCGGATGTCTTATTGCGTTGATATATTTTCCGATTGGGGTAATTTTGGAATTAGCCAAAAATAAGAAATACCATTGAGCGCCAAAGAGAGCGCCATTACTGAGTCGAGAGGCTTAGCAGTGGCGCTCTTATTTTTGTTAGAGGAGTGACGGAATGGATATTAAGGAAAAAATCAAACGTGCGATAGAGGTTAAGGGTGCGGATTACGAAAAACTGCGTGATCTGTTCGATATGGTGCGTATCTGTGAGGATGCGAAAGAGCGGCGAAAGTGGCTGCTGTATGTGCGGCAGAAGGCTCGTGAGGTGCGGAGCGAACAGGTGTATGAACTGATCCGACAGACCTATGTGCAAGGCGCCAGGGATGGTAATTTCGATGATTATTGCATCGCTCTGGAATGGCATCGAAGCCCGGAGAAGCGTTTTTATCTCCCTCGCCGCTCAGTGCTGAAAATCTTGGTAGACGATCTGCAAGATTTGTTCGATGGAAAACTGGATTTCCTGGGCGTGTCGCTGCCGCCTCGTGTCGGAAAGAGTACGCTGTGCATATTTTTTATGACCTTCGTAATGGGACACCGCCCGGATGTGGCAAGCGTAATGAGCGGTCACAGCGATAAGCTGACGGACGGTTTCTACCGGGAATTGCTGAGTATTATCACGGATGATACGCAGTACGCATGGCACGAGATATTTTTCGATGTAAAACTGGTAGATAACAGCGCGAAAAACGAAACGATTGACCTGGAACGGAAGAAGCGCTTCCCTACCATGACCTGCCGATCGATTTCTGGTACGCTGACTGGTGCTGTTGAAATTGGCACCGGCGGCATCCTGTACTGTGACGACTTAATTGAGGACTTGGAAGAAAGTTTGAACCCCGTCCGCCTACAGAATAAGTACGATGCGTATTTGAACCAGTTGAAAGACCGTAAGAAACTAGGTGCGTTGGAGCTGATGGTCGGCACACGATGGAATGTAGCGGACCCGCTAGGCAGAATTGAAGAACAGTATCGGGGAAACGAGAGATACCGTTTTCGTGTAATTCCTGCGCTGAATGAGGCTGGGGAAAGTAATTTTAACTACCAGTATGGGCTTGGTTTCGATACAGAATATTATCGCGATATGAAAGCGAGCATCGATGATGCTACCTGGATGGCGAAGTACATGGGTAATCCGTACATCCGAGAGGGCCTGCTGTTCCCTGCCGCTGAATTGCAGTATTACAACGGTGTGCTGCCGGATGGTGAGCCGGATCGAATTGCGTTCGTAACCGATACTGCGTGGGGTGGCGGCGACAGTTTGAGTATGCCGATTGCGTATGAGTATGGCGGAGATATATACCTGCCTGACCTGGTATTTAATAACGGCGATAAGACGGTCACTCGTCCGATCGTGATTGGTAAGTTAAAAACGCACAGGCCGCACATGGGGCGCTGGGAGAGTAATAACGGCGGCGATGAATACGGCGGCATCGTAGATGAAAAACTCCGTGAGGAAGGTATCAGAATAAACATGAGTTATAAACGAGCGCCTACGAACCAGAGCAAACTCAGCCGGATCATCCAGTATGCCCCGGATATTAAGCGGATATATTTCCTGGATGAAAAGCACAGAAGCCCGGAATATGAGAAATTCATGCGAGAACTCACGTTATTCACTGTGAGCGGTAAAAATCTCCACGATGATGCCCCGGATAGCTTGGCGATGCTGATTGATTTTTTGAGTAACGGCGTAAAACTCGCCACTGTGGCGAAAAGGCCGTTTTAATTTGTGGCGAAAGTTGCTATTTGCCAACGGAAGGCATTGACAAGTTGCT
>JAEIGA010018129.1_pt1 | contig 10724 bp, 9 predicted proteins | sample 9270691 | NCBI WGS metagenome assembly JAEIGA01 (sample SAMN17057246, study PRJNA624740) | gut metagenome | biome: biome; isolation source: fecal sample | host: Bos grunniens | place: China: Xizang | collected 2019 | reverse complement strand
TCCTGCTAACGATTACGAAGAGGTAATCGCTATTCGTGACGAAAGTGAGAAGGTGACCATCTATTTTAAGGAACTGAAAGAAAACCTCAGCGAATTTGTTCTGATTACCGATAGATCAAATGAGTTCAACATCATTTCTATCGTAGGTAAGATAACCCTACAGGATATTCAGAATATGGTGGCTGAGGACAAGAAAGAACAAAAGTAGACAACTATCAAATATACACAACAATATGAAAACTATAAAGACAGCACTTTGTGTATTTGCGCTCTGTGCCAGCATCAGCGGTATGGCGCAAAATGAGATAAGCTTTGGTAATAAACTCGTCATCAGAGACTACGAGACGGTAGATGAGGGTGGAAAGGTTGAATATACTACAAAGATTAAGGCGGGTCGAAAGGATTATACCATCCGTCGTCGCATGAGAGCACACTATCCTTGGTTTTATTTGGGTTATAATCGACTAAGCAATAGTACATTGTCTCCTACCTTCTCTCCCGACTTTGCCGCTGGTATCGGTCAGAAACAAAGTAGCTGTTGGGAGTGGGGTGCATATATAAACGAAAATAGTATACCTTTTAACAAGCGAGGAACAATGGGTATCAGCTATGCCTTTGGTATAGGTTGCAGTAGCTACAAGCTCAATGGTGGCAACTACTTCTACAACGATAATGGTGTCACCCGCTTCGGAAATATGCCTGGCAATAATAATGTATACGACGAAACATGGTTCCGCTACTGGGGATTCCGTTTGCCCATAAACTTGGAGTTGCAGCAATACGTCAACAAAAAACCGCTGTTCCTCACTTTCGGCCCCGAGTTGGAACTTCGCTTCTCGCCCAAATCCTTAGGACGCATCAATGGCTACAAGAAGCAACGTAGCATTACGCAAGACTTTGAACTTAATCCATTGAATGTAAATCTTATGGCGCAAGTGGGTTATGATAATGTTGGTTTCATGGCAAAGTTGTCGCTCATCGACCTATTCCAAAACCCCATGCGTCCCGAACCTCTAGTTGGTGGCTCAGGAATGACCATTCTCAATTGCGAAGTATACCCACTAACCATAGGCTTTTCTATTTGCTATTAAGTCAAGGTTAACTTGATAGTAAAAGTTCGAGGGTGCATCATCATGCACCCTCTCTTTTTGCAATTTAAATTATTAACTTAACAGTCTCCTTTTTGTACGAAAAATTAATCCTCTTCTTCGAGCGCAAAGATTTCGTCAACTGTTTTGCCAAAATATCGGGCAATCTTTAATGCCAGCACAGTGGAAGGCACATATCGGGCAGCCTCTATAGAATTGATGGTTTGACGACTTACTCCTACTGCTACGGCAAGGTCTTGCTGAGTGATATCCTTAATGGCACGCTCTACACGAATGGTGTTCTTCATCTCTGCTCCTTTCTCTCGCGATACATCGCAAGGTTAAATTTAACGGCATAGAGTGTCAAGTACAGATACATCGCAATAAGCATAAAAGTGATGAACTCGAGGTCATACACGAAGAATATTCCCAAAGCGATTATTGCAGATGTTGCCCAAGCGCTCCATACAAACGATTGCATGCGAATGTGGGCAGTCATTTCATCTTCATCGCATTCGCGAGAAAGTCCGATGAAGACAAGCGAAGCGAGGAGGCCGAGCATGGCTATCTCATCAATAAGATTGGTCTCATTCATCGTGAACCATCCTGAATAATTTACCAAAGCTGGCATCTTGATGGAAAGAATAGATAGATTTACATCGTCCATTATGCCACATATACATAATACACTGAGTACGAGAAATGGTACAACCATCCAAAGTCCTACTTTCTTAAAGCCAACGGGCAATAAATAGCTTTTCTTCATAACAATTTCTTTTTTGGTTAGACATAAAGTTGCTTACGTAAGTTTTATGGTGCAAAGGTAAATATATTTTCCGAAATGACAAATATTCTTTACAAAATATCTTAAAAACTTTATATTTTTTTGTCAAAAATCATCTCTCATCTCTTAATGAGAAGAACTGAAGATAAAGGAATAATGGAATAACTCCAAGCGTTAACTATTAACGTTAACATCTGGATAATTTTGCTTTCTCGCGAGATAACAATCGTTACATCCCGAGAAAGAAGTTCTTACGTCCCGAGATAATTTATGTCCCAAGGTTTGGGATGTATATCCCAAGTGCTGAAATATATATCCCAAGTCTTGGGATGTACGTTTCAAGTCTTGGGACGTAAACTTTCACGAGGAGATAGAAACTTTTCTCTCTACGATGGAGATTTTGCTGTGTCGCGATGGGGGAATTACTTCTTCGTTGGGTAGAGAAAAAAGTGCATTTTCTCTACTTTCACTCATTGAAATTTGCTTTTTCTCTCACCTTGACTTCGTCTTCTTCCTTTTCGCTCGCTGCAAGAGTTCAAACGAGCTTGACTCTTGCTCGCTCATGCGTCAGTTGCACTATCTTTAGTCTGCATTGTAGCCTGAAGATAGGCTGCGGTTCGGAAAAATGCAAATAAATTTGCTTTTTCTCTCACCTTGCACTATCTTTGTCGGCAGTAACGGCTTCCGAGTTCGATGCATGAACTTGGATTTACGGGAATCCGGTGTGAATCCGGGACAGTACCTGCTGCTGTAAGTCCCTTTGCAACTGTGTGTTTATTGCACTCTTAGCCACTGACGTTATTGTTGGGAAGGCGCAATAAACGGGATAAGTCAGAAGACCGGCCGTGGCAAACAATAAGTATTCTTGACGCAGGTCTACGGAAAGAATAGAGATGAACGGACGTATAAGACATCCCCAGTTGGTATGTGTCGTACTATTGGCTTTGGCCAAGCCTTGCTGTAATGTAATGGTTGTACCCGACACTCTCACGAGCACCATTGACGAGGTGATCGTGACGGTTCAACGTGTGCCCTCTCTAAATTCCTCCATCAAGCATTCTGCCCGTGACGTGCGAAAAGTTGTATCACGACAAAAAGTAAATTATTATAAACTATTAATTGATTTGTTATGAAAAACTTAGAGAACAGAACGGACGGCAATGTGGTGGAGCAAACAATGTATATAGCACCACAAATCGAAGTGTTGGAGATTGAAGTGGAAAAAGGTTTTGCTTTATCACAACAAGAACCCTCTCCATGGGAAGACCTTTAATGAACCATTAACACGATTACTATTATGAAAAAAGTTATTGCATTGATAGCAACAGCAGCACTCTTTGCTGCTTGTAATGAAACAGAAGAATTTACCACAAATTCAGTGTTTACAGTGACTGGGTATAGTAGTGAGGAACCTACTACCCGTACATCGTTTGGTATGCCTGGTGATACCGAAATCCCCTACAATTGGACTGCAGACGATTATATTTGGTTAGGAACGAACAAGAGTGAGGCGATAGAGTCAGATGGAACATTGGCACACTTCCAATTCAAAGGGGGCACTGCTGTTGTTGGTACTGGCCACATCTTCTATAATATGACCGGTGAGCATAAAAATGCGTATGTGAAGGCAAATCAGAGTGCTGATGGTAATCTTGGTAATGATGGAGACTTTGGCTATGCCACACTCGATGAGTTCAACTCGTTCTACTTAAAGCATAAGACAGCATACGTGTGGTTTGATACTAAAACTAACGACAATGATATGCCCAAACTGAAGTCTATTACACTTTCTGCTCCAGAAGGCATATATATCGCGGGAAAACAAGTTTATGATTTTCAAAATGATGAGTGGAGTACAGGTGTTACTGAAGGAAGCAATACCATTTGTCTTGAGTTCGATGGTGAAGGGCATGAGCTACAGGCTGCCAACGAGGGTATCATGGCTGCTATGGTATGTCTTCCGGCAGAGGTTGCTGGCACGAAACTAACTATAACTTATTTGTTCGAAGATGGAAGAGTTTTCGTTGAGGAAAAAACTCCTTCAAAAAACTTTATAAGTGGTGAAACTCGACGTATTAGTACCACCATCGAAAAGGAGGAATTGGAACAACCTCTCGATTACGAATTGCGAGTGTTAACCTTTGAGGATAAAGATGCAAAGTTTACACCGTATATATTAGATTACGTAGACTTTTACTCAGGCAGAGAGATCACTACTTGGAGTGACCTTATCGATAATCCACAATATAGTGGGCCATTGACATATGGAAATGATGCTATGGATGCGATGTACTATTGGTATGATGAAGGTAATACTGAATTATATCACATGTTTCCTGATAATTATGCTTATTGCTTTTGGGGCGGTGGTCATGCTATCTCAAACTATTGGGGAGCAGGTTATACCGATGAAGACAGAAATAAACATATACTCAACTATTATGGACAGGATTATATCGAAGAATGGGCAGGCAATGACCAAGGACTTGGTTGGTTCTGTGTTCAGATGATGACACCCATAGCGCCCCATTCAGGTGAAAATTTTGCTGTCCATTATGGATATAAAGATGAAAATAGTTATATAGAAAATCTACCAGAATGGACGTTCTATGATTGTGAACCTCGCGTTATTGACCACATGTATGTCACCAATACAAACTATACCCTAAATCAATTGTACAATGGAGTGAAGAGCGAGCAAGGAAATAATTTCGGAGGAAATTGGACAGGTTTGACCGAGGATGCATGGCTGAAAATTGTAGCATATGGATTCGAATCCGTCGATGATGACGAACATGTAAGTGAAGTGGAGTTCTATTTAGTAAACGGTTATAATGTAGTTGAAGATTGGCAGAAATGGGATTTGTCAGGACTTGGAGCGGTAGCAAAAGTACGATTCAACTTCGAGTACTCAGAAGAGATGGGTGGTCGATATGGTTTTACCATTCCTGGTTATTTCGCTTACGATGATGTAGCTGTACGTTTTGAAAAAGAATAAATAATGAAAAGGATTTTAGAACTTTTGTTCTTAAGTGTGGTTGTTGCATCCTTCTGGTCTTGTAATATAGATGAGGAGATTACAACCGCCTTACCCCCAGAGATTGTGCTTGATAGCGAAACGGGTATCTATACCGTGAAGCAGGGACGCGAAATCATTATCGAACCCTCATACAAGTCGGCAGAAGGGGCTACATATTGTTGGACAATGGAGAGTGAGGTGCTCAGCACCTCGCCCTCATTGTCTTTTATGCGAGAAGAGGTGGGTGAATACTTTATCACTATCACCATCACCACTGAAGGAGGAGTAGACGAAGAGGAGATTCGTGTCGATGTGGTTGATTTGGAGGTGCCCACGGTAACTATTGCTGGCAATAAGTATCAAATGGTTGCGATAGGTACGAACATCAAATTTGTTGCATCTGTGCGCGAAACATCACTTCCCACAACATTCGCTTGGAGTGTCAATGGTGAGCCCATAAGTGAGGATTCCACCACATACAATTTTATGGCAGATGCTGTGGGGCATTACTTGGTAACTGCTACCGCTACCAATGAGGATGGCGAGCATAGCGATTCTGTTGAGGTAGAGGTGCTGAATGCCGAAGATATGCCTTTTGTTTGGGAGTTTGACCGTGATACCTACCATACGGTTGTGGGGCGTAAACTACTTATTGCACCATCAGTATGTAGCAACGAGGAGGAGATTGCCTATCGTTGGCAAGTAGCTGGAGAGGCCGAATCGAATGGCAGTGATGCCCAATTGGTATTTGTAGCAGAGGCGGCCGGTGAGTATGAAATCACGGCTACTGCCACTACAGAGAAGGAGGGTAACCAGATTACCCTAATGCGTTCATTTACCGTAACGGTATATGAAGCTGGCATATACTATCGTGAGAGGAACGAGGCATCGAAGCCCGATTGGAACAAGGTGTACGAGTACACTCCTGCACCGGGCCAGTTTATCAATGAACTGAAGACGGGTGGCTTTGATGGCACGCAAACCACTCCCGAAGCGGCTATAGCCTATGCTGAGGCGAGAATGTCTGAAACCAATAGCAAGGGCGAGCCATACCCGAATTATGTTTCGCTTGGTGGCTTCGGCGGTTATATCATAGTGGGCTTTGACCATAGTATTGACAATTCGGGCGATTATGATTTGGGTGTATTGGGCAATTCATTCAGTGGGTCGTCAGAACCTGGTATCGTTTGGGTGATGCAGGATGAGAATGGTAATGGCCTTCCTGATGATACTTGGTATGAGTTGGCCGGTTCGGAAACGGGTAAAGAAGAGACGATTCAGAACTATGCGGTAACCTATTATCGCCCGAGTGGCCCGTATATGCCAGTACAGTGGATCGACAACCTCGGCAATAGTGGAGAGATTGATTTTCTCTTAGCATACCATCGACAAGAGTATTACTATCCGCTATGGATAGAGGAAGACTGCTATACACTTACCGGAACCTGTCTGAAAGCTCGCAACTATGATGCCTCGGGCAAAGGGACCTATTGGGTGAATGCTGAGTATGATTGGGGATATGTTGATAACTTCAGTCCTATCGATCGTCTTACGGATAGTAGTAATGCTAATGCAGATGCTAATGCCAACCACTTCAAGATTTCAAATGCCATAGACTTTGAATGTCAGCCCGTTGATTTGAAGTTTATCGACTTTGTCAAGGTGCAGGTGGGTGTGAATGCCAAGAGTGGATGGCTCGGAGAGGTGTCGACTGAGGTGTTTGGATTCTACGATTACAATATGAAGAAGTAACATGGCGAAGGAGAACGTTCGATATTTGTTTCTTTGCTTCATCCTGATCCTGCTCCCTACTTCGTGTATGGAGTGGGATTATGGATTAGAAGAGGAATTTGATACTTCGGCCTCTGGTGAAGGACTATTTATATGCAATGAGGGTAATTTCCAATACGGGAATGCCACTTTATCGTACTATGATCCTGTAACCAAGACGGTGCAGAACGAAATTTTCTATCGTGCCAATGCCATGAAATTGGGCGATGTGGCACAATCAATGATTATTCGTGATGGCATCGGGTGGGTGGTGGTTAATAACTCTCATGTGGTTTTTGCTATCGATATCAATACCTTCAAAGAGGTTGGACGTATCACAAACCTCACCTCTCCTCGTTATATCCACTTCCTCTCAGACGAAAAGGCTTATATAACACAGATTTGGGACAACCGCATCTTTATCGTAAATCCCAAGCGTTATGAGATTACGGGATATATCGATGTGCCTAATATGACGATGGAGTCGGGCTCAACAGAACAGATGGTTCAGTATGGCAAATATCTTTATGTGAATTGTTGGTCATACCAGAATAGGATATTAAAGATTGATACAGAGACCGATCAGGTGGTTGACGAACTTGTGGTCGGAATTCAACCTACTTCACTTGTTATGGATTGCAATAACAAATTGTGGACAGTAACAGATGGAGGCTATGACGGATCGCCCTATGGGCACGAGGCACCATCATTGTATCGTATAGATGCAGAAACTTTTACTATCGAAAAGCAATTCAAATTTAAGTTCGGAGATTGGCCCTCAGAGGTGCAACTGAACGGGACGAAGGATAAAATCTATTGGCTGAATGATGATGTGTGGGAGATGGATGTTACGGCAGATCGAGTACCATTGCGCCCATTCTTACCCTACAACGGAACACTTTATTATGGCTTGACCGTATGTCCGCGTTCGGGAGATGTCTATGTTGCTGATGCTATAGATTATGTACAGCAAGGGATGGTATATCGTTATTCGAAAGATAAAGAACCGATCGATAGCTTTTATGTGGGTATTATCCCTGGTGCTTTTTGTTGGAAATAAGATGTGGATAAAATGAAGAAAGGGTATCTTATATTACTACTCGCGCTTTTGCCAATATCAATCATGGCACAAAGTGGTAAAACCAGAACCATCTCTATCCCTGAAGTTATGGTCTATGGAAATCGTCCCATGAAGGAGATTGGTACGCAACAGACGAAGTTTGACTCATTGGCCTTAAAAGAGAATATCGCTCTATCGATGGCAGATGTGCTTACTTTCAACTCGTCCATCTTTGTCAAGAATTATGGTCGTGCGACACTCTCGACTGTGGCTTTTCGTGGCACATCACCTTCGCATACACAAGTATCGTGGAATGGAATGAAAATCAATAATCCCATGCTTGGTATGACAGACTTTTCGACAATCCCATCCTACTTTATTGATGATGCTTCATTATTGCACGGAACGTCATCGGTGAATGAAACTGGTGGTGGTCTTGGAGGCTCTGTGAAGTTGTCAACCAAACCTGCACAGGCCAAAGGGGTAGGGTTGCAGTATGTGCAAGGAGTGGGATCATTTAAAACCTTTGATGAGTTTTTGCGTCTGACCTACGGAAATGAGCATTGGCAGACATCCACTCGTATTGTTTATTCCTCTTCTCCAAACGATTATAAATTTCGTAATCATGATAAAAAGGAAAACGTCTATGATGAGGATATGAATATCATTGCCCAATACTATCCCATTGAACGAAATCGAAGTGGGGCATTCAAGGATTTTCATTTCTTACAAGAGGTTTACTATAACACTAATAAAGGGGATAGAGTCGGGCTAAATGCTTGGTATATCAATTCAAATCGTGAATTGGCAATGCTGACTGTTGACCATGGCGATGAAACCGATTTTGAGAACCGTCAAAGAGAAGAGACTTTGCGCTCTGTACTTACTTGGGACCATTGGAGAGAGAATTGGAAACTTGGGGCAAAAGCCGGTTATATTCATACTTGGGTCGCATATGATTACAAAAGAGATTTGGGCAATGGTATAATGGCTCATATGACCTGTTCGCGAAGTGATGTCAATACACTTTATGGGCAGGTAGAAAGTGATTATTATGTGAATGATAAGTGGCTATTTACAGCCAATATGATGACTCATCAGCATTTTGTTGAAAGCAGGGATAAAAATATCATTCAGCAGGATGGTAATAAAGCCATTGTCGGATATCGTAAAGGTCGTGTTGAATTAACAGGATCTGCCTCAGCAAAATGGCGACCGACAGATCGTTTGGGATTGTCGGCTGTCATTCGTGAGGAGATGTTTGGTGACGAGTGGGCTCCTATTATTCCAGCTTTTTTTATTGATGGTGTTGTCTCTGAAAAGGGTAATATTGTAGCCAAGGCTTCTGTATCTCGTAATTTCCGTTTCCCAACGCTCAATGATTTATATTTCTTACCCGGAGGAAATCCTGACTTGAAAAAAGAGAGTGGCTGGACCTATGATGCAGGTCTCTCATTTGCTGTTGGTAAGGAGAATGTGTATTCATTAACAGGTTCAGCGAACTGGTTTGAATCATTCATTAAAGATTGGATTATTTGGTTGCCAACTACCAAAGGTTTCTTCTCTCCTGATAATATCAAAGATGTACATGCCTATGGTATAGAACTTAAAGGAGACTTGGATATCGCATTGGCAAGTGATTGGAAGTTAGGGCTCAACGGGAATGCTTCGTGGACACCCTCCATCAATAGGGGAGAACCTCGTAGCCCTGCCGACCAATCGGTAGGCAAGCAACTGCCTTATGTCCCGGAATACTCGTCTTCGGTCACTGGTAGATTGACATGGGATAGTTGGTCGTTCCTTTATAAATGGTGCTATTACTCAGAACGATATACGATGTCGTCAAATGATATTTCATTGACGGGAAAATTGCCTTCATACTTCATGAGCAACATTACACTCGAAAAAGGATTGTCCTATGATTGGGCGAATTTGTTACTCAAAGGAGCAATCAATAATCTTTTTAACGAGGAGTATCTTTCTGTTCTCTCACGTCCTATGCCTGGTATTAATTTCGAAATATTTATCGGAATTACTCCAAAGTGGTAGGGCTAAGGCTTGCTTTTTCTCTCGGTTTGCACTAACTTTAATCAGTGCTATGCACTGCTTGAAGGTACTCCCACTCGCTGAGAAATATCAAAGTAAACTTTGTATTTCGCTCGTTTATTCGTACCTTTAATCTGCTTCGCAGCTTGAAATTAGGAGGCGGCTCGGAAATATTCAAATAAATTTGATATTTCGCTCGCCTTGCACTAATTTTGTACCCAATTTGGAAAATTGTAACAAACTACATATAAACTATGGAATTAGCAAGCAAATACAACCCGTCAGATGTTGAGGGTAAATGGTATCAGTATTGGTTGGATAACAACTTGTTTCACTCTGAGCCGGATGGCCGCGAGCCTTATACGGTGGTGATACCTCCTCCTAACGTGACGGGCGTGCTCCACATGGGACACATGCTCAACAATACGATTCAGGATATCCTCGTTCGTCGTGCTCGTATGCTCGGTAAGAACGCTTGTTGGGTACCTGGCACTGACCATGCCTCTATCGCTACTGAGGCTAAGGTGGTGAAGAAGCTCGCTGAGCAGGGCATCAAGAAGAGTGACCTCACTCGTGAGGAGTTTCTCAAGCATGCTTGGGAGTGGACTGACGAGCATGGTGGCATCATCTTGAAGCAGTTGCGTAAGCTGGGTGCTTCGTGCGATTGGGATCGTACAGCCTTCACCATGGACGAGAAACGTAGCGAGAGCGTTATCAAGGTATTTGTTGACCTTTACAACAAGGGACTTATTTACCGTGGCCTTCGCATGGTAAACTGGGACCCCAAGGCACAGACAGCTCTCTCAAACGAGGAGGTTATCTACAAGGAGGAGAAGAGCAAGCTCTACTACCTCAAATACTATGTAAAGAATTTGGAGAACTCCGAGTTCTCTGAGCTCTCCGAGAACTCGGAGGGCATGGTGATCCATAAGGATGACAAGGGCTACTATGCTGTAG
>JAEIGA010018128.1_pt1 | contig 10724 bp, 7 predicted proteins | sample 9270691 | NCBI WGS metagenome assembly JAEIGA01 (sample SAMN17057246, study PRJNA624740) | gut metagenome | biome: biome; isolation source: fecal sample | host: Bos grunniens | place: China: Xizang | collected 2019 | reverse complement strand
TATATTCATTATTTAGATAATAAAGCACATGCTTCTTCATCAGCAACAACGATTACTTTTCCTTGATGATTATTTAAAGCAGATGCTGGGAATTCTTCAGTAATAGGTCCTTCCATTAAATTTTTGATAGCTTGAGCTTTATTGCTTCCACTAGCTACTAGTAAAACTGATTTTGCATTCATAATATTTTTAATACCCATTGTAATTGCATGAGTAGGAACTTGGTTGATATCTCCATCAAAGAAACGTGCGTTATCTAATCTTGTTTTTTCTTTTAATGTAACAATTAATGTTTCACTATCAAAAGATGTACCAGGTTCATTAAATCCGATATGTCCATTTGCACCAATTCCTAATAATTGCATATCAACTGTTGCAGCATTTAAAGCATCACTATATTCTTTACAGTTTTTTTCTAAATCTCCACCTAAAGATGATGGTAAATGAACATTTTCTTCTTTAATATCAATATGGTTAAATAAATTAGTATGCATAAATGAATAATAGCTTTCTGGATGTTCTCTAGGTAAATCACAATATTCATCTAAGTTAAATGATTTAACATTTTTAAATGATACTTTTCCAGCTTTATATGCATCAATTAAATATTGATATAAACCAACTGGACTACTACCAGTAGCTAATCCTAATGTACATTCAGGATTTGCTTGTACTAATTCTAACATAATTTTTCCAGCAACTTCACTTAACTCTTTGTAATCTTTTACTTTAATTAATTCAATCATTTTTTTCTCCTCTATATATCTAAATTTATCGGTAACTTAGTACTAAAAGTATTTTCTTTCAAACATTCACATAAAGCATTTATTGATTCTTTTGTACAATCAAAAGTACAGATATAAGTTTTGCAACCATCCATATAAAGTATGTCAAAAGGAGATCTTAATGCAACACAAATTAATTTATTATTATTTTTTAATAAATTATATAATTTTGTTTGAATACTATCCTTATTAGTATTATAAGTCGCTAATATTATTTTATCATATTTTTCAATTTTTTGCACTATATTTTCGAAACAATTTTCATCTTCATAAATTATTTCATCACAATTTAAAATTTTACCAATTGAAACTATCTCATTATTACTGTTATCTACTAATGAAGCTAAATTTATTTTAGGGAATAACGATAGTATTTTCTCATTTTTAATTGGTAATAATTTATTTTCATCTTTATATAAACTTACACTTTTCTTTGTTAGTGTATGTGACAATTCTTTTTCTTTGTTGAAATTTTCTAAAATATCTTTATTAGTTAATTGATTATTTCCTAATGTTATTTTATATTTTTCTTTTAATTTCATTATTTTGTTTACTGATTCATCAATTCTTGATATTGGGATTTCTCCTTTTTCTACAAGATCCACAAATTCTTTCACAATTACTTCTTGTGAATATTCACTTGCTTCACCACAGAACATAATTATATCATTACCAGCATTAATTCCGTGTTTAATAATATCTCTCACTGAATATCTTGTATATATAGCTTTCATCGTTAATGAATCAGTTATAATTAGTCCTTTAAATCCCATTTCATTTTTTAATAAATCTGTAATTATTTTTTTAGAAATACTTGAAGGATATTCATCATCTATTTCTTTAAATAAAATATGAGCCACCATTATTCCATCAATATTATTTTTAATTATTTCTTCAAAAGGCTTTAATTCAATATTATATAGTTCTTCTTTTGTTGTATCCACAATTGGTAATCCTAAGTGACTATCCACATTTGTATTTCCGTGTCCTGGGAAATGTTTTGGCGTTGGCAAAACTAATGAATCTTGCATTGCTTGTGCCGCAATTTTTCCATTTTTTGCCACTAAATTTGCCTTGTCGCTGTAACTTCTTGAATTAATAACCGGATTTAAGGGGTTATTATTAACATCAACAGAAGGCATATAATTCATATTAAATAATAACTTTCTTAATTCTTTTCCAACTTGATTATATATTTTATACATTTCGTCTTCGTTTGAATTACTCATTGCCATTGCACCAGGTAAATAAGTAATATCATTCATTACTCTTCTAACCATACCACCTTCATGATCTAATCCTATGAATACTGGATATTTTGAATTTTTATGAATATTATAATTCAATTCATAAACTTGTTTTAAACTTGTAATGTTTCTAGCAAAGTGGATAATTGTTCCCACATTATATTCTTCAACTAAAGATTTCAACTGACTGTTATATTCAGTACCATGAAATGATAAGCATAGCATTTGTCCAATTTTTTCTTTTAAAGTCATTTGTTTGATATCCATAAATTACTCCTATCTATATATAAAATTATATCATATTTTTATAATTTAATAAAGTAAAAAAAAGTTAATGAATACTCATTAACTATTTATATTGTTTTTTCTTTTTTAATATTTTGATACAATGTATAAACTGCTGTATTAATTTTTGGTTCAACCCATAGAGTTAAAATTCCAAATGTTAAAACGCATAAAATTTCCCAACCAATATAACTTAATTGTAATCTAAATAATTTAGCTTTATATCCCTTCATCATTTCTTTACTTTTTGTAATGCATTCTTTTGCAGTTAAAGTTGGATTATCAATATATATATAATAAGACATTGAGTATGATAAGCCTTTAATTATTCCTGGAACAAACAATAATAATGTCCATAAGAATGTGTATACAGTTATTAAAAGTGTTAAACAAACCGCATTCCAATAATTTAAAAATCCTTTAAATAAATCACCAACATTAAATTCAAATCTATTTGCATTTTTAACAATTACTTGAGAATATCCTAAATATAATGGACCAATATAAAAAGCTGAAAGAAATGACGCACATATAGCTAATATTGACATAACAATTAATAATATATAATTTTCGTTATCCCCTAAATTAAAACTAACAAATGAGATTCCTCCTGAAATAGATACATATATTAATGTTATTAATGCTAATAATCCGGATTTAAGTTCGCATTTATTACTTGCAATTCTTCTATATTCTTTACATTTCATAATTTTTTCCTCCTCATTTTAATTATAGTTGTATTTTCTAAAATTATATATATAAAATTAAAAAAAGTCAATGAATAAATCATTGACTTTATTTTTTTACATACCAGTGATACCAGTACGTTCAATACTTTCAACAAATAATCTTTGTACAAACAAGTATAGAATAATTAATGGTAACATCATTAATAAAGCTGATGTATTTAAAATTAATCCATAGAATTGTGCATTGTTAGCGATTCCTTCACCTAACTCTGCAACTAATGATCTAAAGCTTGTACTAATTAATGCATTAAATGTTTCAGCTGAACTTGCTAAACCTGTAGTTAATAAAGGCATAACATTTGAATCATGATATTCATATAATTGTGCCCAATATAAGTCATTATATTGCCAAACAAATGAGAATAAAGCAACTGTTACAATCGCACCTCTTGCATTTGGTAACATAACACTCCAGAATGTTCTGATAACTCCAGCTCCGTCGATTTCAGCAGATTCTTCTAATTCAATAGGAACTCCTCTAAAGAATTGTCTAAATAAATATATAAAGATTGCTGAACGTAGACCCATTCCAAAGGCTGACATTATATAAATTGCAAATGCATTTTTAACTAGGTCAATTCCGAAGAATGGAATATTAATAAATACTAACTTACGAGCTGATGCTAAAGATTCAGATGGAACAATTAAAGTTAATATTACTAATAAGAATAATATATTGCTTCCTTTAAATTTTAATCTTGCAAAAGCATAACCTGCAACTGCAGTAGCCATTACTTGAATAAATGTTGTCACAATTGATAACCAGAATGAGTTTATAAATGTTGATACATTATATAAGAAAGCAACATTTTCTAAACTATTATCTTTCATCAATGTTAAATAAGAAAAGGCAACTTTAATATTCATTATACTCCAGTTTTCTGGAATCCATACTACTTGCTTATTTGAGATATCTTGTGGAGCTCTTAATGCATAAGATACTTTTTCAATAATAGGCATTAAGATTACAAAACATAAACCTACTAAAATAAATGTTCTGAAGAATGCTGCAATAAATGTAACAATCTTTTTAGTTTGAACTTTACGTTTAGTTGGATCTTGCCAAGAATCTTTATATTCTCTCCATCTTCTTTGAACGTCTTCTTTAACAGTTTCATTTTCTAAAGCTAATTCACGTTCAATTCTTTTTTGTTCCGCTAATTCATCAACTTCGAATCCTTCTTCATCACGTAAACGTTGAATAACTCTCTTATATCCTAATTGAGTTCTCATCATTTCTAATTCAGCTAAATTCTTTTCTTCAATTTCAGCTATTTTAGTTTGTTCCGCCAATGTTTGGTTTAAACCTTCAGTAGAATTTTCCAAAGTTTCTTGGCTTTCTACTACTTCTAATTCTTTTTGTTTATCATCATTAATCATCATAATAGAACACCACCTTTGATAAGATTCCTAAGATAATTGCCATTACAACAGCAATTAATAAGGTAAATACTACTGACATTGCAGAGTTGATACCATAATCAGTTAATTTATAAGTATTATCTACAACAACACCAATACCTAATGTTGTATCAGTAATACTTGATTTACCAGGTCCACTATATGCATCTAAGATCTTTAAGATTGGAGATCTTAAGAATGAGTCAACGACCGTATATACTGCCGCAGCTAATAGCATTGGTGAAACCATTGGGAAAGTAATTTTCCAGAACATTTCATATTGTGTTGCACCTTCCATTTTTGCTGCTTCGTATAAATGACGAGGAACAGATTGGATAGCTGATAAGAATATTAAGATTTGAATACCAGAGTAACTAATAATATCATAAATTTTATTAGAAGCATTTCCTAAGAAGGACACCAGAACTACCGGTAATTTTGCTTCCATTAAAAAGTCCTTGAAATTAAACATTTGCGAGAACAAGTCATTTGTTGCTCCAGATGTTGTATTAGCTAAACTTGAATATGCAGATACAGCTGTATCAATAGCTTGTGAGTTAAAGATAACTGGGATAAAGAATATTGCTCTACATATAGCACGTCCTTTAAAGTTAGAATTTAACACAACCGCCATGATCATACTAAATATAAGAATAATTGGAATATCTGATACTATATCAACAATAGCATCCACAATCCATTCACCAAATGACATTGATTCCCAAGTCACTGGATTTCTTGCTGTTGCTTCTTTAAATGCGAAAATATAGTTATCAAATCCTAATACTTTAATATATCCAGTATTTTCAACCCATGATAAACTGTAAATAATTGTATATATAAATGGCATCAAAAAGAAATATATAAATCCAATTACTAATGGAACTACAAATATAATTCCCCACACAGCTTTTCTAGTATTATTTTTCATTCTACTAGCAATTAAATTTGGTATATAACCTAATATATAAAATATTTTTCTTACAACTTTAGTTTCACCTAACATTGTAAAGAATTGTTTAACTTTATCGATTAAGAATTGGAAAAAGTTAGCAACTGGGCTTAATATTTTTCCAAAAAATGATTTTATTTTGCTCATACTTTCTCCTTCCTATTCTTCTACGATATATCCATATGCTGGAATAATTTTGTTATTATAATTCTTAGCAGCATCACTAACATTAATAACTAAAACTATTTCTTGTGCAGGATTTGTTTTATTTGTATATGTTACTCTAGATAATCCATTAACATTTTCATGTTTTGTTAAATAACAATTATGGATACCAATTCCATCAATTACATTATTGAAATTAATAATTGTATCTTTCCAGTTATTATAATAAGCTTGATAATATTGAGTATAATCAGTTTCAAGTAAGATTGCTGGATCTTCTGCAGAAAGCATATAACTTACATTTGATCCTGTTTCTAAAATTTTAGCAAGATACCAAGCTGAACTTCTGTTTGACATACCATTAATATGTTCAGTTGTATAATCAAATAAACCAGAAATTACTAATTGATAGAATGGAATTGTTTGATCATAAATAGTATACATTGAAGATGTAACTGGAACTCCTGTTGCCACATCAACATATTTAAATGCATAATCACATGGTGCTTCAATTTTAATCTTATTATTTTGACTTAACATCTCAAGTGCTTGTTGTTGATATAAAATAGCATCTCCACCATAAACTTGTCTGTTAACACGGTAATTTCCTGACCACTTATTACCTAAATCAGTTAAATAGAAACCACCATTTTCTTTTTTATTCCATACATTCAACTTATTGAATTGTTCTAATAAATCTTCAGTTACACTCTTATAATATAAAGGTGATAAAGCATATGTCTTCTTTAATTTTTTATCAGGTCTTCCAGTAGCTAAATCGTATACATAATGAATTGCTTCTTCATTTCCTACGCCTCTAGCAGTATATTTTGTTGAACCAAATAAATAATCATAACCTTTATTTGTTGTAATACTTAATTCTGGATAGAATGTAGCGTTACGAGAAACACAATATTCATAGAATTTTTGCATTGATTTTGTTTTTCCTAAAACTCTAGCTACTTTAAGTTTTCCACCTAATTCGTATTCTAAGAATTCATTAGTCCATCCTTTATATGATACTGTTAAATTATCAACTTTATTGATGTATAATTCATCAAGAATTTCAATTGCTTGATCAAATGTTGTTAAAGTATCTTCAGTCATATATTTAACACCTAAGAACAATGCATATTTTTCAAATGTTCCTAAGAATGTTAAATCGTTTAATGTTTCGTTAGTTTGATCATTGTAATCTAAACCATCACGTTCAATTAAATATTGTTGATATTTTTTAGCAACTTGATAATATTCTGTTTCTGTTTCATCAATAATTAAATAATTAATAACGATATCGCTTGGTGTTAATCTCTTATCAAATTTATCATAACTTGATGTATCAGATACAGTACCAGTTAAAACAGCTTCTTTATTTCTTAATATAGCAGTTAAGTTAGCATAATTTTCTTTAAATTGTGAACTTACACCAGCTGTTAATGAAATTTGTCCGCCACCTTTTTCAATAACTGCTAATAATCCACCAGGATTTTCTGGAGTTGTATTAACAAAAGCAAACATACCTAATAATAATTTAGCAGTATCTTCAGTTTTTACAACGTCTACATAAGCCATATCTTTTCCATAATATGTAGCAGAAACAGTAGATGTTTTACCATTATTAAAGTTAATAATTGCTCCACTTCCATCTGGAACGATAATGTATCCTTGTTGAGTATCATTTGCATTTGTCATATTAGGACAAATCTTAATATCAACCATTTGGTATACACCATTAATTAAGTTATAATCAGGATCATCTTTTGAAACATTTGTTGAGTCAATTAATGATTCAGTTGGAATAGTTACAACTACACCTTTGTCAGTTAATTTAAATTCCATTGCTACTTTGAAAACTGCAGCTCCTTCAGTAACAATATTAAATAATTCATTATCAAATTCTACTTGTTCAGTAGTATATAATTGTTTAACTAATTTTCCTTCTTCGTCACGAATAGCATTTCCATTTTCATCTCTAGCAACATAACCAGATGATGCAAAAGGAACGAATTCTCCGTCAACTTCTTTAACATATTTATATTCTTTATTATTTGCTGTTTGAACAGATTGTTCATCGCTATATAAATAGTTATTTAAACTTTTTGCAGCAGGTCCTGGGTTAACTGATAATTTATAGTATGAATGTAATACTGTTGAACCATCAGCTTTAATAAATGTATAAGGACCAGGAGATAAGTTAACAAAGTGAGTGTTTAATAAGAATGGGTTATTTGTTAATGGTGAACCTTCAATGTTGAAGAATCTATTATAATATTCTCCATCACAATCTAATAATTCAAGTGGTACATCATTTAATACCCATTTAACACTTTCTTTATTTTTATTCTTTTCAGCACTTTCTCTTGCTTCATTAAATAATTCTTCTTTATCATAATATGGAATTGTTAATCCATCATTTTCTAACGCTGGGAATACTACATCTAAAATATATTCTAAAGCTTCTTGTGTATAAACTGTTATTTGAGGTCTATAACTAACAATATATTGTTGAGTAGCATCATTTTTATCAGCTCTTGATGCAATTTGAACATTTCCTCTAAATTTTTCTTCAAATGTATTATTAAGTGATTTAACAACACTTAAATATGAATCTTCATATTCAGCAACTGCTTTTTCCCATTCAGCTTCTGTATCATATAAACATCTAGCAGGTGCATAAACAGTTGAATATAATTGTTGAGAGACACGAGTTGCAATTGAAGTAAATTCACCAATTGAATAGTAAATTTGCACTGCATCTTCTTCATATTTAATTGAATAACGTCTTTGTTCTTCCAATGTAATTCCATCAACATACTTAACACTTGATGTATATGAGTTAATTGTTTTTGTTACTGGATAAGAAATATTAGTACTTGAATATGTTAAGTTAAAGTTTCCTAATTGAGCAACAGGAGCACCTTCAGCAGTAGCAGCAGATGAATATTTAATTCTATAATCTGTACTTTTTTGTCCTGTAGTTCCTTCAATTAAAGAATCTTTTTCACATACAGTAACAATAGTTGTTGATTCATCAATAAACATAATGAATTTTTCATTTTGACTAACGATCTTATTTGTATTAATTTCTGAATCTGATTTTTCAAAATAATTTTCAAAACCTTCAGTTGTGAAATCCATATTATCTATTTCAATTGCATTAACATCAATACCTACTGCAAAATATATAATACCAATAGTACCTAAACAAATTAAAATTAATAATGCTACTAAGTATTTTACTTTTAAAATTCTTTTCGCAAATTTTCTTCCTCTCATTCCCATACTATCACCACAACAATTCCCTTAATGTAATTTCACGATATAAAGTGTATATAAATCCGTACATTCTTTGGAATAAATCAAAGAATAATAAACAGAAGAATATAACGATTAATGCGGCAACAATTGTGAATAAAATTGTTAACAAGCATTGTACTAGTCCATATTCATGAATACTAATGATTCCGAAAAAGAACATATAAACCATTAAAATAATTCCTAATGCAACAACTAATGTATAAATAGCCATTTCATCTTGAGTTAAAATATTACTGAATAAAATACCTAATGCATTTGCCCATATAAATGGATATAAACAATAACATACCATCATAAAGATATCTTTCATTGTTCCCTTACCATCAAATAATGTTGTAACAGACCAGTTAGCTACAGTTACAATAGCAACAGCTCCAACAACATATGCAATTTGAGCAATTGAGTTTAAGTCTTTAATATTATTATTATTTACTAAGAAACCATCATATTGGAATTTAAGAATATTAACAAAGATAGCAACAATCATAAATAATAATGCTACACTCATTTTTCCTTTTTTATATCGTTTAAATTCTTCAAAACCTTTTAAAGGGTGGCAAATGATATAAAGAGGAAATTTTAAACAATCGAAATATAAGAACTTACCTAATTGTTTTAATTTTCTTAAAACAAGTTGGAAAAAAGTTTCTTTTTGAGTTACTGTATTTTCCATTATTCGTCACCTACCCCCGTTTCTTCTGCTTTTTTAATTCCTAATTTTTTGTTTCTAACAAATTTAAATACATAATATCCAACAATTATAACTACCAATGTGATAGCTACAGGAGCAAACCATTCTTTAATAATACCATCACGATATTGTTTAAATGCTTTACTATAATAAATTTTGTTTTTACCTAATTCAAAGTATTCCATAGCTGTTTTGTATTCGCCATTATTTAAATATTTATGACCAATACCAACATAAGCATATTCATAGTTAGCGTTCAATTTAATTACTTGTTGCCAGTAATCTGTAGCTGCCCATTCTTCTGCTTTGATTCCAGTATTAACATCATTGATATACCAGTATCCTTCTTTTTCTTCAACTTTTGCGTTTGGATCAATGAATTTTTTACTAAGAAGAACTGTTTCAATTTTTCTTTCAATTACCCAACAGTTATGATAATCACTAAATACTGGTGTTTCTCCACTTACCACTTTTACATTTGTACTTTGTCCGCCAACATACCAATATCCATTTTTTTGAGTAGGAGCAACATTTTTGTCGCTACTTAAAATTCCGATTGGAGATTCTAAGATTTTCCAAACTTTATTGTTTTTATCAAATGTTGGTTCAGGTCTTGATAAACGTCCAATACTTTCTTGTTTTACAGCTTGGTTAATTATACTAGCAATTTCAGTTGGTTCAAATTTAACAATAGTACCTTTATTAGCATCTAATACTAATAAATTTTCACCGAAGTATTGAACTGATACAGGATTTGATAATTTATCAGCTTGAACTCCTTTTCCACCAGAAATATATAATAAATTTCCTTCATTGTCATATGTGAAAATTCTACCTTTAGTACTATCAACTACTGAATATACACCATATCCATTTACTGTAATACTTTCTAATGTTGATGCTTGAGCACCAGATACTTTATCACCCATAATACTAGTTGATACATATTTTACATCTCCCATTGGAACTTTATATCCATTACGACGTAATGTATCATCTCCAGATGGATTGATTTTCTTAATCATAATTTTATCATTAATAGTACCATCTGAGTTTTTAATAGCGTATGATGTAGTATAAATCATTGAATTATAATAAACCATAGATGCAAATGTTGTATTAAATAATGTT
>JAEIGA010018127.1_pt1 | contig 10725 bp, 12 predicted proteins | sample 9270691 | NCBI WGS metagenome assembly JAEIGA01 (sample SAMN17057246, study PRJNA624740) | gut metagenome | biome: biome; isolation source: fecal sample | host: Bos grunniens | place: China: Xizang | collected 2019 | reverse complement strand
CACACGGTATTTCTTTTCACCGTAAGTGAATGTGAGCATATAGAAATTGTTGCCACGCAATTTCTCAAGCACCTTAATCTCCTGCGGGTTTCCGATATAGGGGTCGTCATCGTCAATCTCAACAAACCCACGCAGGTCTGTGTCAAAAGCAAACGAGCGGTACTTGACACCGTCACTGACGAACTCGTTGACACGGCAACAGTCTGAAACGAAGAACTCGGAAACGTTGTTGAACATCTCGGAACTCTCCGTTACCGTTGTGGGGCAGTCGTCACCGACAGCGGTGCAGGACGTAAGGGTTGCACCTGCAACGCAGGACATAACAAAAAGAATCATAAACACCGCAATGCTGCGGAACTTGCTTGAAAATTTCTTCATCTTGAAAAAAGTTTTGAATGTTATTGAATGTTACTTAATCTCAATCATACCCGAACACGAACTGCCGTATAAACCGTACAGCAGATATTTACAGTTACCGTATTTTACAACGTACCCGCATCTGTTCCAACCGATATATTCCGACAATTCTTGGAACTTCTGTTTTTTGCCGAAATTCGGGTCATTGGTTTCCACGATACCCGACAACTCAATATAATGAATCATCCGCATTTTCTTTCCACTTAATGTGAAATCAATGACTGAATGATTCCAACCGATGTCGTATAGGCATTCGTGGTAATTTTTCATACCATCACGGTCAAACACCACATCACGAACCGAATCAAGTGTATCGGGAACGTTCTCTGTCGTGTCATAAGCGGTTTTCTCACTACCGCTTCCAATGGTTTTCTCTTCGCAGGAACAGAGAACCAAGAGTATTGCAATGATTGCAATGAGTTTTCGCATTTCGTTAATATTTTATAGTTTTACACGTTGCCGCAGCATACTGTCGGCTTACATTGTAATGTATAGTAAACTCAAATCACATAGTTCAAATGAAAAGTGTTATAAATCGTTAAAATGAAAAACGAAAAATGAAAACGGACGGTAGAAATGAATTCTTGCCGTCCGCAACCACTCTTAAAAGTCACAATCAGAGGTTTAGAAAGTGTGATTTATCCGTTTCTGTTCCCGTTTCCTGCGGAGTTTCCTGCAATACGGGAGAATGCTCCTCGGCAGGTTCTTCTTCGGTTATGTCTTCCCCTTGCTCGGTTTCCTCGTTCAGTCCGTTGTATTCTGACAATGTTTTGCGGATAGCTGCCTTTGTGTCATCTTCGGATGACATATTGTCACCCTCTGATTCATCTTCCTGCTCGGCAACCTTTTCAGCTTCCCTATCTGACAAGTAGTTCGCAACCATAGCCGTCAATGCCAATGCCACAATAGGCAGGATAGCACCGACAATATATGAAACGATTACCGTTGTCATATCGTCTGACAGCGAATTGGAGAACCAAATGAATATGGGTTCTTTGAAGAAACGCAGGTCAGCGGTTGAGTTGATGATAAGGTGCTTGTACGAAGAGAACACGTTACCCAAAATCTGAACCAACGTGAGAATGCACATCAGAAACCACGGCATAACACGGGTTCTGTCTTTGTTGAACGTAAGGATTGAGAACAGAACAGCAGCCTGCCCCACCTCAAACGCACACGCAAGCATAATTCCCAACCACGCTGCGTTGGCAAGGGAGAAGAATGATACTGCGTGGATAGTGGACACAATCGCCACAGTCACATACAGTATTGCGAAAAGCGCAATGTATATGTTTCCTTTTGTGAGTTTCATATTTGAATGTTATTGTTCGGTTGATGCGTAGGTGCATACAACCTCTTGTTCTTTGAGAAATTCGCAGTTCTCGCAGTCAATCATCGGGTCTTTGCCTTTCATACAGAGAGAAAGACCTTGATTGACCCAAGACCTGCGGAACTCACAGAACTGTTGTTTATAGGTATATTTACCGATTTCCATTTACCGTTAGATGTCATATTTGCACCCATCATATTTGAACTTGATTGGGTACTTGTTATATTCGTTGGAATTCAGTGATGAGAAAATCTTTTTGACAAGATAGTCAACGTTCTTCGTTTCTCCCTGCATCTCAAATGTGTCAAACTGCAACACATATTTGAGATTGGTGACAGAGAAGAATTCCAACTTTACGTCATTCTTCACGCTCGTTGACGAGTTCTCGCTGTCCCACGGAATGTCGGGTGTGACCTTTTCCGACAGATGCTTGAAATCGTCATAAGTGAAATATGCGTCCGTCACGTTGTCATTGTTTTTGCCGAGGACACGCTGACCCGCTTCGGTGTTGGGCGGCAGCTTTGACAGCACGGCATCGTCCAAGTACTGTTCAATACCGTCCTCTTGGAACGTTTCGGGTGCTTGGATGAACACTGTCGGACGGACAGCCTTGAACGTGACTTTCAGATTCCGCAGCGTTGCGGTCTGCGCCTTCTCCGTTATGTATGTGTCTAACGGTTTCATACGCTTTTGACGATTTCTGCGGGGACGCTGCCGTATTGGTTTTCAGAGTCGTCCATTTCGTGCTTTCTGTCCATCGTCATACGATGTATCTCAATGAACTTTTTCTGCATACCCTCGTCAGTCATAATGTAGCGGAACACCAACTTCGTGTAGTAGGAGATGTCAGACGCTACGACACCGTATTTCTTGGCAAGTTCCTTGTTGGACATTTTCTCATAGCCGTTCAGACCGTGCGTGCTGTAGAAAATGAACATAGTTTTCTTGTCAAACCTGCGGTCAAGTGCGGCATACACCTCTTTCCACTTGGCTTCAATGTCCTTGTCAAGCAGACCGAGGTCGGCACTGTCACCGAAAAGGTGCATAGTGTCAAAGAGGGTTCTGTCTTTGTCCTCGTCCTTGCCGACAATGAAATCACCCGACACGCAGTTGTTCTTCGGCAGGTAATCCTTGCTTTCGGGGTCTTCCTTGCTTTTCTTTGTCAGCTTTCGCTGTGCAGAGATGGGGATGCGCACGTTGCGGGAAACGTCACGGATGTCGGAAATGATAGCGTACTGCACCATCTTCCAAGCGAAATGCTTGAATGTGGAGAACTCGCTTTTCTTGACATCCTTCAGAACGTCAAGCATATCCTTGTCGTCAGAGATACGCTTTTCGTTGTCATCGTCATCGTCATTGCTCTCCAACTCGTCAATCTCGTTCTCAATCTCCTCTTCCCGCTGTTCAATCTCGTCATTGAATTTCTTGCCCTTGTTCTTGCCGTACTTGTTGATAGCGTTCACCAAGCCTTCAAGACCTGCGCTGACGAGGTCTTCAAACGAAAGGTTGCATTTACCGCTATACATATGCGCCACCTTGTAAACGAGTGGCATCCATTTCTCGGCAGCTTTGTTGCGACCCTCCTCTGTGGAAAGGTTCATAATGACCTCGTCAACGGGCATCTCCTCGTTGACGATAGCGTCATACTGTTCCTGCGTAAGGAATGTGGGGACTTCAAGCAGACGACCGCTGCTGTTGAGGGATTTCAGAGCGTTCCAAACCTCACGCTCCTCTTTCTTTTCGGGCTTGGACTCCTCCAAGAAATCAATAAGCACGTTGTCGTTCTCACCCGTACCCATAGATTTCATATAGGTTGAGTTGTGTTTGATAAGGTAGTTGATTACCTTCTTCGCATCATCAGAAACGTGGCGGTCTGCCACCTCAAGGAACTTTTTCAGTTCGCTTGTGGAAAGGAAATTGAGCGTCTTGCCTTGTACGTCAACGTCCCTGCTCTCCATTAAATTTTTGATTGTTCTCATTATTGTGACTTTTATTGGTTAGCGTGTGAATATACGAATTATCATACTGCAAATATCGTGCCACAGATAACCACATAAACTTATATAGTAATTTTAAGGGCTACTTTTTAACAAATTTTATGTTTTTCTTGAAAAAAGTGCCAAGAAAAGCATATTAGTAAGTAAACGGGGTGTCATTTCGTGACAGTAAAATTTGTCAGTATGGCTGACCGTACACTACTTTTAAAAATAACATTTTATATATATAATTAATGAATTTTTTCAAAAGTGTTTTAGACAAGACTTGGATAGGTAAAACGTGGAATGTCTTGGTGAGTTTCGTCCAATACGTCAAGGACTACAACACCGTGTCATCTGTCTTTTACAGCAACAATTTCAAAGACCTGCTGAAACGATACCTCAATCTTGATGTTGACAAGGATTGGATAGGCAGGCTGTACGGTGTCATCAATCCCGCCATAGACATCAACGGAAAGTTGGATGTCAACAATATGATTATTGAGATTGACGGTGACAACACCAACAACACGGAGTACCTGCAAATGTGGTCTTATCGGCAGATGAAGATGGTCGGGCAGTTGTTCAATATGAACAATCTCTATACATATATAGATATGACGTTTGAACACGTTGGACCAATCAATATGGACAACTATCTTATAATTTTTGACCTCGTTGCCCGAAAAGAGTTGGCGAAATCTTTGAAAAAATGGTTGAAACACACTACAGTATATATAGTAGTGGCTATCATTGCCTTAATCATTCTACTATAAACACACAAATACATACAAAAACACACGATTATGACAAATGAGGAATTGCAGCAGCGTGTCTTGAGCGGTATCAAGGAACGTGACGAAAAGAAAGCGGAGTATGAAAAACTGACGCTTGAGCAGCTTTTGGCACTTGAAGAGGAAGTCATCAAGAAGAAAGAAGATGCCGAAAAGAAAGCAGAGGAGTCGGAATGGGACGTTCCCGAAGAAGGCTACAAGGAAGCTGCCGTGGCACTGCACCGTCTGTTGAGCAAGGTTTCCGTCAATTGGAATATGGCAACCATTATGTACGAAATGTTCAATCTGTGGTCGCCCGACAAGAAACCCGACAAGATGGAGTATGCAGCTTTTGACGCTACATTGAGACAACTCAACAGCATTGAGTACAAGGGTTACGAAGAACTGTCAGACATTGTCACAGTAAACGAGTATTTCAAGAATTTCTACGACAAGTACCAAGAACTGACACTCGGCATCCATTTCGCTGCGCAGGAACACTCCAACGTATTGGAGGCGATTCAAAAGAAAACACCCATCGGCAAGGCTTAACCGATGGAGTATTCAGTGTAAACATTAGGATTATGGCTATTTCGGGGAGTGCTTGTCAGCGAGTGGACAGACACTCCCTTTGACACACAAAAACACACAGATTATGACAGATACTGAAATCCGAGAAACAGTAACAGCAATACAAAAGGCTATGTGGTCGTTGGCTAATGTCCATTCAGTCGTTGAAAAATACAGAGATTATGAAGGAAATTCGCATCCCGAAAAAACTCCAATGTATTTCTTGCTATGTGACGCATATGACATTTGCAAGCAGTGCGGTTATGACTTGTCTGACGTTATAGGCAGGTTGGAAGACCATATATGGGACTAACTGAAACAAACGCATTATGATACATTTCGTTTTTTCACCGAAAGACACACGCTATCTGTTTCTCAAGACCGACACCGAGGAAGACGATGCCGTTATGGAACGACTGCTGAAACACGTCAACCTTGTTGACCCAATCTGCTACTTGCCCACATACAGCGGAACACCCTATACGCAGGATTTCATTTTTTCATATTTTCAGCCAACGGGCAAAAAGATATGGTACTGCTCAATAGGTCTGTGGCAGGACATTTACAAGTTCTTCACGAAGAACGGGGTGGCATTTGACGGACTCCTTGAAAACAAGGAACTTTTCAAGGTGAACATACCCCACACATTTGAACAGTTCAAGGCTATTGTTGACGGGTGGGGTCTCAAATATCAGCCACGTCCGTACCAATATGAGGCAGCGTACAAGATACTCCAATACAAGCAGTCCGTGTCGCAGTTGGCTACCCGTGCGGGAAAGACGCTCATTGCGTATATGATTTTCCGTTACGAAATGGAATATTTGGGGATGAAACGCATCCTTATGATTGTTCCGCAGGTTGACCTTGTGAAGCAGGCTTACAACGATTTCAAGGAGTATGCGGAGTTTTTCAAGACGGAATGCGTGTGGGCGGGTGGTAAATTGGTTGAATCAGCCAACATAAGTGTCGGCACGTTTCAGTCACTCATCAAGTTCCTTGACCGAAAGTCACCGAAATACAATCCCAAGTTTTTTGACGGCTATGACTGCGTGTTCGTTGACGAGACACACCGTGCCACAGCCAACCAAATAAAGACAATCATCTCGCAGCCCTTTATGAAGAATGTCAAGATTGCATTCGGAATGACGGGAACTTTGCCGAAAGAGGGAACGATAGACCACTATTGCCTGCATTCCCTCCTCGGTGCAAAAATACAAACTATAAAACCGAAAGAACTTATGGACGCAGGATACATCGCAGGAATAGACATCACGCAGGTTCGCCTTACATACAAGGACGTTCCCTTGCAGCGTGACCTTTACATCAAATGTGCGGAATATGCGCTATCCGACTTTGAGTTGGAAACAGACCCCGAAACGGGAAAGAAGAAAAAAATCAAGCTGTCCGAACCGCAGTTCCTAATTCAGCACAAGAAGAAACTGCCCTACGGTATTGATATGGCTAAACGCACAATATACGGAAACCCGTTTGTGGACGAGGAAAAGCACAAAGAGGAGTACGTTGAGGTTCTCAAAAACATCATCAAGGACTCCACCAAAACAAACTATTTGGTGATTGAGAAGATGATGGCTCACTTTATGGAACAGCGTATTGACTACCTCTGTAACGAGATACTGCCCGAATGCAGGCACAACACGATTTTGTTCTGCCATCACACGGAATATCTCAAACACGTTGCGAAAGCCATCAAAAAACGGTTTCCCGACAGACACATAGTAACCATATTCGGCTCTACGACATCCAAGAAACGTGACGAGGTGAAGAAACTGCTGTCGGAGAACAATGACTGCATACTTGTGGCATCGTATGCCTGCGTGGGAACGGGTCTGACGCTTTCCAACCTATGCTACGGGATACTGTTTGAGTCGTTCAAGTCGGAAACAATCAATATGCAGTCCATCGGCAGGGGGTTGGGTCTGTCTGAAATGCGTGACAAGTTCAAGCTGTACGACATCATTGACGTGTTTGACAAAAAGGCGATTTCAAACAAAATCTACCTTCAAGGATTGGAGAAGATTAAGATTTACAAGGAAAACGAATATCAGTTCAAAATCAAGAACGTGGAAATCTGATTATGGAAATTGACGATTATCAGAAAGCTGTTGCCGCATTGGAAGAACCGTACCCCCACGACTTGGGGTTTATGTACAACTGCTTCGCAAACGGATGCTCAACGGGAGTGCTTTCAAATAAAGTGAAGGACATCCTTATGCGTCCGAGCGGTGAGTTCACAGAAACCGACAAAGAGGATTTTCTGTACATATTGGGAGATATGCTCCACAGAGTTTCCGCTTTGGCGAATTCCTGCGGACTGTCACTGAACGACATCGCTGCAACGAATATCAGCGTTCTGAAAACGGAAGCTGTTAAACGTGGTGCTATGGCTGAAAACGGCATTTTCAGAAAACCGCAAAAGTGAAATTCATTTTTCGTTTTTGATTCCGTTTCGGTAACCCATATCCACAAATCAAAAATTTACCACCCTGCGTGCGCTCTACGGGCTTTTTATGCGTTAGGTGACAAGTTATACGTCTGAACATTTTCGTGCGCTCACAGCGCATTTATGGAGAAATACGGAAAATGAAAAATGAAAAACCGCAAACCCTTTCGGGGTATGCGGTTTTTCTGTTTCTTTGCGAGTGATTAAGCCATATCGTCATCCCAATAGTCGCTGCGGAAATTGCAGGTGAGGATGCGGGGGTCGTTTGAAGAATAATCCAAGTCGTCAAGACCCGACACACCCGTCAGCATAAGGTGATGGAAGATATATGCTCTCCATACGCTACCGTCACGGTTAGCCTCGGCAATGCGCATATTCTCTGAAATGTAGTCCTGCTTGATGGTGCGAGTACCGTCAGAAAGGTCGTATGACAAGTTCTCCCAAGCCTTGAACACTTTCAGAACAAAGTTGTCGGTTACGTTACGCAGGTTGAGGTTGAAGGTGATGGTAAGGTCTGCTGCTGTACCGTTGTCCAAGATGGGGTTCAAGAATGAAACAGTAACTCCGTAGAATTTCTGTTCACCTGCGCTTGATGTGCGTTGGAGCGCATCAAGACCCTGCACGGAGGTCACCTGCTGTGTGAGCAGAGCCTCTTCTGTCTTGAATTCTGCTTGAATGGCGGTAGGCAAAGTAAAGTACACCTCATAAAGTGACTTGTGGACGGGGTCGTATTTGTTGATACCCGAAGTCACGTTTTTAATATGAGGCAGGTGGTTAAGATTTCTTTGTGCCATATCTTTTCGTTAAAACAATATTTTTTCTATGTTTTAAATAATAATAAAATTGAATTGACTTTTTCACGGGGCGGGTGAGGGATTAACTCCCTCACCACCTTGTGAAAATTTCTTACTCAATGATATTAGAACTCATTTGACCCGTGCGGTAAAGTGTCAGTTCTTGAACCATCTTACCACAGCCCATTCCCGGCTCAATTGCGGTTGAAATGACTGCCATTTCGTAGTCAATGATTTCATCCGTATTGTTGGACTCGTCCATAGTGTTGTGGTATGCTTGGATGCCACCGTTTGCAGCAACGAGTGCGCAGATTTGGTTAGCACGGTCAAGGATGGCATTGCGGGTTGTAGCATTGTTGAACTCCCACTGATAAGCCTGCAATACTTTCTCAATCTCGTCTTGCAGATAGATAACCAACTCACGCACGTTGACCTTTGACAGAGCCGACAGAGGTGTCTGCTTTGCGGTTTGGTTTGCGTTGACGAAAGTGCCGAAATTCGGTCTGAATACCATACAGTTCACACCGAAAGGCTCAATAATCTGCAACTCGTCCTTGCTGTACTTGTAATCGGGACCGACAAGACCTCTTGCGTTGATGGCGGCATAGTTGGGACCCGCCACGATGTAGTAGGGCTGACGTGACAAGTATTTCTCCATAAAGAGGTTGGAAACAAGACCTGCCGAAGGAATTGTGTAGTCAACATAACCGTCAGAGAAACGCAGAGGAGTATAGAACGCTGCGAATGACGCACCGTCATTTTCTGACGGCAGAGAGAACTTGATTGACGAAGGTTTCTTCTTGTTGTAACCTGCGACAACGTAGTTGATGTCAAATACACCGTTTACGTCAGTGAACGAGGTGTAAGGACACTTGACAAAGTTCTTGATTGAGGGGAAGTTGAGGATGCTGAATGCGCTCTCTTTCTCCTTGCAGAGCATAGACAGAATCTTCTTCAGACCTGCAACGGGATATGACTCAAACGTGTCAATCACATAGCGGTAGTCAATTTCTGCCTTGTTCAACAGACCCGTGCGCAGACCCTTGTAGTCAGTCAGAGTTGAGAGGATGAAATCCTGCCAATGAACCTTTGACATCATATCAGTACCTGCGGGGCGGTCGTTCTTGTAAGTGTAACCCTCAAGGTATTGGGGAATCATCTTACCGATTTCTTGGTTCAGAGGAGCGTCAATGCGGACGATGTATGAAGCGGAGGTGTCGTATGCGCTGTCGTCAAGGTCAGTTGACTGCTCACCGTCAGCGTCCTTGTCGTAGAACCAACCGCTGTTGTCAGTCCAACCCGCAGGGCGACCGCTGAACAGAATGTAGTGGAACTTGAAATCGCCCTCTTTCTTCTTGCCTTGCTGAACCTCCTTATCGGCTGCACTGTAATATTCAGTACCGCTTGCCTGCACATACACGTTGTCGTAGTAGGTGTCCAAGTCGCCACTGTTGCCGTTGTCGTTCCAAGTGTAACCGAAGTTCTCATCGGGAGTGCCGTTCTCGTTGTTGTCGTTAGTACCGTCATCGGCAAGGATGCAGTCGCCAACGTGCAAGACTGTCATAAGTGACTTATCCCACATAGGCAGGTCGTCCTCTTCCATTGTGGTGATGAGTGCCTCGCACTTGACACCGTTGATTGTAACGGGATTTGAGGAGTCTCTCCATACCCAATTGTCGGTAGTCTTGATAAAGGTAACCGATGAACCGTAAACAGAGTCTTCGGGGGTTTCGTTAGCACCGACAGTGCTTACCTCGGTTTCAACAGTAACGGTCATAAAACTTGCCTTCAAGTTAACGTCAAGGTCGGTGTAAACGTCCTTTGTGTTGGAGTCGGCAGGCTCAATGCGAGTGATAGCGGTGATGACCTTCTGCGGACCTGCGAGGGGGTCTGACTCGTCCATAAACGCTGTTTCCTCGTTCTTTGAGTGGTAGAAAGTGCCAAGACCATTAACGTCTGTACGCAGTTCCTTCACGTTCTTGTTGCCGAGGTTGTCAACGGTATCATCATACTCGCTGACGGGTACACCAAGACGTGCAGCGAAATTACGCACCTGCTGTGAACTTGCACAGTAAATGGTAACGGTCTTTACCTTGCTGTCGTCAACATCGCTGTTGTCGCTGCTGTCCTCAGAGTCAGAAGACGTAGCATAGATGGTGCGGTTGCCGCTGTTGTCGGTAGCACCTACTTGAATCAGCTTGATGTAGTTGCTGTGGCTGTCGGTAGCCTTACCCTCACCTAATGATGAAACGTTATCTTCGCAGATTTCGTCAACATACAGAGTACCCGTTATACGGGTCTTGCCTGCGTGCAGGGGCTGAATTGACAGACCCGAATTGGAAGCCTTGCGACCTGCGTTTGAGTGGAATGACAAAATGTCAGCCACAACGGGAGCGTCAAGGTT
>JAEIGA010018126.1_pt1 | contig 10726 bp, 16 predicted proteins | sample 9270691 | NCBI WGS metagenome assembly JAEIGA01 (sample SAMN17057246, study PRJNA624740) | gut metagenome | biome: biome; isolation source: fecal sample | host: Bos grunniens | place: China: Xizang | collected 2019 | reverse complement strand
TCGAATATATGAATCCAGGATGTTTCATGAAAGGAAAGATGATTAGATTACTTGACTTAAAAGATGATAGCCATATTGCTAATGCAATATATGAAGAAGTAGATAAAGGATTCTACGAAGGAGAATAGAATATGGGAGTAGGCTTAAATACAATGTTAGCTGCTGTTGGTGCTGGCGGTGTAGCTGCTAGTAAGATAGCACAAGGTTCTTCTGAAGCAGGTGAACAAGCTAGAAGTGATTTTCTTAAAAAACAAAAACAAGCAAATGAAATTCAAGTAGCACAAGCTGTTGATGCTGATAGAGCAGAGCAAGCTAAAATAAAAGCAGAATATCAAGTACAAAGACTTAAAAATATGAAGCTTCAAAATAAGAACTTACGATTAAGAAACAGAATGATGAAAGATACTTTAAGAAAGAATCAGGAGGTAAAACCAGATGAGCAAAAGTAGAGGTCCATACCTTCCAAATCTTGAACCATTTATTCAAGCAGGTATTGATTTAAAAACAGGTTTACCAAACAGAATAGTTCCATCTAAATCTAAAGAAAACATTAAGATTCAATTAAGAGAAATAGATAGACAAGATGCTGTTAATAGATATGTTTGGTATAATTTACCTATGGATTTACCATCACAAGAAGTAGAAAGAATGCTTTATTATAAAGGTCAATTATGCTTCTATTATGATAAAGACTTAGAACAATTCTATTTCATGCCTTATGCTTTAGATGGTACAATCGATTTCTATGGTAGATATAATACAGTACATCCAGTTCCAATGACAAGTGGTACAGATGATAAAGGTAATAAAGCACAAGCTCAATACTTAGCAGAAAAGAAATTAAAATGTGTTTATGGTATTGTTTTAGATGAAGATGTAGATAGAGAAAACAGTTGTGTATTATTACATGATAGAAGTAAACAATTATCTCAAACAGTATTACCAAGAGCTCAAATACAAGATCCATTACTAGATATCATGGCTGAATGTATTCCTTATATGCAAACATGTTTAATTGCTGGTTCTGGTGTTAAAGGTGTTAGAGTTAATGATGCAGGCCAAGCAGATAGCGTACATGATGGTGCTAGAGGATTAAAGAATGCTGCTTTAAATCAAGAACCATGGGTAGCTATTGAAGGAAGTATTGAATTCCAAGAATTAACTGATGGAGCTACATTAAAAGCAGAAGAATATATGTTAGCATTACAATCATTAGATAACTTCAGATTATCTACATATGGTATTGATAATGGAGGCTTATTTGAAAAGAAAGCTCATGAATTACAAAGTGAAGCTGATATCAATGGTGGCCCAGTTGGATTAGTAATGCAAGATGGATTAGCTATTAGACAAAACTTCTGTAATATCGTTAATAGTATTTGAGACCTAGGTATATGGTGTGAACCGGCACAAAATATAATGGGTATGGATAATGATGGAGATGGTGCTATTGATGAAGATAATTCAGATGGAGCTAACTCAGGTGTAGAAACAGAAGGAGGACAATCCGATGAGTAGTATGATACCTCAATACAGTACAAATATCTTTACTGATATCTATCCAGATGCTACAACATTTGTTAGTGATTATAAGAACAATGGTATTCCTTATCAATATACAGTAGGAACTACAACTTATCAAACATTAACAGATACAAATGTAGAAGCTTTATTCTATCTCTTATATGCTAGATATGGTAACAGTCCATTAGCTAATAGAGATATTACACAATTCAAATATAAGTTATTTAGTATCATATTCCAATATGGTCCAGCTTGGCAAAAAGAATTAGAAGTTCAAAGAAAGATAATGAACTTATCAGAAGATGATATTAGATTAGGAAGCAAAGCTATTTACAATCAAGCTTTAAATCCTCAAACAGAGCCAAGTACAGCTGCGTTAAGTGAATTAACATATATCAATCAACAAAATACAACTAATTATAAAAAGAGTCCATTAGAAGGTTATGCAATCTTAATGGAATTATTAAAGAAAGACGTCACAGAAGAATTTATCAATAAGTTCGGTAGATGCTTCAAGAAATTCGTCAGTAATGAACGTCCAATTATATATGTCACTGAAGAAGAGGAGGACGAAGAATAATGGAACAAGTAATGCAATACATCATGGAATTCTCACCAGCTATTACAGCTATGATCTCTGTTATTGTTGCTATCGTTGTTGGCTTTAAGAAAATTAAAGGACATAATGATGAAACATTAAAAGAAGTTAAAGATTCAGAACAAAGAATCATTTTAATCAACGAACAAAGAAATGAAGACCTTGAAGAGTTAAGACGTGAGAATGCCGAGTTAAAAGCTGATTTAAGAAAAGTAATGGCTAAACTAGAACATGTTCATTTTAAAGATAAATAGGAGGTAATACATATGAAGAGTGAAAGACAAAAAAGTTTACAAAAGAAAGCTCTTATATTTGGTATTATCTCCTGGGCAATGCTATTTACATTATTAACAGTATACTTAATAGCAGGCTTTGCTAACATGAATGCTGTTAAAGATGGAGTTCAAATCTTCACAGATGAAGTTAAGCATATTATTATATCAATGTCTATTACAGCTATTATAGGTGTTATAGCAACGATATTCTTAAAAGAAGGAATGCGAACATTTATTTGGATAGTATGTGTCGTATTAGGAAGCTTAGTATTTAAAGAAGCAGGCATGTATATAGCCTTAGGATGTTGGTTAGTAGATGATTATGTTATTCATAAACTATTTAAATACTATCAAGGTAAATTAAGTATAAGAAAGGAAATCGATTACGATTTAAAGGAAGAAGTAGAAGATGGAGAAGAAACCGAATAGATTTGAAGAAAAGATTAAACCAGTATTAGGATATGTAGGCTTAATAGGAGCCATTATAATGGCCATAGCTTATATCGTAATAGTAATGGTATTAATTAGAGGCTTCAAAGCTGAAGCATTACTACAAACAACAGTATTTGCTTGCGTAAATGCTGGAGTAGGCTTCATTATTATGCAATTTCTTAAGATTCAAGGTAGCTCATTTGCTAAGATGTTACCAGAGAATAAAGAAATTATAGAAAAATATTACAAAACAAAAACTAAAGATAAGAAGTTACATAGCATGACTTACTTCTGGGTTACTACGACAGTTAAGGATGTAATCATAAAATGCTTGACACTAGGAGCAACTACAATAGGCCTAGTATATATCGTTATCGTCGGAAGTAATGATTACAATTTACTCCTTTTAGCTATAGTTAACTTATTAATGTTTATCTGCTTTGGATTCTTATCTTTAGTCAATGCATACGACTTCTTTAATCAAAGACATGTTCCATACATGATCGATCAATTGGAGAAGGCTAAAATAAACGAAGAAACTATTACTGCGGTAGAACCGTGTCAAGGAGAAAATGATGGCAATAGTTTGAGACAACAAGACTTATCGTAATTTACAAGAACAAGTCTATCAAAACATGAAGGACATTCAAGACATTAAGTCAATGTCAGTTGTCCTCGATGAATTCGGCATTAAAGTTATTGGACAATTAGATAGTGCTGAAGATTTACCAGAAGATACAGATTTCGAATATGGTGATGCCTATGCTGTAGGTACAGAACCTCCATATACAATGTACATCTGGACAAGAGCCGAAGATCAAGAAGATGAAGAAGGCTTCTGGTTTAATATCGGTCAATTCCCAGTTCCAGGTCCACAAGGTCCTGCAGGTCAAGATGGAGCTCAAGGACCTAAAGGTGACAAGGGCGATAAAGGTGACAAGGGCGATAAAGGTGATACCGGCTTACAAGGACCACAAGGTGCTAAAGGTGATACCGGTGCAACTGGTGCAACAGGTGCTCAAGGACCTAAAGGTGATACAGGAACATCTTATGTTATTTTAGGTCAAGTAGATGAAGAAAGTGACTTACCAGATCCATTATTAGTAGATAGACAAGGTGCTTATTTAGTTGGTGAAGATGAACCTTATCATTTATATGTTATTATAGGAGATTCTACATTAGAATGGTTTGATGCTGGTGAATTTCCAAATGAATACGGTGTTCAAATTGATGAAAAAACAATAGTTACTAATGCCAATAGTAAAATTGAAACAGCAGTTGGTGGATGGTCAACAGTTAATCAATCTTTACAAAAGAGTGGTTGGAGACTTACTTCAAGTAAAAATTATTATTGGAATAATTTAGATTTTGCTAATGAAGTCAGAGACGTTATAAATAGTTTTATTGGTACAAACCAATCTTTATCCTTTGAAATTCATTTTAACAGTAGCATGCTTAGTTGGGAAACAACTGGAACTATTACACCTCCTGCTACATACAATTCAAAATTAGAAATGTCTTTAGGTAGTCTTAGATATGGTTCAAGTGATTATATTCCTAATTGCGTTTTAGTATTAGATAATAATCCAACAGGTAATTATTCAGGTGCTTATATATATATTGAAGCAAGAGGAGATCGAAACTTTTCTTATTCAGAACTAGCAGGTTATACTCTTGGATCTTTCAAATTAACAACACCAACAGATGTTACAGTTTATCATAAATTAGACGGTAATTATTTACCAATAGATAATGATAGTATTACATTAAATCCTAATACAGGAAGAATCCAAGCTAATGCTGCTGTTGGTTCAGTTGCTTGAGGAAATATTACAGGAACATTAAGCAATCAAACAGATTTACAAAATGAATTAACAAGTATTGCATCTACAGCTTCTAATGCTGCTAATGATGCTTCTTCAGCTTTAAATGCTGCTACAAATGCATATAATTCAGCACAAGCTGCTTTAAATGCTGCTAATGATGCTGTAAATGCTGTTGCTAATAAATCAGTAGTCAGTGGTACAAATGATGGAACTAACTGGACAAGCATTACAATTGATGGCGTAAATAAAGCTATTCCATCTGGTGGTGGTTCTGGTGGTGGAGTTACAGTAAATGATTTCACAGCAGGTCCAGGTATTGTTATTGATGAAGACTTAACTAATAATACAGTCAGTATTGAAGTAGATCAAGAAGTAATTCCATTTAAGACTGATTTAGCTGCTGTTGCTGCATCTGCTGCTAATGCTGCTAATGATGCTGCTAATGCAATGTCAGCTGCGCAATCAGCTTATAATGCTGCTAATGATGCTGCTAATGATGCTTCTTCTGCATTAAGTGCTGCACAACAAGCTTCAAGTGATGCAAGTAATGCTAGTACAGCTGCTAGTAATGCAGCAAGCTTAGCTCAATCAGCTTATAATGCTGCTAATGCTGCAATCACAAGTGTTAATGCTACAACAGAAACTTGGACATTTACATTAAGTGATGATAGTACAGTTACTAAAACAATTGTTACAGCAGTTACTTCAAACTAGGAGGTTAATATATGTCTATTAACTTCGCAAACGTAAAAGCAATTACAATTCCAGAGGGTAGCGTAAAAGCTATCTCCTCTGGAGGTGTTATATTATGACAATTAAGTGAAGATCCTTATGAAATATTATCTTTTATTGATATTCCATATGGTTGTTATATTAACTTAAAAGAAAATGGTAGCAGTGCTATTGGTACAAAAATAGATGCTAATTTCAATGTTGAAGGAACTGCTACAGCAAGTGGTACTCATCAAGCTTTCGGTGCTATTTATAACGACGGTTCAACTTATTATAGATATCATACTCAAGTATCTAATGCGGGAGCATATGTCTTCTATTATGGTTCTGGTAATAATTATTTAAGTAGTGATGTATCATTAAGTAATAGTAGACATGTTTACGAAATAAACTATCATACATATGGTGATAATGCTTTATATGTAGATGGTGTTTCCAAAGGAACTTATCCAACTCCTTCTGCTCAAAGTTGTGGTAACTTATATATAGGTGGTAGAAGATTTGATAATAATGGTACAGTTACAATTAATGATTTCTATTATACTATTAGATTATTTGCTTTAGAAATGAAAAAGTCAGCTTCTAGTACGATTTACTTCTATCCAGCTAAACGTAAAAGTGATGGTAAAGTAGGTTTATATAAAGTAGATGGAGATACAACAGAGTTCTTAACTTCTGATACAGCTGTAGATCCAACACCTTCAGGAGAAGCTGTTATTCCAGAATCACAATGAGCACAAGGATTCGATAATTATTATCATTGAACAGGTTCAACAAAATTCTGAGATTTATTATCAAATGATACAACAGATGGAAAAGTAGCTAATGTAACTTTAACTATTAGTGTATATAATCCAACTGAAGATGCTACATATACAACTTCAACGACAAATAATTTAACTTATAATGCTGCTGATAGTAAATGGAACAATGCTGCATTTAATGTAAAAGCTGTATATAATAGTAATGGAGATTATTTAAATATTTGAACCTTTACAATACGAAACGGAGGTTCATCAGAATGAAATGGAACTATAATTGCCGGCACACCTTTAACTAACTTATATAACACTTATGGTTGTAATTTAACAGGAGATATAAAACTGGTAATAAACAGCGTAAATTAAAAGAGGCTTAAATGCCTCTTTTTTATTATCTCTTCCGTAATAGCTCCAAAACCGTTAAAAACTCATTCATTTACGAATCAATTTTCTTGTCTAATATATTTTATCAAGAAATGATTTTTCGTTTTATTTTTTGATGATTTCCATATTCTTTCTTCATAAGCTTTGTGTAAGAATATCCTTATATTTAAATGCTCTTACATCCTCTTGCTCTATGATAGCATCTCTAGCAGTCGGTATGAATGTATCATCAATATAACGTTTCATGGCTATACTGCTCTTTTTCTCGCCATTATATGGACATACAACATTACCATCTCAGATAGTAAACCAGTCTCCCATATCTTTACTGTACTTAACTATATATTGTGGATGGTCTAATCTGCCTTTATATAATAGAGATAAATCCTTAACAAACTTATTAGTAAAGTTACCTGTACCAGTATCTATTTCGTTAGCTAATGCATTACTACGTCTCTTTTCATAAGCAGCATTATTAGGAATATAATCTATAACCCAATGTTTACGTTTTAATTTATATATACCAAAGTTAACAGGTACATATCCAAACATAGCTAATACTTCAGGACATTCTTCAGTATTATTTAACATCATAAATACTTTAACATTATTTCTTTCAGATCTAACAATGTTTTCTATTTGCATTTTAAGATTATAACATACGTCAAATGTTCTTCTTTGTCCTTTTTCTAATGCTACTTCGTCGACGATGATATTACAGCCTTTAAAATTATGAGCGTCGAAAAGAGCACTACCTTTACTATTATAGGCAACAGACAAGCCAAATACATAACATAATTTAAGTCCATCAATAAATACTGTATCTCCTCTTACTTTAATATTTTCTAAATGATATTTTCTAACTAATAATGGTTCAAACATCTTAGCACCATTATTCATTGTCATATTCTTAATAGCTATATCATTTAATCTCATCCAATAGAATGGAACATGATATAATTTACTTTTAGGATTAAAGAAGCAATTAAGTACATAATCCTGGACTGTAAAGGTCTTCCCATGCTGCCTAGCTCCTATCATAATAAATCAGTTAGCCCATTGATTACCTAATAGAGATCTACAAGTATATCATTCTTTTTCTTCATACTTCTTTTTCTTATCTATTTCAGCTCTTTCTATTTTATTACCATGAGCTCTTAATTTTCTTTCCCATTTATCCATTAATATAAATCCTCGAATGCTTCTCTAGCAGCGTCTGTATCATCATATCCTTCAACAAAGTCCCAGAATAATTGTTCTCTAGCTTCAGGAGTTTCAAAGTCCTCAATAGTTAGTTTTTTATCCATAGCTTGTTCATATTCTCTTTGGAATGAATATCTAATTTTACGTTGTTTTTCTGCTATTGTTTTAGCTGGATTTTTAACACCTGCATCTTTAGCATTATCATAATGCTCGTAAAATTCTGATTCTGTTAATTTAGGTTTATATTTTCTTTTACCAGCATCTGTTTTAGTCTTTTGGTCATACCAATAACTATATGTTTCATATGGTGTTCTTCTTTTAGCTCTGTTTCTCTTGTATTGTCTTGGCATATTCTTCTATCTCCTTTAATGGTTGAACTAATTTCCATTCATATTGATCATCTAAAGATTTAATATCTTTATCTTCTTGTATATTGCTATTACAATTGCCATGTTTAGCTTTAACACATTCACCATCTAATAATACAATATACTTATTATAACCTGATATCTTAAAATCACATCCTACATATTCTTGATATAAGTTACCTAATTTCTTTTCATCTGTTCCAAATATTTGATTTGTATTATATATAATACCATCTACACATATTTGAATAACATGTTTTTTACCTATTTTTTCAGCTACATCTAATATACGTTGATTATTTCTGGCAATACATATAGCTGCTAAATGAGCATATTTATAAGAAGTATACTTTTTAGTATGCATCATACCAATAGCTCTACTCATAACTAATTTAGCTTCATCATCTGTTTTTCTATTATTATAGAACTCTTGCCATATATCATCCATTGTATAAGGAGAAGCTTTCATTAAAATCGTATTTACTTGTACATCTTTAAGTTTTTTAACAGTAGCATAATTAAATAAAACTTTAAAGAAAGGACTTTGTTTCCAATATCTAGTATCAAATCTTTTATATTCAGCACAGCCACCATCTGTATAGAAAGCAAATGGATATTCTTTAGTAGGATCTACAATACCTTCTGTTAATACAGCAGTATGAGCATCTGGTAATGGACCACACATACAACTAGCATAAGAAGAACTATAGTCTACACTACTAGCTTTAATAGCTTTACCATAGAACTTTTCATCTTTATAACTTAATTGTTTCGGAATATAGTCTTTAAAGCTTTCATTTACTGTTCCATAAGCTTTATATAAAGAAACATCATTTCGTGCTTTAAATGCTCCGGAAAGTGCTGTTATGGCTTCAGATCCTTCATACTCATGACCATTCTTTGAATCTTGGACACTATTTGTTGAATAAGTTACATATTTTTTATCCTCTTTAAGAAATAGTTGAAAGTAATCATCTTTCTTAACGAATGAGAATGTATTACCTCTATATTTTTTTCTTACTGTAGAATAAGGTATTATTTGTCTAGTTTCTTTAAGTTCTTTAAACTTATTAACAAACTCTTCTTGATTTACTAGAATAATCTCAGCTTCTTTTCTCCAATATATGTATGTTATTTCTCTAAAGAAACGATTATCTATCTTATTCATCTAATTTATAATACTTCTTCCATTTTTTAATAAAGTAACTTTGTTTACTTGGAGTATCACAATATCTTTCCGTTAATTTATATACATCTATTTTATTCTTACAGTAAACGACAAAGTAATACATATATTCATCATTATACAATGCCATTCTGCCTTTATACCAATCTTTTTTCTTTCTAATAAGAGTATCTAAGTCTTTAATATGATGACATAATCCACTCCAATAGAAATGAAATTGACTACTTAATGTTTCTATCATAGTTGGTATAAAATTAAGCCAACCTTGTTTATCTACTGGTATATAATGAACCCATCTCATATTATTCTCCTCTTATAAACTGTCATTGATTCTTAGCGTTATTAGGATTAGACCATCTTTTCTTCCTATTTTCATAAGTTGTTAATAATTGTAAATTATTTCTAGGATCATTAGGGTCATTTGGATTTAAGTAATTATTAAAAGGGTCATCGTCTATATGGTCAATTTCATAACCATCTGGAACAATTCCTCTATGCCATGCCCAAGCTATCCTATGTAATGGAAAGTCATAATGTTTACCTTTATAATTAATAGATACTTTAAGATATTCTTTAGGTTCTACGTATTTAGCTTTACCTTTAACTACGTGTATCTTAAGAGTATAAGTAGATATTTTAGTCTTACTATTATTCTTATACCAACGTCTAACTATATTTCAACTATAACCATTAGGTATTACATCTATAATACCCATTTCTTCTAACATTTGTCTATCTACGCGTTTACAATACATAATTATTTATCCTTTCATAACTTTAGAAATTCTATATTCTTTCTTCTTTCTAACTTTGAAATTTCTATATTCATATAATCCTTTGCTCCTAACTGTAAACAATCATAGTTAGTAAATATATACTCTAAAGCTTCATTTGGAACTAACCAATATGTTTGACTTGTAGGATTATAAACAGGAAAATATACGTTATTTGATTTCCATTCTTCTATATATTCTTCTTTAGTCATCATCCTCTAACTCCTTTAATTCTTCTAAATCTCTAAATACACGATTAAAATAGCTAACTATTATTCATATACTAATACCTAACATAATAGCTATACTAACAATAATGCTTAATACAATAACTAGTCAATCCATCATCTTCATCCTCGTCGTATACGTTATCCATTAAATCTTCTAAATCTTCTTCTACATAATAATCGCCATTATCATCGTCCCAATAATGAACTAAAGCTTTTTGACCATTAATCCATTCAACGATATCGTATTCTCTTTCTAATCTATCTATAACTTGTTGATATAAACTTTTCATAAATTATTCTCCTTCATAATGCATAATTAAATATTCACGATTTCTAAATCTAACTATCTCATAAGCAATATCCTCAATAAGAGAACCCCAATCAAGATCTTCAGGTTCATCATATTCATATTGTAATACGTTAAACCAATATCC
>JAEIGA010018125.1_pt1 | contig 10726 bp, 13 predicted proteins | sample 9270691 | NCBI WGS metagenome assembly JAEIGA01 (sample SAMN17057246, study PRJNA624740) | gut metagenome | biome: biome; isolation source: fecal sample | host: Bos grunniens | place: China: Xizang | collected 2019 | reverse complement strand
GTAAATGCCGGTGTAATCCTTCGCTACGTCCTCGAGCCATGCGTCGAGATTATAGACGAATTTAACCGTGTCGTAATACGACCAGAAGGGTTGGTAATTGATACCGAGCGCGTCTTTGTCGGGCTTCTGGATACCGAAAAGCAAAATCTCGCAAGCGGGGAAATCTGCTCGAATATAATCGATAAGTTGTTTCAGAACTTGCTTATAGTAGACTTCGGTACTTGCGAAGTGATTCCACCCAAGGAAGATCACGCAATAGTCGAGCGAAGATTCGCCAAGAGATTGAACGAATCCCGCGACGTCGATCTCGGAGCCGTTATAAAGTGGGTTAGTGTCACTCAGAGCCAGATAACTATTGATCGTCCAGCCACCCGTCGCGGTATATTTCGCTCCGGTGTTACCCTTTTCCCCGATAAAGTTTACGTTGGTGATTCCGTTAGCGTTGAGACGGTTTTTCGCTTCGGCAACCCATTGACCGCCCGCCGTTAAGCTGTCACCCAAACACATCACATTTTTTCGGGACGGATTGGACGCTTTCGCGATTACGTTAAGAATAGTCGAGCCGTATCCGATAATCTGCCCCGTTGTATCGCGAAGGGTGATTGTGAGCGTATGATCTCCGATATTCTCGGTAGTTGCGGTATGGTAGAACTTTCGACGGTTGCTATATCCCATATCACAAGAAACGTTGATAAAATACTGATCGGGTGAAGGTGCGTTGATAACGCTTGCGTAGAAAAGCTCGAAAGAATCGCCCACCACGAGAGTATAAGAATCGGGCATAATAACGTCAACGGGGGTATAGGGTGTTACGTTGATAGACCCTTTATATCCGTATACAGTATGCTCACCTTTCGTAATACCGTCCGTATTGGTTGCGGAACTGATAAACATATATTTTGCGTTGTTTGGTACCTTTACGATATACGAACCGGCTTCGGCGAATACGCATTTTTCGAGAATCTGGGCTCCGGTTTCGTTTGATTCGGCGAAGCTTGCACCGGAAATATGAACATTCGGGGTGGTTACTTTGATAAGATAAATTTCGCCTGCGTTAACCGCAATCGCGTTCGACAAACTAAAGTTATCGTTAGAGGCCCACACACCGCCAGCGCGGATAAATTCTCCAACATGGTCACCCCACTCGAGCGTGATTTTGTTTTGCTCGGCTTCTTCGATCAACCCACCTACTTTTTCACCGAGCTTTGATAAAGTTGCGTCGATCGGGATATACACCCAAGGTGTGACCCCGCCGTTATTGCCGTTCATATCTCGGTTATCACCCACAAACATATACTTTGCATTTTCAGGAACGGCTACGCGATACGTTCCAGCGATCGTCTGCTCCATATAACCGCAAGTCGTCACGTATGCAGGGTGATCTTGAGTCGCAAAACCAAGGTTTGAAATGTTTGGGTTTGTGTTGGTGAACGTGATAACGACTTCTTTTGCACCGTTTAATGGAATCGCGTCTGACAGATCAAAATTAGTATTTTTGATATATTGTCCGTTGGATCTAATAAAGGACCCTTTATTCTTATTGTAGACCACTTCGACGGGTATATTATTCATCTGACCGCGGATCGCTTCGCCGATATTGGGAAATACGCGACCGTTAACACCGACGCGACCGTCGATAACTTCCGCGTCCATAGTGGTACCACCTTCGGGAACACTTTCGAGAAGGTTATTCACGCGCCCCTCTAAATCTCCCGCGTAAATGTTAATAGCGTCGTCAAAGTCTCCATTATCAATGCGCTTCTGAACTTCTGTGGTCACCTTCGCCGGCATGGTTACGGTATTCATTTTCTCGATCGCTTTGTCTTGTTCGGTTAAGTGGTCGTTTGTTTCCTTCCGAAGCGCGTTCTGATCGACGATGATCTCGTTAATTTTTGAGCCTTGTCTTCCTGCAAGCTCGAGCGCAGTTAGAGCTTCTTCGTCGTGAATAGAAGCCGGATTCGTAAATGAAAAATGTTGATTCAGTTTTTCGATCATGTTTCAATCCTCCTTTAATATACTTTTAGGAATAAATCGTTAAGCTCGTCGATGATCATCATATCGACGTTCAAGAAGCTTTCGCGAAATTCGATCATATCGTGACCGAAGGTTGTCACACCCATAGCTCCCTTTTTCGTTAAGGTGTGGGTAACATTCTCGGAGCTTTCGCTTTCACTCGAAGCCGTACCCGAATCCGCGTTTTCATTCGTGCCGGTATCGATTGATCCTTCCGTAAGGTACACGTCCAGATTCTGCAAGGATCCCTGCGGGGTATTCGAGAATTTATGCGTATTGTTATTCGATCCGGAGCTCTGGGAGCTTGAAGACGACGTTCCGGAGCTCTGTCCGGATCTTGTTTCCGTGTAGCTTTCGGTATAATCCACCGTCGCGAAAGGATCGTCGAGCTCCTTCATGAATTTTTCCGATTCGTAAAGCTGAATATAGTAGGGCATGATCTCGCGGATCTTCGTCCGGAAATAATGCTTGAAGCGTCCGACGGTCTCCTGTCCGATCTGCCGGAAGTAGTAGTGATCGATCACCTTCCGCTCGAAAGCGGTCTTTTCCTCTCCTTTATAATAGGAAGGATATTCAAAGTCCCAGATATCGACCCCGTTCTCCACGAGCTCGCGGAGCTCAAGCGTTAATTTCGTTGTGCTCATCATCGGGTCTTGCCACATTGACGGACACCTCCCTTCGCTTTACGGAGACATTCAAGCCCCATTTCGCGTTGATAAGCTCGCAAGCCTTTTGCCGGCTTTCGAGTTGTAGATCGGCGAAAGCCCCGATCACTTGATTATTTGAATTCGCTTCCGAAAGGTTGACGCGCTCCTTCTTATCCACCGCGAGATTATCATAGCCGAGGATCGTAAGAAGCTCATTTTCCACACTTTTCTTGTAGTCCATGAGATCGTTACCCATGAATTTTACATCGGTACGGAGCACTTGAAGCGCGTCCAGATTCAAACCTTTATCCGCGTACACGGTGAGCGCGTTTTCGTGGATCATCTGCATGATCCGCTTGAAAGTGAGCACGTCCTTATCGTCGCAAGCGATAATAAACGGTGTTTTAACGTTCTTCACGTTCACGTCCATAGATCGCTCCGCTTCTGTGATCTTATTCACATAAAAGTGTACGAGATCAGCCGTTCCAATCCGCAATGGATTATTTTCGATAATCACGCAATCGTCTGCGGAATATGACTTGTGGTAGGCGATACCTGTCGCGATATAGCTTTGAGGATCGCCGTACACATTCTGCCCCACTCCGTCGTGAGCTTGCAAACACATAAACGACATTTTCGGGTCCCGGAAAAAGATCGCTTTTCCGTCTTTGAATAAGTGTCGCTCGACGTGTTTTTCGAGGATCCCGTCGGGGAGTCCGTCCCATTGATAGGAACTCCGCGCGATCAAGCTCCATTTATCGAAGTTGATTCGATAGGTAAGATCATTTAATAGATCGGTGAGGGTTGCTCTTTTCTTCGCCACGTTTCCACCTCCTTAAACAAAAGTAAATAGCGAGAGCCGTTCCCGCGCCCCCTAAAAAGAAGTAGAGCGCGGAAACGATAATAAGTTGAGAAATCCACGTCATAGGATCACCCCGCGATCGGGTTTTCCATATAGCCGTGATAGGTGTACTTCCCGAGGTTTTCAGGTTCTTTCCAGAACGTCAAGCCTTTGTTATAGATCCCGCGGATCTGCTCCAAGTAATTGGAGGGGATATTTCCGTAAGCTTGACAGTCAACCGTTTTCAAATAAGCCCACCACATACGAGGAAGATTCGTCTTGAAGTTAATATCCATAACGCGATTCTGTTTATACCCGTACATGGAGAAATAGTCATCGATCCGGCTTGCCATATCGGGACGGACGCATCGGTCGTAAAATAAAAAACTATTCTGCCCAAGCCCCACGTTAAGGGTGCTCGAGAAGGATCCCTTTGCCTGCGCGGGTTGGATTTCGCGGTCTTTTCTCTCTGCCACCATTCCAGCGATCTGGGTCGCTCCGCTATACATGGTAGCAATTCCACCCATAGCACCTATAACGTTCCCGGTGAAAGCAGACGCAAGAGCGGAAATAGCACCACCCCCGATTTTGACTCCCGTTTCCAATCCTGCAAGCTTATGCGCGTTTTGATTCTGCGCAAGCCAAAGCTTATACACGTCGGTATTCCATATGCAGGTCGGAAAGCTTGTTAACGCGAGACCAGCTTCGTACCACTCTGCGGAAAGCCCTGCGTAATTTTTCGGGAAGATCTTCACACCACCTTCGGGAAGTACGGATCCGTCAACGGAGAACACGATTGAATGGTCGGAAGCCTTTGAAAACTCATAGCGATAGACCGCCGTTTCACCATTGTTATTCGTGAGATATAGGAAGTTGTACGGATAGGTGAAAAGCTTGTTATTTCGTGGCACGTAAGTGCCGAGCTTCGTTTGAGGGGTGAACGTTGCAATTTCCGATCTCGGATAAAATCCGTTAACTTTTCCTAAATCGGTTTCAGATTCGGGTGTCTTAAACGCAATACAATTCCGCGGAAACATATACATCGATATAATTGCGTCGCTCTGCCCCCATTTATCAAGCTTGTTTAGCTTTCCGATTAAAGTTTTAACATTTCCATAACTACAGACGAAAAGCTCCACTCCGGAAAAAACTCCGTCAATCGTAGTTGACGTTGCGGTTGTGTAGGTGTTATCCGTGCCGGAAAAGTTATAATCCTCGTTTAGATCAACCGTCGAAGCGACGACGATCGCGAGCTCGTCAAGCTCTACCACTCGGTGGGTGTGGTGGGACATATATTCCCCGAGCTCGAGCCCTTCTTCGATAATGTTATCACCGATTACGTCCGTGGAAGCATGGCACCGATCCACGTAAGAAGCGAGCACTCCATAATCAAAGTAGAACGTTTGCATAACGTCCATTTCGAGGAAAAGCTCCACCGTGTTATCGTTCACGTATTCTACCTTATTTATAAAGTAGTAATAATACTTATTGTCACCGGTTACGTTCTTGAAAAAGAGATAATTCCACCCGAGCGTCTCTGACATGGTCGCTTGTACTTTGATCGTCCATTCTTTTCTCAAGTAAGTATAAGACGGGAAGGTCTTAACGACCTTCCCGTGGAAATACGATTCTTGAGCTTCCTTCGATTCAAAGTAGAACGTATGCTCGTAGGAGGGTGAAAGACGCACACCGGAACAGATCCAAATATAAGACGAAGGATTACTCATTTTTCAATCTCCTTTATGCAGAAGCTTTCTTGAAGCGAACAGCGTTTTTAAAGGTGGACGCGCTCATGATCTGGTGATGGTGATAGAAGTAGTTGGTAAAGAGACCCTGTGCGTTTCTCTGGGGCTCCATTTTGAGCAGAGTATCGCGAACCTCAAACCAACCATCTTCCACCATAAGAGCATAGGTGTCTTCCAGATCGCCAAAGTCAGCCATCGGAATGATGGTGGGCACCACCTTCATATCGGTGTTGGACTGGTGGAAAGCTTTTGCAAGAAGCTCGACGTCAGCTTCGACGAGAACGTCTTTATGTACGAATAGAACGAGCTTATCAGCCTTGCTCTTTCTCTCCACACCCATAACGTTGTAAAGGGTGGACGAATCCACGGTCAGATCCAAAACAGACTTGCGAAGGGTCTTAACGAACGTACGCGCCCATTCCTCTTTGGTGGTTTCGCTTTCCAGATCGGGCACCTCATAGTCAAAATACCCACATGCTGTTTTCTCCTTATTTTTGTAGGTTGCAAGAAGATTCTTCATGCAGAGAAATTCGTCTTTCTCATCGGCAGAATATACAGCGTTGATCTTACCAAGAATAAAGGCGTCGAGAGTGGCTTCGGAACGGAACACCTTTACAAAATCGATATCGCCGATAGAAATGGCATAATAATCACGACGACCCTCACGATGATAGATAACGTCCACATCGGGTCCGGATCTGCGACCGAGAGGATTTTTTCCGTCAGGATCGTATGCGCCCTCGGATTTCGCCATGTGAATAAAGATCTCCTCAATGTCGTGGGGAGACGTTACACCGCCGGTCTTGAAACGAGAAAGGGTGTTTTCATACATCATCTGATCCAGTTTTGTTTTACCAATCTTCTGGATCAGAGCAGAGTGAAACGTATTAAATTCCACATCATAAGTGGCAAATGCTTGTCCCACCATGGAAAGATTGGCTTGCGTTGCTTCGGGAATACGAGACTGGTATTCCGTGTTCTGATTGAGACGAATGTTGTTCAGAATATCGATAGAATATCCCATGATTTTTCCTCCTTAAAATTTTAATGTTTTGGCGAATTCCTCGCAAGAAGGGATCTCCGGCTCTTCTTCGTTTGGTTTTCCGGTCTCCTCCTGCGCGATAAGCTTATTGAAATATTTTTGGTTAAGTGTGCGAAGGTTTTCGGATTCTTCGGTGAGCTTTTTATTATTCTCGGATAACGTGTCCCGTTCCGTCGTCACGTCTGCGAGCTGTCCTTCGAGTTCCAAGATCCTCTCCTGCGCGCTTTCGATAGTATCGTACATTTCACGACCACTTCCTTTCTATAACTTTACCATATATTTCTATATATTAGTATAACAAATTGTTATAGTTTGTCAATGTACATTTTTTGAAAAAATTGAAAAAATGTGTTGACAAGTGGAAAATGTTTTGATAGAATAGTAGAGGATCAAGCGATCCGAATATTCTAAATTTTAGGAGGTTGCCACCTAATGAACAGAAGAACAGTATTTATCCACTTTACCGACCGCCCCTTGTTGAATGAGGAATACGGAGAAGCCGACGGAAAGAATCGTGTTTTCGAATTAGTCCACTCCGGTCGCCCGATTCTTGCTTCTATCCTCGACGTTAACTCTAACACCCTTTGTATTACTTTTGGGGAGGTTGCGAGATGAGATACACCGACGAAGATATCCGCCACACGATCACCGATTGGATCGCGATCACGAATCAGAGAGAAGTCCGTTTCCTTCTTCATTATTGCCTTGGGTTTTACGGGCAGATCACCAAACAGATTATGAGAGTGATCGACGAGCTCGTTATGGAGGACAAGCTCACGTGGGAGCCGTGGGAGGGTCGTTGTAAATGAGATTGTTCATCAATAAGAAGGAAGTCCCGTTCGTGGAAGCCGCTCTTTTTATAGCTTACACGAAAGCGATCGAAAAACATGAATTTGACAAAAGCAACGTTTTCGCAAGGCTACTTGATAGAGTAAAGCTCTGCGTCGAATTGCAAGAGAATGTTAAAAACTCTGTGGAAAGTGTGGAAAAATAATTCGAAACGCGCTCCGGCGCGTCCGGTGGGAATGAGCGTCCACCGCTGATGAGATAGCTCGAAAATAATTTTAGGAGGTTGCCATTATGAGCACCAAAACCGCAAACGAAACCATGAGAAAGTCCCTCAAGGACAGAGCGAAGGAATTCTCCGTCCAGCTTCCTTTTATGGAGGGCAGAGAGAAGGGAGACGCGAAGACCCTGCTCGGAATGATCTCCACGATCGCCGACTACGGCTTTTTGAAGGGTGACGATTCACGCGATTATGCCGTATTCATTACCGCCGAGAATAGCAAGGAATTTTTCTTCGGTGGTACCGTTCTTACCGATCAGCTTCAGCAGCTTGAAGCCGAAGGGTATCACGAGACGATCGTCGAAGAAGGTCTTCCCTTCCTTATGACGGAGAAGAAGTCCAAGAATAATCGCGCCTACGTTAACGTAGAATTCTATCCCGAAGATTAAAGGAGGATCACATGACCGACGAAGTGAAAAAGTCTCGTCGGGGTGTGTACTACGATCTGGAAGTATCCCCATACGAGTATTTATCTCCGTATGGGGATATTTTCAAGTTTAGATCACGTAAACGACTTGAATTATACACCCGCGATATTGAGACCGAGATCCGTCGCGTGGAAAAGCTCATGCACCGGCACGACTTGAGCTCCCTTCTTCCCGACGAGATTCTACAATTATTATACAAAGCTGTTTATCGTGCCTTTTATAGAAAAATAGAGGGTTAGTAATATGGGAAGAAGAATCAATACGAGGAAAACCAACGACGAGGTTAAGCGTCCGAGGTTAAAAAGATCTGATACCGGCGGATATATTAACAAACACGGTCTAGAGATCTCCGATGCTGAAAAAAGGAGGCTCGAAAGCCTCGTTAACAGTATAAACAGAAAAAGAAGAAAACAGCTTGAATTTGAAAGATCCACCAAAGAAGGAGAAGGACTCCAAAACATAGGACACGAGAGTGATATCATTTTAGCAAAAAGATCGAAGTCTGTCCACCAATTCAGATCAAGAGAAGCTTTTGAAAATCGTATACGTACTTTGGAAAGAGTAAACGAAAAATCGTACATTGACGCACGCGTCGAATTGTATCGAAAAAATTATCTCACAGCGTTAGACAATGCCTTCGGAAACGAAGCAAACGATATTAAGCTTATGATCCGAACGATGAGTGCTAAACAATACATGGAAAAAGTGCAAGGAAATGAAGATCTTGAATTCGGGTATATATATGGACCCGACGATATTCAAGTCAAATTAAACCAAATAAGAAAAGCTTTAGGGCTTCCGGCGAAGGAGCTACCACATAACAATTAAGGGTGACGATCATGCCAATAAAAAATGTTAAGTACGTGGGAGATTTTGAAACAACGACGGATCCGAACGATCTCCGCGTCTGGGCTTATTGTCTTGTAGATATTGAGACCAATAAAACCGCGTCGATCGGGAATAATATTGATGGTTTTTTCAACTTTCTTAAGAATAAGAATTCAAAAATTTGGTTTCATAATCTCCGCTTTGACGCGGAATTTTTACTCGCGTTCTTGCTTTCGTCTGGGTACACCTATTCGGATATACCGAAGGATAAAACCTTCTCGACGTTGATCACCAACGAAGGAGTGTTTTACTCGTTGACGGTGATCTTCGAGAAGATCGGCAAAAAGAAGTATCGAAAAGCTGTTTTTTATGATTCATTGAAGAAGCTTCCTTTTAAGGTTTCCGAGATCTCGAAAGCTTTCGGAATTAAGGATCGGAAACTCTCTATTGACTACGACGCGCCGCGTCCGGTGGGACACGTTCTCACGGAAGAAGAAATCGCGTACATCGAAAACGACTGTAAAATTGTTGCGCAAGCCCTCAAGATCCAATTTGATAAAGGTCTCGTAAAAATGACGAACGCGTCCGACGCTATGACGTGGTATAAAAAAACAATAAAAGCAATCAATTTCGACTATTGGTTTCCGGTGTTACCTGTGGAGCTTGACGCACAAATCCGGCGCGCTTATAAAGGTGGGTTTACGTGGTTAAACCCTAAATATAAAGATAAGCACATATACGGAGGGATCACTTTAGACGTAAATTCGCTTTACCCATGGGCATACGGTACCTGTCTATTGCCGTGGGGGTACCCGAAATTTTTTGAAGGAAAGCCCGTTCACGACGAACGATACCCACTTTATATTATACGTTTCAAATGTTCATTCAAATTGAAAGAGGGACACATCCCATGCGTACAGTTAAAAAATAACGGTCGATTCTGCCAGACGGAATACTTAACGTCAAGCGTTGACGAAATGGGTGTGGACGAGCCCGTGGATTTAGTTATGACGTCCGTCGATTATGAGCTTTTCAAGGATCACTATGATTTATGGGAAGAAGACTATATCGCTGGCTGGAAATTCAAGGGTGCTTCGGGTATGTTCAAGGAATACCTCGAATATTGGATGCACATAAAAGAGACCTCCAAAGGTCCAATCAAAATATTAAGCAAGCTCCAACTCAATTCGCTTTATGGACGTTTCGCAATGTCCCCGAAAGTAAGAAATAAGACACCGTATCTGGATCGGGACGGAGTGGTGCGATATGAAGATAATAAGCCGGAACTCCGCGATCCTGTCTATACGGCTGTAGGTGCCTTTATTACAGCCTACGCACGAGAGAAGACAATCCGAACGGGTCAAAAGCTTTACGATCGGATTATCTACAGCGATACAGATAGTTTACACCTTTTAGGGACGGAGCTTCCGGAGGATCTCGAAATACACGATACGAAGCTGGGTGCGTGGGCTCACGAAGCTACTTGGGACAATTCCTATTTCATAAGAGCCAAGACATATATGGAGACGATCGTCGGAGTGAAAAAAGACACATTGAAAGAGTATTGTAAACTATTAAATAGTGTATTTACGATCGAAATATATCGAGAAGCGGACGGAATCCATTACAAGGAAAGGAAGGTTACGTGCGCCGGTATGCCGGATAACGTAAAAGAAAAAGTATTCTACGATAATTTTAAGACCGGCTCCACGTTCGACGGAAAGCTCGTCCCGAAACGATATAAGGGCGGGATCGTGCTCACGGAGACAACATTCACGATTAAATAGGAGGAGATATGGACGAGTTAGAATTGTTAAACGAAATAGTTAAGGTACACCCTATGCGATACGATATGTTAATAACCGATGTCGAAGATTGTTCGATAATAGTAGGTGACGCAACCGACACCGAGATAATATTAAACGCGTTAAGATATGCGTATTTACTCGAGGAAAAGAATCGTACCGCTAAAAGCCCGTTAATGAATGGTGCTTGACATTTCAACCGATATCGTGCTATAATAATCGAAGTTATGATCCGTAAGTCAATACCGGAGACGACGTTCGCGGGGCTACACGGAGACGTGCGCGAGATCGGTCGGGTTGGCAACCTTCTG
>JAEIGA010018124.1_pt1 | contig 10727 bp, 14 predicted proteins | sample 9270691 | NCBI WGS metagenome assembly JAEIGA01 (sample SAMN17057246, study PRJNA624740) | gut metagenome | biome: biome; isolation source: fecal sample | host: Bos grunniens | place: China: Xizang | collected 2019 | reverse complement strand
TGAACTTACCAAAACTACTAATTATGTGAAGAACTACTGCAATATCACTGAAATCCCAGAAATCTTGGACTATCGAATTATTGATAGAATTTGTGCTGATTTTCTGTATTACAAGAAAAACTCCGGTTCGTTAGAGGGTTTCAATTATGACGCTGTGATTAAAAGCATCAAAGAGGGTGACACCACTGTTCAATATGCAGTTGGACAAGGTGAGGATACTGCCGAGAACCGCTTCGATGCTTTTGTGAAACAGTTGGAACGTGGATTCGATAAGTGGATAACCCCACATCGTAGATTGAGGTGGTAAATATGCAACCAAACTATGCTGACTTTACTACCAAAAATCCAAATCCGTTGAAATCCTTATGGATTGGAAAATGTACTATTTTTGAATATCAAACTACCAAAGACGAAATCACTAAACAATCTACTCAAAAACAAGTTGCAGTTGTGGTAGATGAACCTTGTAAGGTTTCCTACAACAAAGAACAAGCTACCAACATTGCTAGTGGTGCTGCGGTTATTTCGCAGAGTATCACGCTGTTTGTTAGACCAGATTTAGAAGTGAAACCGGGTTCTGTTATCGAGGTAACACAGCATGGTAAAACTACTAAATATAAAGGTTCTAGTAAATCTGCGGTGTATACCAACCACCAAGAGATTGTGTTGGAATTGTTCGAGGACACTGTTTAATGAAAATTAAATGGGATTTACACGAGTTAGTTGAGTTTGGTGAGAGGTTAAATGACTACCACCAATTTGAAACATACATAATGACAGCCACACAAGAGATTGCTAGAGTTTATCACCAAGCCTTAATTACGAGGACACCTGTTTTGACAGGAAACCTTCGTAAGATGTGGAGTGCAGGTGATAACCTCTTATTTACCGTGGAAAAAGTTGAAGGTGGATACCAAGTTACCTTGGAGAACGAAGCTAAAAACGAACATGGTTATAAGTATGGTCAAATCGTAAACGATGGTCATTATTCTCGTCAAGGTAATTGGGTACAAGGTAGATTTTTTATTGAAAATAGTATCGCTGCTACAGAAGAACAGATTAATCAAATTATATCAAAAGAATTACAAAAATGGTTGGAGTGGTGTGTGAGTGGTAAATGAAATGTTAGATGCGATTACCAAACAGCTAGATTCAACCTTTGGTGATTCGTATAGATACTATGTGGAAAATGTTGAGCAGGATTTACAAAAACCTTGCTTTACTGTTGATATGTTAGAACCTCGTGAACGGTCAATTAACTATAACCGCTACAGACGTACCATGCCTATTGTTGTGCATTATTTCAACGCTGAAAAAGATACCAACAAAAAGGACAGTTACGCTATGGCTGAACGGTTAGTTGAGTGTTTGGAATATCTAAATTTCAAAGGCACATTGTTACGAGGTGAGAATATAAGTTGGCAGATTGTGGACGGAGTTCTACAAATGTTTATGACTTATAGATTCGACACTATCAAACAGGTTGATAAAACTAATATGGAAATGTTGGAAGCTACTAAAATTGCTTCTAATTAAGAGAAAGGGATGATTACATGGCATTAGGCGGTGGTGTTTGGGTTACCCAAAACAAAACTTTACCGGGTTCTTACATTAACATTGTAAGTGCTAGTAAAGCTACTGCTACTGTTGGTGAACGTGGTGTAGTTGCTATTCCAATGGCTTTGAATAAAGCAGTTGGTGAGGTTATCACAATCACTAGAGCAGAGTTCATTAAGGACAGTAAAACATTACTTGGTATTGAGTTTACATCCGATGAAGCTAAACCATTAAGAGAAATCTTCTGCAATGCTGCGAAGGTTTATATTTATGATATGGGTGAAGAAGGTACTGCTTCCGAAGCGGTTGCTGCTTTAGAACCATACGATTTCAACATCTTCTGTGCATACACTGGTGAAGCTGCTGACGTTACACAGTATATCACAGCAATTAAATCTTGGCGAGATGATATGGGCAAAAAATGTCAAGTTGTTGTTTACAACCAAGAAAAACCAGATCACGAAGGTGTTATCAATGTTAAATCCACTGTTGCTGACGAAGGTGCAGATGCTTTCGCATTAGTAGCTTGGGTTGCAGGTGCAGAAGCAGGTGCTGAAATCAATGAATCTTGCACCAACATGAAATACAACGGTGAATATAACATCGTTTGTAAATTGACACAGACACAGTTAGAACAGGCTATTACTAATGGTGAATTTGTATTCCACTTGGTATATGGCGATGTTTGTGTACTCGAAGATATTAACTCTTTGATTACTACAACTGTTGACAAAGGTGAGGATTTCAAATCCAACCAGACAATGCGTGTTGTTGACCAGATTGCTAACGACATTGCAAAACTGTTCAACACCAAGTATTTGGGTAAAATTCCAAACGATGCTTCTGGTCGCATTAGTTTATGGGCAGACATTGTTTCCCACCACAGACAGTTGGAAGAAATCAGAGCAATCGAAAACTTTGATTCTTCTTTAATCACTGTTGAACAGGGTGCTACTAAAAAAGCGGTAGTAGTAAACGATGTTGTTACTCCTGTAAACGCAATGGCTCAACTGTATATGACAGTTGTTATTCAGTAGTCGGAAGGGGGAATTATAAATGGCACAGACAATGGCTGCACGTAACGCAGTTTCCGCTAAAATGGCTGAATGTTACGTAACTATTGATGGTAACAGATATAACTTTATGTCTGCTATTAACGTAGAAGTAACTATGGAAAAGAACAAAACAGAAGTTCCAATCTTGGGTAGAATGAACCGTGGTCACAAATCCACAAGTTCCACTATCACTGGCTCTGCGGAGTTCCATCTGAATACTTCGATTTGGAGAGAATTAGCTTACCGTTTCCAAGAAACAGGTGAGGACGTATACTTTGATATGCAGATCACCAATGAAGATATTACAGCATCCGATATTGGTAGACAGACTATCATTCTGTACGATTGCAATTTAGACGGTGTTACATTAGCTGCATTTGACGCAGATAGTGATGATACCTTAACAGAAAGCATTGACTTTACTGTTGAAAGATTTGAAATGCCAGAGAAATTCAATCTGATGGATGGCATGATGTAAGAAATGTTCGGTGGGGTAGCAATACTCCACCTTTTTCTTTTATAAAAAGGGAGGATTTATAATGAGTGACTTTTCTGTATTCATGGCAGGTAATGCCTTAAAAGACGAAGTAGTGAAATATGTAGCTTCCAAACGCTTTGTTGCGAATGGTAAGCCAGTTGAATGGGAATTAAAAGCGGTTGATTCTGAAACCGATGAAAATATTCGTAAAGAATGTACAAAGCGTGTGCAGGTTGGTAAACGTGGTCAGCACACAGAACAAACCGATACAAGCAAATATATTGGTAAATTATGCGTTGCTTCCACAGTATATCCGAACTTAAATGATGCGGAATTGCAGGATTCCTATGGTGTTAAATCCGCAGATGCTCTGTTGAAAAAGATGTTAAAACCGGGTGAATATACTGAATACCAAGCAAAGGTTATGGAAGTAAACGGTTATGATATGAGCATGGATGAGTTAGTTGATGAAGCAAAAAACTAATCAACGGAGAGGATAGCGATGCTTTTATAGCGTACTACGCTCTCCACAAATTCCATTGGAAACCTACTGATATATTGAAAATGTCGAGGGAAGAAAAGGCTTTTATTATCGCTGCTATTCAAGAAAAGGCTGAACGTGAAAAAGAAGAACAGAAGAAAATGAAAGTGAGTAAACCTCGTAAAAGGTAGGTGAATGTTTTGAGTAACAGTTCTACTGGTAAAGGTATTAAAACGAGTGTCAAACTTGACGTTCGTGATGTAGATAGACAACTAAAGAAGATTGAAAGAAGAATTAACAAACTGCAAAATCTAATGAACCAATCGGACACTACAGTGAATAAGCTGAACCGTTCATTAGGTAAAGTTGATTCTAGTAATAAAAAAGTAGCTAACAGTGCTAAAAATATGGCTAAAGGTTACCGTGATGCTAATAGTGCAGTTAGTGTTTTAACCAAGAACTTACGCACACTAGCTTCTACTTACCTTGGTGTAATGGGTGCTAAAGCTGTAACAGGTGCTTCTGATACAATCACTTCTGCCGAGAATAGATTAAATCAGTTGAATGGTAACAATCCACAGCAAACTCAACAGACTATGGATAAGATGTATGCGAGTTCTCAAAAAGCACGTATGGGTTACTCGGATATGGTACAAAACGTGTCCAAATCCATGACATTAGCAGGTGACGCTTTCCAAGGTAATATTGACAATGCTATTCGATTCCAAGAAATCATGGCAGAAGCATATACACTTGGTGGTGCGAGTGCTGCGGAGCAACATAGTTCCATGTATCAGATGATACAAGGGTTAGGTTCTGGTATTCTACAAGGCGATGAGTTGCGTTCTGTACGTGAAGGTGCACCAATAGCTTATAGGGAAATTGAGAAGTTTGCACAGGGTGTTTACAAGACCGAAGAATCGCTTAAAGACATGGCTTCACAAGGTATGATTACATCCGAACTTGTGGTAGCTGCTATGATGCAAGCAGGTGACGGTATTGATAAAGCATTTGCTAACACTGAAATGACGTTTGCACAAGCATTTACCAATATGCGAAATGTAGCATTGAAATCGTTTGAACCTGTTTTACAGAAGTTAAATGATTTTCTGAATAGTACTCCGGGTGAAACTATTATCAAAGGTTTCGGTACAGCGTTATATGTGGTAGCACAATCGTTACTTATTGTATTCGATTGGATTGAGAAAATATACAACTTTGTGAAAGATAATTGGGGTACGATTACCAAAGTTATAATGACAATAGCTTCTACTATATTTATATCACTTATACCTGCTTTATTTGCTGCCGGTAAAAAAATGCTTATATGGGTGGCAACTAGTGTAGTTGGTTTAGCACAAACCATTTATTTAATGGGGTTGTATATTGCTGAATGGTTAGTTGCCCACTGGGTGTTAGTGTTATTCATTGCGCTATTAGCAGCAGTGGTAGTAGCAATCATTTGGGTTGCTGATTCCTTTGTAGATGCTTGTGGTATTGTAGTGGGTTCGGCTTATTGGACATGGGCATTGATTAAAAACATATTGAGAGCAATGGGTAATTGGTTGTCTGGTGTATGGGAACAAATCAAAGCTATTGCTGAAAATATTGGTATTGCTTTTTCAAACGGTTGGAACATGGCTAAATCTGCACTTTGGGATTTCATAGCTGATTGTTTAGAAGGTATCAAAAAATTAGAGCCAGTTATCAATGCTGTTGCAAAAGCGTTTGGTAAAGAAGGTTTCACACTATCTGGAACAATCGATAATTTGAGAAATAAAGCTGATTCTTACCAACAGAAACCATTTGTTAGTGTTGAGGATGCTTGGAATAAAGGTTCTAACAGGTTTGAATATGAAAGTTTAAGTGACGCTTATGATAAAGGTTACGATAAAGGAACTCAATTTGGTAACTGGGTAAACGATAAAGTAAGCGGTGTTAAAGATTGGTTCTCCGAAAAATTCAACATGGAAGGGTTAGATGAAATCATTGATCCAACTGGTTCAAGTGGTATCGGTGGTAGTTACAACCCTACAGAAGCGTTGAACAATCTTGGTAAAGGTGTTGGCGATACTGCTGATAACACAGGTAAGATTGCCGATTCTATGGACTTAACCCAAGAGGATTTGGAATACTTACGCAGAGTAGCCGACATGGAATGGAAAAAAGAATTTACCACAGCTAATATCACAGTTGATATGAGTAACTATAACACAATCAATGGTGACGGTAATTTGGATGGAATCGTAACTCGATTAGCTGATAAATTATACGAAGAATTAGACATGGTAGCGAATGGTGTATATGCATAGGAGGTGTTAGTATGTCTTACGGTTATAACTTCTTTTTTGGTGACGGTGGTGATGTACTGACATTTCCCATCACACCTGCGGAACTAACTATTAAAGTAGGTTCAAAGAATAGTGTGGTAACACTAATCAATGGTGAGGACATTAACATTTTGAAATCACCGGGTTTGACAGAAGTTGAATTTGAAGCGAGATTCCCAATGCGGAAATATCCGTATTCTCGTGAACCAGAGGACTTCCAAACTTACTTTGATAAGTTCAAAGAATTGAAAGAGAAAAAGAAATCATTTCAGTTCATTGTAACACGAACTACTCCTAATGGGAAGCGTTTGTGGGATACTAATATTTTGGTAGCGTTAGAGGATTTTGAGATTAAAGAATCGGCTGACGAGGGTGACGATGTTTTAATCAATTTCAAATTAAAACAGTGGAAGCATTATGGTGTAACTACTATTAAAGTGCAACAGAAAGCACAAAGCACCACTTCTACATCTAATACCAATCGTCCAAGTACAAATAAAACAGCAACTACCCAAACTCACAAGATTAAATCTGGTGATACTTTGTGGGCAATCGCTAAAAAGTATTATGGTAACAGTGCTTTATATACCAAGATTTATAACGCTAATAAAACAGCTATCGAAGCTGACGCTAAAAAGCATGGTAAAAAATCCTCTAGTAATGGTCATTGGATTTGGGCAGGTTTAACCTTGACCATTCCACCGAAGTAGAGGTGACGATATGGCTGAAATGTTATTGACAATTCAACATGGAGATCGAGTGTTTTCACCACCTGTTAAGGATGGTATTACACTTGAATGGGAACGCACAGGTTCACCCGGTAAACTCACTTTCACTGTAATCAAAATGTTTGATGGTGAGAGTATGAGTTTCAGCGAGGGTGACGCTGTGTGTTTTTATTATGACAAAAAACCTATATTCATGGGTTATGTCTTTACCAAAAAGCGAGATAGGGAACATCATATCGAGGTTACTTGTTATGACCAGATTCGCTATCTGAAAAATAAATACACGTATGTGTTTGAGAATAAAACAGCAACACAAATTATTCAAGCGTTAGCAAAGGACTTCAATCTGAAAACAGGTGATATGGATAATACCGCTTATGTTATTCCTGCGATTGCAGAAGAAAACAAAGCAGCATTGGACATTATTCTAACTGTGTTGGAAGAAAGTCTTTTGAACACTGGAAATATGTTCACGCTATATGATGATTTTGGTCAACTTAAACTAAAAGATTCAGCGAAGATGGTTTCCAATACGCTAATCTTTGAAGAATCTGCTGAAAACTTCGATTACACATCTAGTATTGATGATGAAACTTATAACAGCATTGTTCTCTATTATAAGGGCGATGATAATAAAATTCAAGTATTTACAGCTTCGAGTGCTTCCAACATCAAACAGTGGGGTACTTTGAGATACTTTGAAGAAGTAAAAAACCCAACGATTGGTCAGAATAAAGCCAACTCGTTATTGAAGCTGTATAACAGAAAAACAAGGGAATTGAAAGTAACTGGTGCATTTGGTTCTACCGATGTACGAGGTGGTACTCTGATCCCTGTTAGATTAAACCTTGGTGATATTGTTACTAATAACTATATGTTGGTACAGAAAGTAACACATAGGTTTGAGGATAACCACTACACTATGGATTTAACCTTGGAAGGAGCGTGGGAAGGTTGACAACTGGATTGATTGACATTATGAAACGTGCTGCCAAGGAAATGTACGATAACGAACAACCAACTGATTTGAGATTTGGAACAGTGGTAAGTGTGTCACCTCTGAAAATTCAAGTGACCAACTTATTCACTATTCCACAATCTATGTTGGTAGTTCCAAAACATCTTACTGATTACGAGGTTGAGGTAACTGTAGATTGGACTACTGAAAACAAAAGCGGTGGTAGTGGTGATTCTGCGTTTGCTTCTCACAACCACGATGTAAAAGGTAAGAAGAAAATAAAAGTGCATAACGCACTCAAAAATGGTGACAAGGTTGCTCTTATCCGTAAACACGGTGGGCAATCTTTTTACGTTTTAGACAGGATTTAGGTGGTGATTAGGTGATTCCAACTATTGACCTATTAACACAAGAAATAGAAGAAGTCAAATTTGAAGGTAGAACATATAAGGTGGAAGTCTTAAATGAGGGTGAAGATAGAATTAACGGTTTCATTGATGAACTGGAATCTATCAAACAAGCTATCTATTTGATTCTATCGACAGAACGATACAAGTATATCATTTACTCGTGGGACTACGGTGTGGAGTTGGTAGATTTAATTGGTAAACCAATCCCATATTGCATGGCTGAAATCCCTAGACGAGTGAAAGAAGCCTTATTAGTTGACAATCGGATCGAGAATGTTACCGATTTTCAATTTGAACATATTGGTAAAACATTACATACCACTTTCACAGTGGTTACTAATGTTGGAAAAGTCGAAACGAGATTGGAGGTTGATATTTAAGAATGGCTTATGAATCTATGACTTATGAATTTATTTTGAATAGAATGATGGAGCGTGTTAAAACTCAATATCCAAATCTTGATAGACGAGAAGGTTCTATTATTTTCAATGCACTTGCTCCAGCTGCGGTGGAGTTAGCAATCATGTATATCGAGTTGGACAACGCTATCAAAGAGAGTTTCGTAGATACAGCTAGTAGAGAATATATCTTACGTGGTTGTGAACAGGTTGGTATGGATATTACACGATTTGAAGCAAACGGTGGTATTCACAAGGGTGTATTTGACGTGGAAGTGCAACTTGGTTCTCGTTGGAACTGTGAGTTATATAACTATACAGTAAATGATTTCATTGAGATGGAAGATGGTTACTATACTTACGCTATTGAATGTGAAACTGTTGGTACTGCTCCAAACAATGTAACAGGTGATTTGATTCCAATTACAGATATGCCAAACGGTTTAACTTATGCCAAAGTTGTTGAATGTTTAATCGAGGGTGAGAATGAAACATCTGATGAAGATATTCGCAAAACCTACTACGATTATTTGAACAGTAACGCAGAGGACGGTAACGTTGCTCAATATAAGCGTTGGTGTGAGGAGTACGATGGTGTTGGTAACTATAAGATTTTCCCACTGTGGAACGGTGACAACACTGTAAAATTATCTGTATTGAGTGCTTCCAATAAAGCTGCGAGTGCTGAATTGGTAGCCGAGTTACAAGAATACTTTGATCCGAACGTAACAGGTATGGGTAATGGTGTTGCTCCAATCGGTTCGTTTGTTACAGTAACTACAGCTACAGAAGTACCAATCACAGTTGGTGCGACTATTAAATTCAAGAATGGTTACGCTGATACCACAACTGTTGACAAAGCACTTGAAACTTATTTCTCTGAAATCTCTTATAATAAATCGCTTATCCCATACATGAATGTCGGTGCTGTTATTTTAGCGGTTGAAGGTGTGGAACTGATTAGTGATTTGGTAGTGAATGGTGGTACTGCTGACATTACGCTCGGTGATGAACAGATTCCAACGGTTGGTAAGACTACATGGGTGGTGAGTTAAACCATGTATAGAGAACGAATGAACGCTTATTACCCAGAGGTTATCCAAAAGATTACAGAGTTTAAGAGTATTATTGATGCTGAATATCCAGAGTTTGAGGACGTTAGTTTAATCAAAGATTCTGTAACGGATAACGCATATTTAACCACAATGGGTGAAAGTCGAGTTGAGGAATGGGAGCGAATCTTTGGTATTCGTCCAGTTGATGGCTCTAGTCTTAACGATAGACGAGAAACCATTATTGCTCGTATTCGTGGACAGGGTAAATTAAATACCGAACTGATTAACTCCATTGTTAAAACTTTTACTGGTGGTACTGCTAACTCGTGGGTAAAAAATAGTATTTTATATGTGGAGATTACCCCTCCACTGGAAAATAAACAATATATATTCAGTAATGTAGAACAAGAATTAGCTAAAAAAATTCCTGCTCATTTAGGTTTTCAAGTTAGTAGAAACTATTATGAGTGGAGCGAAGTTCAAGATAGTTATTCTACATGGCAAGATGTAAAAGATAATGTTGAAAAATGGAATGATGTATTTATGTTCATTCCATTTGAATAAGGAGGTAGATAAGTAAATGAGTACAACTACTCCAAATTTCAGTTTGGTAAAACCCCAATTAACAGACACTGCTGATATTACAGCAATGAATCCAAACTGGGATACTATTGACAATGAATTAAAATCACATGATGATACCATTGCATCGTTGAATGATATTATCAATAATTTAGACGCATCTACATTAGGTGCATTATCATCTACACTTCCAACCATCACCGATGCAAATACATCTATTGCAGATAGCAACCCAACGGGGATAAAAATTGAGCGTTGGTCAAAAACAACCCTGAACACACCGTACACACAGGGGTTGACAACTAGAAGTGATGGTGTGGTTATCACTGCGGTAATCAAAGGGACTTTTGCAACACAGCTTGCGTTTCCTATTGGTGGTCGTGGTCTGTATATTAGACCTAATATTGTAGGTAGCATCTACGATTGGTCTGAATACGGTGATTTCAAAGCAGATGGCAGTGTTGCAATGACAGGCACAGTGTTGAACATGAGTAATGGTGAAGGTAGCTTTGAAAATAATGGTATTGATGCAAGCATTCGTGTGCGTAGTGTGGCAAACGATGATTCAAATTCCACAAGTCTTGTGCTTGACAATAGTTTTTCCACTTCACCATATCGTAAATTATATTTGCGTGATACTGTTAATGGTTCGCATACAGATTACAAACTGTATGGTGAACACAACAAAGAACTGT
>JAEIGA010018123.1_pt1 | contig 10727 bp, 6 predicted proteins | sample 9270691 | NCBI WGS metagenome assembly JAEIGA01 (sample SAMN17057246, study PRJNA624740) | gut metagenome | biome: biome; isolation source: fecal sample | host: Bos grunniens | place: China: Xizang | collected 2019 | reverse complement strand
CTCAATGAGGTTTGCGATGTCCTCAGTGATTTCCTCGCCTGCAGGGATGATGAGCTCACCGGTAAGAGGGTTGAATATGTCGTGTACTGATGTACGTCCGAGAATACGCTCTCCAAGTGACTCTACGACCTCATCCTTGCTCTTGATAGCTGTTGCAATCAAACCTCTGAGCGTACCGCAGTCTTCCTCATTGATGATAACATCGTGAGAAACGTCTACCAGACGACGGGTCAAATAACCTGCATCCGCAGTCTTCAAAGCGGTATCGGCCAAACCTTTACGAGCACCGTGGCTGGAGATGAAGTACTCAAGCACGGACATACCCTCTTTCAAGTTGGAGATAATCGGGTTCTCGATAATCTCATTACCGGCAGCACCGGATTTCTGAGGTTTTGCCATCAAACCACGCATACCGCAAAGCTGGTTAATCTGGGTAGAAGAACCACGGGCTCCGGAATCCAACATCATATAGATAGGGTTGAAGCCTTGCTGGTCAGTGGAAATCTGTTTGTTTACCATCGCAGAGAGTTGGCGATCGATGGATGTCCAAAGGTCAATCACCTTGTTGTAACGCTCGTTGTTGGTAATGAAACCCATTGAGTAGTGATTCTTGATTTCCTGAACCTGTTTGTAACCGTCTTCGATGAGTTCGTTTTTCTTGGCAGGAATCAATACGTCATCCAAGTTGAAGGAAAGACCACCCTTGAATGCCATATAGTAACCCAAGTTCTTGATATCATCGAGGAACTGAGCGGTTCTGGAAATACCTGTGTTCTTGATTACGAGCGAGATGATGTTACGCAATGATTTCTTTGCAAACACCTCGTTTACGTAAGGAACCTCGTCGGGTACGTGTTTATTGACGATGATACGTCCGGGAGTTGTCTCAACAATCTCGTAACCCTTTGACAAATCCATTTTGTCTTTGGGAAGACGTACTTTAATTTTAGCGTGAATGTCAATAGCTTTTTCGTTCAAAGCAATGACAACCTCTTCAGGTCCGTAGAATACCTTGCCTTCACCTTTGACGCCTTCGCGGGCTTTGGTGATATAGTAAAGACCCAATACCATGTCCTGTGAAGGAACGGTGATAGGCGTACCATTGGCAGGGTTAAGGATATTGTGGCTACCCAACATCAACATCTGCGCCTCCAAGATGGCAGCGTTGCCAAGAGGGAGGTGCACCGCCATCTGGTCACCGTCAAAGTCGGCGTTGAACGCGGTACAAGCAAGAGGATGGAGCTGGATGGCTTTACCCTCGATCATACGGGGCTGGAAAGCCTGAATACCCAGACGGTGCAAAGTCGGAGCACGGTTGAGCAAAACGGGATGACCTTTCATCACGTTCTCGAGGATATCCCAAATCACGGGATCTTTGCGGTCCACAATCTTCTTGGCGCTCTTGACGGTCTTGACAATACCTCTTTCAATCAATTTGCGGATGATGAAGGGTTTGTAAAGCTCTGCAGCCATGTATTTAGGGAGACCGCACTCATGCATATTCAATTCCGGACCTACGACGATAACGGAACGAGCAGAGTAGTCAACACGTTTACCGAGCAAGTTCTGACGGAAACGTCCTTGTTTTCCTTTGAGGGAGTCGGAAAGAGATTTGAGGGCTCTGTTGGCCTCGCTCTTTACGGCTGATGACTTCTTGGAGTTGTCGAACAATGAATCGACAGCCTCTTGAAGCATACGTTTCTCGTTGCGGAGAATCACATCCGGAGCCTTGATCTCAATCAATTTTTTGAGACGGTTGTTACGGATGATGACTCTTCTATAAAGGTCGTTCAAGTCGGAAGTGGCAAAACGTCCACCATCGAGGGGTACGAGAGGGCGGAGGTCAGGAGGGGTAACAGGGATTACCTGAAGTACCATCCATTCGGGCTTGTTGATGCCGTTTGACTCTTGGAACCATTTTACAATGGTCAAGCGTTTAAGAGCCTCTGCTCTTCTCTGTTGAGATTTTTCAAGGGTAATCTTTGCTCTCAACTCATGAGCCAATGCATCTACGTCAATCTCGCGCAAAAGTTTGAGAATGGCGCTTGCACCCATCTCTGCGATGAATTTGTCGGGATCGCTATCATCCAAACTATCGTTATTGGGCAATTTTTCCATCTCTGCCCAGTACTCTTCTTCGGACAAAAGTTCCATTTTTGCCTTTGAAGAAGCACCCTGCTGGATAACGATATATTTTTCATAATAGATAATGGCTTCCAATTTCTTGGAAGGAATACCCAACACTGCACCGATTTTGTTAGGAGTAGATTTGAAGTACCAGATGTGTGCAACAGGAACGGTCAATTCGATGTGACCCATTCTCTCTCTACGCACTTTCTTCTCGGTTACTTCTACACCGCATCGGTCGCAGACAATACCACGGTAGCGTATTCTTTTATATTTTCCGCAGTAACACTCGTAATCTTTGGTGGGGCCGAAAATCTTCTCACAGAAAAGTCCGTCCTTTTCAGGTTTGTAGGTTCTGTAATTGACGGTTTCCGGCTTCAATACCTCGCCGGATGATCTCTCCTTGATTTCTTCCGGTGAGGCGAGTGATATGTTTATCTTTTCGAAATTGCTCTTCGCCTTTTTTTCTTTGTTATATGTAGGCATATTTCTAAAATGTTTTCGTAAGAATTAGTCCAAAGTCACTTTGAGTCCAAGACCTCTCAATTCGTGCAACAATACGTTGAGAGATTCGGGAATACCCGGAGTAGGCATCAAATCGCCTTTCACGATAGCCTCGTAGGTCTTGCTTCTACCTGTAACGTCATCGGATTTGACAGTGAGAATTTCCTGGAGAATGTTGGCTGCACCGAATGCCTCCAAGGCCCATACCTCCATCTCTCCCAATCTCTGACCACCAAATTGCGCTTTACCACCCAAAGGCTGTTGCGTAATGAGGGAGTAAGGACCGATGCTACGTGCGTGCATCTTGTCATCAACCATGTGGCCGAGTTTGATCATGTAAATCACGCCGACAGTAGCAGGCTGGTCGAACCATTCTCCGGTACCTCCGTCACGGACGTAGGTCTTACCAAAGCGAGGAATACCGGCCTCATCAGTGTAGTTGCAGATGTCTTCAAGTGTAGCACCATCGAAGATAGGGGTGGAGAATTTCACGCCCAATTCTTTTCCTGCCCAACCCAAGACAGTTTCATAAATCTGTCCAAGGTTCATACGTGAAGGCACACCCAAGGGGTTGAGGACGATATCCACCGGCGCACCATTGTCCAAGAAAGGCATATCTTCGTCACGAACGATTTTCGCAACAATACCTTTGTTACCGTGGCGTCCGGCCATCTTATCACCGACTCTGATCTTTCTCTTTCTGGCTACATAAACTTTGGCAAGTTTCATCACGCCATTGGAGAGTTCATCACCAATCTTGATGCGGTCAATTTCCTTCTTGTAAGCAGTTGCAACCACTTTGCAAGCAGTGCAGTAGTTGTTGATCAACTCCTTGATAAGGTTGTTGGAAGACTTGTCAGAGGTCCATTTGCTGGAAGCTACATTCTCGTAATCCTTGATGGCTTTGAGGTCTTCCTCGGTAATGGCTTTACCCTTGGCAATGATTTCAGCTCCATAGAGGTCGTTGATTCCGGCGCTCTTCTTACCGACAGCAAGATAAATCAATTTGTCGATAAACTTGGTTCTGAGGCTTTCCAACTCGCGTTTGAGCTCTTCCTCTTTCTTGCCGATGAGAATCTTCTGCTCGCTCTTGCCACCGCGTGATTCTTTGGCCGCTTTGGAGTAGAGGGCCGTCTTGATAACGGTACCACTCAGGGAAGGAGTCGCTTTGAGAGAAGCGTCTTTCACTTCACCTGCCTTGTCGCCAAAGATGGCGCGAAGGAGTTTCTCTTCCGGTGAAGGCTCGCTTTCTCCCTTCGGAGTAATCTTACCTACCATGATATCACCCGGCTCGATGTGAGCACCGATACGTACGATACCATTTTCAGCCAAATCTTTCGTAGCGTCATCGCTGATGTTAGGAATGTCGGAAGTCAATTCCTCCGGTCCTCTCTTGGTCTCGCGAACTTCAGTTACGAATTCATCAACGTGTACAGAGGTAAGAATGTCGTCGCGGATCATTCTTTCTGAAATAACGATGGCGTCCTCGTAGTTGTAACCTTTCCAAGGCATGAATGCCACTTTCAAGTTGCGACCCAAGGCCAATTCACCGTTTTGAGTTGCGTAACCCTCTGTCAAAATCTGACCTTTCACCACTTTGTCACCTTTGCGGACCATAGGCTTGAGGAGAATGGTCGTGCTCTGGTTGGTGCGGCGGAAGATAGGCAACTTGTACACCGTGATATCAGAGTTGAAGCTGACGAATTCCTCGTCTTTGCTTCTCTTATATTTAATGTGAATTTCGTTTGCATCCACATAGATAACTTCACCGTCTTTTTCGGCAGTTACCTGTGTGCGGGAATCAACACAGACTCTCTCCTCCAGACCGGTACCAACGATAGGGGACTCGGGGCAAAGAAGGGGAACAGCCTGGCGCATCATGTTCGCACCCATCAGGGCACGGTGCGCGTCGTCGTGCTCAAGGAAAGGAATCAAGGAGGCAGCCACAGAAGCCAACTGGTTCGGAGCTACGTCCATATAATTTACTTCTTCCTTGGTTACCACGGGGAAGTCTGCTTCCAAACGGCACTGGATTCTCTCATCGAGGATGTTTCCGTTCTCATCCATGTTGATGTTGGCGAGTGCAATCATCTGGTTTTCTTCCTCTTCTGCACTCATGAAATGGCAGCCGCTGGGCGACAAATCCACTTTACCATTTTCAACTTTACGGTAAGGAGTTTCAATGAATCCAAGCTCGTTGATGCGGGCATATACACACAATGAAGAAATCAAACCGATGTTCGGACCTTCAGGAGTCTCGATAGGACAAAGACGTCCATAGTGCGTATAGTGTACGTCTCGAACCTCAAATCCGGCACGATCTCTTGAAAGACCGCCAGGACCGAGAGCGGAAAGACGTCTCTTATTGGTCATTTCGGACAGCGGGTTGGTCTGGTCCATGAACTGGGACAACTGGCTGGTACCGAAGAATGAATTGATTACAGAAGACAAGCCTTTGGCGGTAATCAAATCAGTGGGAGCGAACTGCTCGGCATCGCGTACGTTCATCTTTTCACGGATGGTACGTGCCATACGGGTAAGTCCGGTGCTGAATTGAGTAGCCAACTGCTCACCCACGGTACGGATACGACGGTTGCTCAAGTGGTCGATATCATCCAACTCGGCTCTCTCGTTAATCAAACGAATGAGGTATTGGATAATTTTAACGATATCGGTCTTGGTCAATACGCGCTTCTGGCTGTCGATATCAAGACCCAATTTCTTATTCAAACGATAACGTCCTACGATACCGAGGTCGTAGCGTTTGTCAGAGAAGAAGAGCTTGTCGATAACCTCTCTTGCGGTCGCATCATCGGGGGGTTCAGAGTTACGCAACTGTTTGTAGATATAGTTTACAGCGCTGATCTCTGTATTGGTGGTGTCCTTTTTGAGGGTATTGAAGATGATTTCGTACTCTTTGGCCTCGTTGTCTTCCTTCTGGAGAAGGATGGTGGTTACGTTGTTGTTGCAACCGCTTTCCAACATGGCGTTGAGCTTCTCGATGGTCTCATCGTTGAGTTCTTCGCCTCTTTCGATGATATCTTCGCTACGCTCTATGGGGATAAGTTCGCCCGTATCCTCATCAATGAAATCCTCTGTCCAAACTTTGAGCACTTTGGCTGCGAAAAGGCGACCTTTGTTAGCCTCAAGGTTTTCAGGAGTAATTTCGTACTCGTCAGCAAGGTCATAAATGCTGATGATATCCTTGTCAGAGCTATATCCGATAGCTCTAAGCAATGTGGTTACAGGTAACTTCTTCTTTCTGTCGATATAGGCGTACATCACATTGTTGATGTCCGTCGCGAACTCTATCCATGAACCCTTGAAGGGGATTACACGTGCGGAATAGAGTTTGGTTCCGTTGGCATGCATGCTCTGTCCGAAGAACACGCCGGGGGACCTATGAAGTTGTGAGACAATGATACGCTCGGAACCATTTATAATAAAAGTTCCGCCCGGAGTCATGTAAGGGATGTCTCCGAGGAACACGTCTTGGATTTTTGTTTCAAAATCCTCATGCTCAGGGTCATTGCAGGAAAGGCGGAGTTTGGCCTTCAAAGGCACGCTGTAGGTTACTCCTCTTTCCAAGCATTCATCGATGGAATATTTGGGGGGCTCGATGAAATAATCCAAGAACTCAAGTCTGTAATTGTTTCTTGTGTCTTCGATCGGGAATACCTCTTGAAATACCTGGAACAGACCTTCGTTGCGTCTGTTATCGGGAGTGGAGTCCAATTGGAAGAAATCCTTGAAGGACTTCAACTGTACCTCCAGCAAATCCGGGCAATCAAGAACATTCTTGGTTGATGCGAAAGATATTCTTTTTGCTTTAGTTTTTTGTGACATTCTTTCTGCCTTTAGAAAAAACTGATTATAGACAAAAGGTTTAGGGCCGATTTTAGGCCCTAAACCTGTTATAAATCCCCTTTATCCGAGGGGGAGAAGGAAGCTATTTAACTTCAACTTCTGCTCCGGCCTCTTCGAGGGCAGATTTGATTTCCTCTGCTTCAGCTTTGGAAACTTTCTCTTTGATAACTGCCTCAGGAGCCTTGTCTACGAGGTCCTTAGCTTCTTTCAAACCAAGTCCGGTGATATCCTTGACAGCTTTAACAACGCCAAGTTTAGCCTGACCAGCGGAGATAAGAATTACATTGAACTCAGTCTGCTCAGCAGCAGCGGCTTCGCCAGTAGCACCAGCTGCAACAGCAACCTGGGCAACTGCGGGCTCAATACCGTACTCTTCTTTGAGGATCTGTGCGAGTTCCTGAACTTCTTTTACAGTAAGGTTAACCAACTCTTCTGCAAGAACTTTGATGTCTGCCATAATTGAAATTTAATTTTATAGTTAATATTATTCTTCTGATTTTTTCTCTTCCATTGTTTTGAGGATTCCAGCAATCTTCTGACCACCAGCCTGTTGGAGCATAGCAACGATGTCGCCGATAAGTTCCTCGCGAGACTTGATAGCGCAGAGAGCGCCCAACTGATCAGCGCCAACATAAGCGCCACTTTCCTCAAGATAAGCTGCCTTAAGAACGGGCTTGTCAAGACCTTCGTCGTTGAATTTCTTGATGAGTTTGGCAGGAGCATTGAGAGGAGCGTTGCAATACATAATTGCAGTAGGTCCAACAAGTGCTTCATACACCTTCTTCATCTCGTCGTTAGCGATCTGGTCAAGTGCTTTAAGCATCAAGGTGTTCTTAACAACGGTAAGAGTGATGCCTTTTTCGAAGCAAGCTTTGCGAAGCTTCGAAGTGTTCTCAGCGTTCAAACCGGAAATGTCCGTAATGTAGAAATTAGGGGTTTCCTGGAGCTGTGCTGAGATAGATTCAATAACCTGTGATTTTTCTTCTTTTCTCATAAGATTGAATTTTATTCAGCGCTGCTGAGAGATTTAACATCGATATTGATACCGGGGCTCATTGTAGAACAAAGAGATACGGTCTTGATGTAGGTACCTTTAAGGGTAGAAGGCTTAAGTTTGATAACCTCCTCGATAACAGCTTTTGCGTTGTCGCAAATCTGCTCAGGAGTGAAGGAAACTTTACCAATACCAGTGTGAATGATACCGGTTTTGTCAACCTTGAAATCAATTTTACCAGCCTTAACATCCTTAACGGCTGCACCTACTTCCATTGTAACCGTTCCGGTTTTAGGGTTAGGCATCAAACCGCGGGGGCCAAGGATACGTCCGATAGCACCAACTTTAGGCATCACGGAAGGAGTACAGATGATAACATCTACGTCAGTCCAACCGCCTTTGATCTTCTCGATGTACTCGTCAAGACCAACATAATCGGCACCAGCCTCTTTGGCTTCGGTTTCTTTGTCAGGAGTACAGAGAACAAGTACGCGTACCTGTTTTCCGGTTCCATGAGGGAGGGTAACAACGCCACGAACCATCTGGTTAGCCTTACGAGGGTCAACACCCAAGTTCATAGCGAGCTCTACTGTTGCGTCAAATTTGGTAAAGGTAATCTCCTTTACAAGGGCGCACGCCTCAGAGAGCTTGTATTCTTTGGCAGAGTCATACTTTGCCACAACTACTTTTTGATTTTTTGTAAGCTTACTCATAACGTGTGTCCTTATTTGATGTCAGCAGGGAATTCTCCTTCGATTTTGATACCCATACTTCTTGCGGTACCTGCTACCATAGTCATTGCAGACTTAAGGGTGAAACAGTTCAAATCAGGCATTTTGTTTTCAGCAATAGCTTTAACCTGATCCCAAGTAAGGGTTGCAACCTTCTTTCTGTTAGGCTCAGCAGAACCAGTCTGAATTTTAGCAGCCTCTTTCAACTGAACAGCAACAGGGGGTTGTTTAATCTCAAAACTGAATGATTTGTCCGAGTAAACGGAAATAACTACAGGAAGCACTTTTCCGGCACATTCAGGAGTCTGCGTGCGAGCGTTGAACTGCTTGCAGAAATCCATGATGTTCAATCCTTTTGAACCGAGGGCCGGTCCTACAGGAGGGGACGGATTGGCAGCGCCACCTTTAATCTGGAGTTTAATAAACCCGGTAACTTCTTTTGCCATAATAAATCGTTATTCTTTTGTTACTTGAGTAAAGTTAAGTTCGAGCAAAGTCTTTCTACCGAAGACCATAACTGCGATTTTAAGTTTACTTCTATCTTCAATAATTTCTTCAACGGTACCGTCAAAGCCACTGAAAGGACCATCGGTAATCTTGACAGCCTCTCCAATGGAAAAATCAATAAGAGTCTCACCGTCTGATGCGGCATTTTCGTCTTGAGTGCCCAAGATTCTCTTCACCTCATCTTCTCTGAGAGGAACGGGATTGGGATCACCTTTCTTCTGGGTAAGAAATCCTGTCATATGAGGGACTTCATTGCGGATGATGTATTGAAGTTCGCCGGTAAGCTCTGCCTCAATAAGGACATAGCTGGGGAAAATCAAGCGTTCAGTACATACCCTTTTTCCATCTTTGACTTTATACACTTTCTCAGTAGGAACAAGTACTTGTCCTACCAAGTGTCCGAGTTTAAAGCGTTCGATTTCTTTTTCCAGGTACTCTTTCGCTTTTTTCTCCTTACCACCGACAGCCCTCAAAACATACCATTTCATAGTGCTTTCGCTCATAATCAACAGTGTTTTAGAGGTTGTAGATCAAGGACATCAGATGCTGGAACGTGAAGTCCATAGCGAAAATAACGATTGCGAGAATCACTGACGCAACCATAACGATAACAGCAGAACTCTGCAATTTGCTCCAGGTAGGCCAAGTGACCTTCTGGGTGAGCTCTGTATAGGACTCCTTTAGATAGTTAACAAACTTACTCATCTTTACCTTTAATGAAACTCTGACTCCGATTGGAAGCGGTGGAGCAAGAGCTCGTTAAACATTGTCAAATCGTAACCTTCGACATTGGCAGGGGAACCAGGATTCGAACCCAGACTAACGGTTTTGGAGACCGCTGTACTACCCTTATACTATTCCCCTAAAAAGGTGGGCGTAGCTAAAATGCTGCACCCACCATTTATTATACACTAGGTATTATTCAAGAATTTTGGTTACCTGACCAGAACCTACGGTACGACCACCTTCGCGGATAGCGAAACGAAGTCCCTGGTTCAAAGCTACAGGGTAGATGAGCTCAACGTTGATGGTAACGTTGTCACCAGGCATAACCATTTCTACACCCTCGGGAAGAGTAATCTCTCCGGTGATATCCAAAGTACGGATAAAGAACTGAGGACGATACTTGTTGTGGAAAGGAGTGTGACGGCCACCCTCGTCTTTCTTAAGAACGTAGATCTCAGCCTGGAATTTCTGGTGAGGCTCGATAGTACCAACTTTAGCAAGTACCTGACCTCTCTTGATTTCCTTCTTGTCGATACCACGGAGGAGGAGACCAACGTTGTCACCAGCTTCACCTTCGTTAAGGATCTTGCGGAACATCTCAACACCAGTGATAGTGGTTTTCTTGGGCTCTTCACCAAGACCAACGATTTCAACCTCGTCACCAGTGTGGATGATACCAGTCTCGATACGGCCAGTAGCAACAGTACCACGACCAGTGATAGAGAAGATATCCTCAACAGGCATAAGGAAAGGTTTCTCGTTGTCACGAGGAGGGATAGGAATATACTCGTCAACAGCAGCCATCAATTCCATGATCTTCTCTTCGTACTGAGCGTCACCATTAAGGGCACCCAAAGCAGAACCACGGATAACGGGAGTGTTGTCACCATCGAAGTCGTATGAAGAAAGAAGGTCGCGGATCTCCATTTCAACGAGGTCGATCATCTCAGGATCATCAACGATATCAACTTTGTTCAAGAATACAACGATACGAGGTACGTTCACCTGACGAGCGAGAAGGATGTGCTCACGAGTCTGAGGCATAGGACCGTCAGTAGCAGCACAAACGAGGATAGCACCGTCCATCTGAGCAGCACCAGTAACCATGTTCTTTACATAGTCGGCGTGGCCCGGGCAGTCTACGTGTGCGTAGTGACGGGTTGCAGTCTGGTACTCAACGTGTGAGGTGTTGATAGTGATACCGCGCTCTTTCTCTTCAGGAGCGTTGTCGATAGAGTCGAATGAACGAAGCTCTGAAAGACCAGCTTTAG
>JAEIGA010018122.1_pt1 | contig 10727 bp, 12 predicted proteins | sample 9270691 | NCBI WGS metagenome assembly JAEIGA01 (sample SAMN17057246, study PRJNA624740) | gut metagenome | biome: biome; isolation source: fecal sample | host: Bos grunniens | place: China: Xizang | collected 2019 | reverse complement strand
CTTGTCCAAATCGGCAACCACGCGCTTGCGCACCACCTTGGATGCACCGTGAGTGGGCTCGATGGCGGAAACGGTGCCGTCCTCGTTGTAAGTCACATCGTAAAAAGCGGGAACATACACACCCTGGATCTTGGCAGCCTCCTCCAGGTATTCCAGCTTGCTCTTACCGGCCTTGCGGCAGCTGCGGTACAGTTCCACCAGCTCGGGCAGCATTTCCTCGCCCTCACCGATCTGGATCAGGTCAAAGAAATCGGCCATAGGCTCCAGGTTATAAACGCAGGGACCACCGGCAATGACCAAAGGTGCATCCTCGCCGCGATCCTTGGCAAACTTGGGTACGCCGGCCAGATCCAGCATATTCAGCACGCCGGTATAGTTCATTTCATACTGCAGGGTGAAACCCAGAATATCGAACTCGCCGATGGGATCGCCGCTTTCAAGCGCATACAGAGGCTGGTTGCGCTTACGCATCTCCTGCTCCATATCATCAGCGGGATGATATGCACGCTCGCACCACACGCCATCCATTCGATTCAGCAGACCGTAAATGATCTTGCTGCCCAAATGGCTCATGCCGATCTCGTACAGATCGGGAAAGCACATGGCAAAGCGCAGATCGACCTGTGCCTTGTCCTTGACAATGGAGTTGTATTCGCCTCCGGCATAGCGTGCGGGTTTCCGCACCTGCTGCAGGCAAGCGGTAATTTTCTCGTTCATAAGCCCTCCAAATGGTATGATTTAGAGTTTTCATATAGAATTACATACTATATCTAATATATCATACCTGTTTTTCTGGAATCTGTAAAGAGTTAATTTTACCGTTTTTCTGAAAAGAACCACGTATTTTCTCAAAGCAAAAAACGCACCTTCTCATGGCGCGCAGCTTTTATTTTCTTTTTATCAATCCCACCGTCAATAATCCACCGGTGATCAACAGCGTTGGGTTATGCCAAGGGGCTTTGCAGGCGTAAATGCCCGCGCCAAGTAATCCTGCTGCCACCAATGCAGTCGTAAGCAGCATCAGCTGTGCTCCCTGCTCCACACCCCAATACCGACTTGCCAGTGCCTGCAATGCTCTGCCGCCATCCATCGGCAAAGCCGGAAGCAGATTAAATCCCGCCAGCAACACCTGTATACCGATGGCCAGATACAGCGCCTCTGCAGACTGTACACTATTGCACAGTACCAAAAGCCCGGCCGCCAACAAATTGGCAGCCGGGCCTGCCAGCGCAACGATCACATCTCTGCCGTAACCAATCTGCCCTTCCGCATAGTCCAGATTAAACCCGCTGAGCTGTAGTTCCAACCGTTCCAAACGGCAACCCAGCAACAAAATCGCCAACAAATGACCCACTTCATGAATCAAAATCCCAGCAAACACCAAGGCATAAAAGCCTCGGTGATCCAACAAAAATAATAATGCCACACTGAACAAAAAGGGTTTGGAGCAGGTCACTCTCATGATCCGGCCTGCTCCTCACCAAAGAATAGCTGCCCGAATACGGTGGTGATGCTTTCCTGTTCCACGCCGCTGAAAAGCTTTCCAACCTGCGCCACCGCATCTTCATAAAAAACCATGCCCTCTAACCGAAGCGCAATCTGCTCACGCAGCCGAATGATCGGTTGACTTTGGCCGTAGCACAACAGCAAGGCGCAAAGGATCAGAAAACCCGTTAAAAACCAGCCGCCTCCTCCCTTTTTACCCGGTCGACTGCCCCGATATCGATTTCCCGTTGTCATATTACAGCAAAATACAAATCAGGCCGCGGCTTCCTTCGTTAATGATCCGCTCCAGGGTCTCTTGCAGCTTGCCACGCGCTTCCATCGGCATACGGTAGAGTTTTCCCCGAAGTCCGTCATTCACCAAACTACTGAGAGATTTTCCGAAGATGTTGCTCTCCCACAGTTTTTCCGGAGAATCTTCAAACTCTGCCAGCAAATAGCGAATGAGTTCTTCTGACTGGCTCTCACTGCCCACAATAGGGTTGATTTCAGTCTCAACATTGGTCATGATCATATGAATACTGGGGGCAGAAGCCTTCAGCCGCACGCCGTAGCGACCGCCCTGTTTGCTGATCTCCGGTTGCTCAAACTTCAGTTCTTCCATACTGGGCATCACGATGCCATAGCCGGTTTGACGCACCTGCAGCAACGCCTGCTCCAAACGGGCATATTCTCGCTGCATCTTGCTGAGTTCCAGCAGTAACGGGAACAACTGACTTTCACCTGCCACCGAAACGCCGGTCTGACGGGACAGAATCTCAAAGAACAGTTCCCGCGGCAGCGCGATCTCCATATATACCCGGCCTACGGCCAGATCCATTCCCGTAACCTGCACCCGCTGTACATACTCCAATTCCTGCAACTGTGTCGCCGCTGCCTTGCAATCCTTCATCCGACCTGCCTCACGGCATGCATGCAGGATGCTTTCATATAACCGGTTTTTCAATTCCTCCCCGTCCTCCAGCATGGTGACCCACTCCGGAACAGAAATGCAATACTCCTTTACCGGGAACTCATGCAGCAGATCCGAAAGGATGTTCTCCACATCGTGAACTTCCATCTGGGCGCAATCCAACACCCGACAAGCTACACCGTAGCGCTGCTCCAGTTCTTTCGCCAATTGCCGCGCAGCGGGTGATGCAGGCTGGGCACTATTCAGCAAAAGGCTGAACGGTTTGCGTATTTCCTTCAGTTCCGCAATGATCCGCGCCTCGGCGTCTTCGTAGGCCTCGCGTCCGATATCCCCCACTGTGCCATCGGTGGTTACCACCAAACCGATAGTGGAATGTTCTCGGATCACCTTGCGGGTACCGATCTCGGCGGCTTCACTGAGGGGAACCTCCTTCTCAGACCAAGGCGTCCGCACCATGCGCGGTTTGTCGTCTTCGGTATGCCCTACGGCTTGTGGGATCATATACCCCACGCAATCAATCATGCGCACGCGCAAGGTTCCGCCGGTCTCCAGCGTCAGAGGTACAGCCTCTTCGGGCACAAACTTGGGCTCAGCCGTCATAATGGTACGCCCCGAAGCACTTTGGGGCAGTTCATCCCGTGCCCGCTCCCGCAAGTACATATTTTCAATGTTGGGCAGGACGGTGGTCTCCATAAAGCGCTTGATAAAGGTAGATTTTCCCGTCCTTACCGGACCGACAACGCCGATATAAATATCTCCACCGGTCCGTGCTGCGATTTCTTGATACATGCTTGTATTGATCATAAACACCCTCCATGCCAATGGTTTCCTTGATGCAAAGATATGGCGCATGCAGACACAATATGCAAAGGTTCCGACGGGACTTGCAACAGACAAAGTCCCGGGTCATATCCTGTGCCATGTGACAAGGAGGTTTTATATGCTGCCTGCAACAATTTTTCTGTTAACCAATGTGTTATACCTGACCCTGCGGGTTTCTCCCGTTTCCGGATCCTTCCCGCAACCACTTTCACCGCAGGAAGAGGAAGCTATGATTGGCCGGGCTGCAGCCGGTGATCGGGAGGCGAAGGATATTTTGATCCGGCACAATCTTCGCTTGGTGGCTCATATCGTAAAGAAATACTATGCCAGCCGAGCCGATCAGGATGATTTGATTTCCATCGGCACAATTGGTCTCATCAAGGCGGTGAATTCCTATCAATCCGAGAAAAAAATCAAGCTGACCACCTATGCCGCACGATGCATTGAAAATGAAATACTGATGTATTTTCGCTCTTTGCGCCGACAAGGCAGCGAGGTTTCCCTTTCTGACCCAATTGACAGTGACAAGGAAGGCAATCCCCTTTCCCTGCTGGATATCCTCAGTTGTGAAGACCATGTGCTGGAAGATTTGGAGCTTAACGATCAGCAGCGGCTTTTGCGACGATTTATGGAGGAATCCCTTTCATCCAGAGAGCGGCGGGTTTTGGAGCTTCGTTACGGGCTTCTCGGTGGCGAGCCTATGCCTCAGCGCGAAGTAGCCGATGCCTGCGGCATCTCACGATCCTACATCTCTCGCATTGAGAAAAAAGCTCTTGGCAAGTTGGCGGAGCGATTTAAAACGGAAAACGCAGACTGAAGTGCCGATAAAAAATCTTGATTACATAAAAACTTTGTTGCCGTTCATACTAAACTCGAATCTAAAATAGGAGGTTTCTGTATGAAACGCAAAGTGTTACCCCTTGTTCTCGCAGTTCTGGTGGTGCTTTCATTGGCAGCAGGCTGCAGCAGAAAAAATAATACCGACGACGTAAACGGCGGACAAAACCAGCAGCAGAACGGATCCGGCAACAATGACACCAACAAACCGGGCAATTCCAACTCCGGCAGCGGCAACAGCGACGATAACAATCAAAACCTCGCTGAAATCACGGTGGAACGAATCTCCGGCTTTTTAGGCCGTACCAAGAATGACCTGATGTCTCTGTTCACCGGCGGCGCCACCATGACCGATGACGGCGAGGTCTATCGCCAGAAAATCTACGGCACAGATGCCCGGGTTCGCGCCGAATATGGCAAGGATGACAAAATCGAACGATTCTATGTTTACACCGATGAAACCGGCTTTACCAACAGCTTCCGAACCGAGCTGGATAAATTGTACGGAGCGTTTGATGAGACAAAGGGTTGGGAAAGCAAAGATTTCCGCGTACGTGTGGAACGAAAGAACGGCGAAGTCGTTCTGATTCTGGAACGTGTTGATGCTGCATCCGGTAACTCCAATTCCGGCACCAATCCGTAAACACAAAAAAGCAGACTCCCGAAAGAGTCTGCTTTTCCTTTGTATTGCTTTTATGATTCTTTTGTGGCAGAAAGTTCGTTCCACAGGGTAAACCCTAAGATCAACAGGCCACCGATCACTTGCAGCAAGCCCATACTTTCTCCCAGTACCACCACAGAAACCAGCACCGCAACCAGCGGATCGATGTAGCTGAGGATGGCAGCTTTTTGACCCGGCAGATCCTTCAGCGCCGAGAAATACAGGCAATAGGTCACGCCGGTATGGAAGAGACCTACCACCAACAGGCAGATCCAGCCTTTCAGCTGCAGCGTTGCAAAGTTCAGTCCGTCGGTAAACAACACATACGGCACCAACACCACAATTGCAGAAACAAACTGGATCAGTGTGCGCTGGATTCCGTCTACATCCTTGACAAACTTGTTCATCAACACCACGCTGGCATAAAAACACGCTGCACCCAACCCGCACAGGATGCCCAACAAATCGGTTCCACCCTTGCTCATATCACCGGAAACGGTGATCATCACCAAGCCCACGGTACTCATCACAAAACAAATCATCTGCTTTACGGTAAGTTTTTCACGGAAAAGCAACGGGCTGACCGCGGTAACAATGACAGGCGCAAAATAATAACTGAGAGTTGCCACCGATACAGTGGTATAACGGTAAGCTTCAAACAACAGGATCCAGTTGATACCGATGGCAATGCCGGAAAACACCAGGATGGGCAGTTGCTTGCGCATGGCAGAAAGATCGATTTTTTGTCCGCGCAGCAACAAATATCCGCCGATCAGCAGTGCGGCCAGCACGGCCCGGTACAGTGCAATTTCTCCGGAGGCAAGCGGAATGTTCCGCACAAAGAGACCGATGGTGCCAAACACCGTCATAGACATCACAAGCATCGCGCGAGGAGACATGGTTTTCATAGAATTTCCCTCGATTTCGCCAAAATTATCCGTAAAGTTGCTTTCCTTTACAGCAGACCCAGCTTATGCTTCCACTTCAATACGCGGAGCACGCTCTGATCCAGACTCTCCATAGAAACACGGCCATCTTCCACGGCGCCGCGTACCCGCTGAATGCCGGAAGCGATATCCTGGATCATCAGCATATCGTTGCCGCACATCAGGGCTCGCACGCAGGGATCTTCGCCGTTGCAATGCTTGACGATGGCCTGCATGTTCATATCATCGGTCATCAAGATACCGTCAAAGCCCATCTTCTCGCGGATGTACTGATGCACTGCGGGAGACAGGGATGCGGGCTGCTCGGGATCAAAGCATTCTACGATAGTATGAGACACCATGATGCTATCGGCGCCGCCATCAATACCGGACTGGAAGGGCACCAGATCTACCTGCTCAAACTGCTCCAGGGGACGGGAGTCCACAGCCAGTTCCTTATGGGTATCGCGATTGTCGCTATAACCCGGGAAATGCTTCAGCGAGCTGCCCACCTTTTCCCGGCTCATGATGGCGCAGACTTCCTTGGTATATTCCGCAGTCTCGGCTGCATCACCGCCGTACACACGGGGATAGATAAAAGCTTCGGGATTGTCGCTCATATCAGCAACGGGCGCAAAGTTCACGTTAATGTCAAAGGAGCGCAAAAAGCGGCACTTTTCCTCTGCATCTTGCTTTACCAGCTCAAGGCCACCCTCCCGGCGCAGATCCATGGGGGACTTGAATTTTTCACCGCGCAGCTGAGGCTGACGGCTGACGCGCACCACAGTGCCGCCCTCTTCGTCAACACACATCAACAGAGGCAGTTTGGCCTTGCTTTGAATGCGAGCCAGTTTTTCACGCAGCTGGTCGCCGGTCATCTCTGCAACATCTGCAGCAAACAGCACCAGACCACCGGGCTGCATGGCTGCAACGCCGGCTTCTACATCCGCATCTACGTGGCTCCACAGAAAAATCTGTCCAAGCTTTTCTTCCAGAGTCATTTCCTGCACAATTTTTTTCAGTTGTTCCATTTCTATCTCCTGCTTTCTCGGAATAAACTTGTTATAAAATCGATTATTTCAAGGGGGTTTGCTTATGAAGTTCATCTCCACGCACGGAAAACGCGGCTTGTCTTTGCATTTAAAAGCGCGGATCCGGCGCAAACTGCGCTATTGGGTACCCGCTGCGGTGGTGGCATTGGGCATTGGTTTACTGAGTCTCACCGGACCGGGGCACGCCTTGCTTACCAGCGCAAATGCAAAGCCATTGCCCATTTATTGTGTGGATACCGGTGGTGAAAAAAAGGCCTGTTTGACCTTTGATGCCGCCTGGGGAAACGAGGATACCCAGCAGCTCATTGACATTTTGGAAAGATATCACGTAAAGGCTACCTTTTTTGTGGTAGGTGAATGGGTGGATAAGTATCCGGAATCGGTAAAAGCATTGTTCGATGCTGGGCATGAAATTATGAATCATTCGGCCGATCATGCGCATTTTCCCCGATTATCACCCGATCAGATGATCACTGACCTGAAAACCTGCAACGAAAAAATTGCCAAAGTTACCGGCGTGACGCCTACGCTCTTTCGCCCGCCCTACGGTGACTACAACGACAAAGTCATCAACACGGTGAATCGAATGCCCATGTATCCCATTCAGTGGTCTGTGGACAGTCTGGATTGGAAAAATCCCGGTTCTGATGCCATCGTCAAGCGCGTGCTGAGCAAAACCCAGCCGGGCAGCATCATTCTGTTCCACAATGCCGCGCCCGACACGCCGGGCGCACTGCCAGCCATCATCGAAGGCCTGCAAAAGGACGGCTATAGCCTGATCAAAGTATCGGAACTTATCTATCCCGACAACTACACCGTCGATCACACCGGCATGCAGCACAAACGCACTTGACGCGTTTTACAGCAGATATAAGAGGAAATCCGCGACAATGGCACCGATGACACATACCATCATAGGCAGCTTGCGCCAAGCCAAAAGTCCGGCCACCAAAATGCCGATCATGCCGATTTCAGGTCGGGCTGCATCTACGGTAAAGGCTCCCGGGATCACAAGCGCTGCCATAGCGGTATAGGGGATCAGCTTCAGAAACTTTTCCACCCGAGGGCTAAACTTCAGTTTATCCACCAGTGCGGCAGGCAATGCACGGGGCAAATAAGTCACCGCCATCATGCCAAAGCACAGCAAAATCAGTTCAGCGCGCATCTTCAGCACCTCCCTGTTCTTCCAACGGTACAAAGAACACGCCGATACCGGCGCAAATCACGGTGCTGGCCACCAATGCCCAGCTGCCGTCCATCACATTCCGAAGCAACGTATTTACCGCAGCCGTCAATACTGCCAGCAAGGCAAGCCGCAGGTTTTTGGTAAGATTTGGCACCAGGATGGCCACAAACATGGCATACAGCGAGATACCCAGGCTGGCCGACAGCAAATCGGGCAACAGATTGGAGGTCAGCACGCCGATGGCCGTTCCGCCCACCCAAGAGGTGTAAGCACAGGTTACAAGGCCCATAAAAAACATACTGTTGGAATGGCCATCCCGCGCAGTGGTAAACATGGCGAAGGTCTCGTCAGTGACACCAAATGCCCCAAGCAAACGGATTCCAAGGGGTGCTTCCCGCATCTCATTCATCACACAGGTGCTCATGATTAAATGTCGCAGGTTCAGCACAAAAGTGGCAACAATGATCGTCACCAAGGCAGCACCCTGGGCATACATACCCACCGCCATCATTTGGCTGGCACCTGCCAGCACGGTGGCAGACATCAGCACCGTTTCTGCACCGGAAAGGCCTGCTTGACCTGCCATAATTGCATAGGCGATTCCCACAGGAATAAATCCCAAAATAATGGGAATTCCTGCCCGAAGTCCGGCCAGATATTGCGCCCGTTTGGTTTCGTTCCACATACAATGCTTCCTCCGAAGATCTTGTGCGAAAAATCTTTTGTATTATAGCATATTCTGTCATTCCCTGCAATAGAAAAAAGCTCCCTGCCATGACGCGGCAGGGAGCAATCTGTTTGCAACTCTTATGCTTCTTTTTCCATAGGGCAGGAAATCGTGAGCAGTTCTTCAATCATCGTGTGCAGCGCTGCGGCAGCAGGTTCTTCCGACGCCTTATAGTACACTTCTTTTCCCTCTCTCCGGCTGATGATCAGACCGGCTTCCCGCAGTTGCCGCAGATGATGCGATACCGCCGGACTGGACATTTCCATCATAGCAGAAAGGTTGATCACGCATTCTTCGCAGTGACACAGGATCCAAAAAATCCGGATGCGCGTGCCATCACCCAACTGATGAAACAACTGCGCTGCCGCCTGAAATCCCTCTGCTGCGGGCATGTGCTGGGATATATGCTGCGATTTATGATCGTGTTGATGGGGCAAATGAGTCATACTGCCGCCTCCCCTTTTCCTATGCTGTTCACATCATAACACAAAACACCCAAAAAGCCAAGCTTTCTATACAAAAGCTTGACAAAGCATGCAAGTTCTATTATACTGAAGTCAAACAATTAAGTGTTTGTTTAATCGTTTGGAATTAAGAATCGAGGTGCTTCCTATGAAGAAGTCTTATTTGATCGAAGTAGATTGCGCAAACTGCGCCCTGAAAGCTGAAGATGCCGCTAAAAAGACACCCGGCGTGCAGAACGCTGTTGTGAACTTTATGGCACAAAAGCTCATTGTGGAGTTTGCGGAAGGACAGGATCCTGCAGCTGTAATGCAGGCCGTTGTGAAAAATTGCAAAAAAGCCGTGTCCGACTTTGAGATCCAGCTGTAATATCAAAGCGCTCCGGAGGACTCCTTCGGAGCGCATTCCCTTTTAAGGAGAATTACGATGACAAAAAAGCAAAGAAAAATGCTGCGGCGAATCTTGCTTGCCGCAGGAATGATGCTGATTTTGGGGCTGCTGCCTGTAAAAGGCTGGCTGCGCTTTGGGCTGTACATGCTCCCCTATCTGGTGGTAGGCTATGACATTCTGCAAAAAGCAGGTCGTGGCATTTGGCACCGGCAGGTCTTTGATGAAAACTTTCTGATGGCAGTTGCTACAGTCGGCGCCATTCTTTTGGCGGTCACCGGCAACGGAGACTACACAGAGGCCATTGCGGTGATGTTGTTCTATCAGATCGGTGAGCTGTTTCAAAGCTATGCCGTTGGAAAAAGCCGCCGCAGCATCAGCCAGCTGATGGATATTCGCCCGGATTATGCCAACATCCCCACCGAAAACGGACTTCAGCAGGTGGATCCCGACGAAGTGGATGTGGGCAGCGTGATTATCGTTCGCCCCGGCGAGAAAGTGCCGCTGGACGGCGTGGTTTTGGAGGGCATTTCCACCTTGGACACCAGTGCGCTTACCGGAGAAAGTCTGCCCCGCGACATCGGTCCCGGCGCCGAGATCGCCAGTGGCTGCATCAATCTCAGCGGTCTGCTGGAGGTGCGCACCACAAAGCCTTTTGGCGAGTCCACCGTCAACAAAATCCTGGAGTTGGTGGAGAATGCCTCTTCTCGCAAATCCAGATCCGAAGCCTTTATTTCCCGTTTTGCCCGGGTTTACACGCCCGCAGTCTGCTATGCGGCACTGGCTTTGGCAATTTTGCCTCCGCTTGTGTGCCTTCTGTTTTTAGGGCTGCCCCCTGCCTGGAGCACTTGGTGTTACCGGGCTCTGACTTTCCTGGTCATCAGTTGTCCCTGCGCACTGGTCATCAGCATTCCCCTCACTTTTTTTGCCGGAATCGGCGGTGCCGGTAACGCCGGCGTACTGGTGAAAGGTTCCAATTATCTGGAGGCACTGGCCAAAACCGACACGGTTGTACTGGACAAGACCGGCACCCTGACGCAGGGTGTGTTTGCGGTGCAGCAGATCATCCCGTCAACTATGACGGAAGACCGACTGTTGGAATTGGCAGCCCTGGCAGAAAGCGCATCTTCCCACCCCATCAGCAAAAGTCTGTTGCAGGCTTATGGAAAAAACATTGATCCCGACCGGGTCAGTGAGATCCGGGAATACAGCGGCGAAGGCGTTACCGCCACAGTAGACGGCTGCACGGTT
>JAEIGA010018121.1_pt1 | contig 10727 bp, 9 predicted proteins | sample 9270691 | NCBI WGS metagenome assembly JAEIGA01 (sample SAMN17057246, study PRJNA624740) | gut metagenome | biome: biome; isolation source: fecal sample | host: Bos grunniens | place: China: Xizang | collected 2019 | reverse complement strand
TTTCGGCAGACTCCAGGGAGAGAATGTCTTGACCGGATGTAAGACTAAGGTTGTTATGGAAAATTCAGCAGCGTCAAACAGCCGTACAGGTGCCCTTGTTGGTTGGAATCAGGCAACAAAGACTACAGTTACAGACTGTCATGTTCTCGAGGGCTCGTCAGTAACTTTGTCTAATGCATCTTCTAACGCTTCAGGTTTCATCGCTTTTGCAGATAATGAAAATCTCAATACTGTGCTCAACATCACAGACTGTTCTTCTAAGGTGACTGTGACTACTTCAGGTACTACAAATGTAGGTGGTTTTATCGGCTCTGTAGGATATGCAGGTACAACTGTAAATATCACTAATAGCTTTGTGGAGGGATCTGTAGCATCTAACGCGAATTATGCTGGTGGTTTCATCGGAAGAATCAATGCAGGTGTAGTTACTCTGACTAAGTGTCACTTTACTGGTTCACATTCAGGACGTGCCGGAGTTGGTGCTATCGTAGGTGGTGCCGAAGGTGGTGAGGTCATCATCAAGCAGTCTTATGTTTCAGGAACTCTTACAGCTGTTAGTAGCGGTAACCAGGGAGGTATCCTCGGTCTTCTTAATGCATCTGCTTTACTTACACTTGAGAATTGCTGGTCTGATATCCAGATGTCGACTCCAACAAATCAGCAGCATGCCGGTGGCTTGGTAGGATGTGCAAATGGAAGGGTGCTCATCAAGAATACTTTTGCCAAGGGTGACATGAACGGAGGAAGAGGAATAGGTGGTCTGGTAGGACACGTTAAGGGCAAGGGTGGTGAAATCTCAGGATGTATCGCTTGGAATGCTAACATCAGTACTAATAGAGCCGTGTCTAACTGGGCGTGCGGTGCTATTATTGGTGCTGTTCATAATGATGGTGTAGGTACATATAAGAACTGCTGGCGTCGTGCTGACATGAATTTAGTCGACGTTGCAATGAAGCTTGTTGACCAGGATGATATCATCAATGGACGTCCTCCACAGCCAGACTATTCTAATGAAAACACTCAGAATGCATACCACGGTAAGGCAGCAGCTGCAGATGCTACAATCAGCTCAGTAGCTAAGTCTATCGGATGGGATGAGACTATCTGGGATCTTTCTGGTGCAATTCCAGTCTTGAAGTAAGAGATTTACAAGATCTGATATTGAACTGTCCCGATAAAATGTTAATTTTGTCGGGACAGTTTTATTTATTTTATATATGAAATGCTTTAGAGTTTTTGTGTCGGCAGTAGTTCTGCTTTCATGCTTGTCGTTCAATGCATCAGCTAAGAAAAATCATTCAGATGAGGTAAAGGTCATTTCCTATAACATCAGAGAGATCAATAAGAAGGACGGACCAAATGAGTGGAAGTATCGTGCAGCTGCTACTCCTGCCATGATCAAGGATTATGCTCCGGATATCTTCGGTCTTCAGGAGGCTGAGCCTGGTCATCTGGAATATCTTGCAAAGCATCTTCCTAAGTATTCATCTGTCGGTGTAGGTCGCGAGGATGGTATCAGCAAAGGGGAACATATGTCCATCTATTATAACACGAAGACTGTTGAACTGTTGGAATGGGGCACATATTGGCTCTCTGAGACTCCTGATGTCCCATCCAAGGGTTGGGATGCGGCATGTAAGCGTACAGCCACATGGGCCTTGCTTAAGATGAAGGACAGCGGAAAGAAATTCTTCTACGTAAACACCCATCTGGACCATCGTGGAGCAGTATCTCAGCAGAAAGGTCTGGAACTTATCATTGAAAGGATAGCAGCGATGAATCCGGAAGGCCTTCCGATGATCCTTACTGGAGACTTCAATGTCGAACCTAATAATCCGGTTCTTACCGAGCTTAATAAAAGAATGCTCGATGCTAAGAAGACTGCGGAAAAGACTGATAAGAGGGCTACTTTCAACGCATGGGGAAGCCGTGCGAGCGTTATAGACTTTATATATTATTCAGGTTTTGCTTCATGCCCGGAATATGAGACAATCGTACGCCAATATAAGGACGTACTTTATGTGTCTGACCATTATCCTATAGTAGCAAGACTGAAATTCTAATTGTTTGATAACATGGCTGATAATCTTGAAAAAGACGAGAAGTTATCTCAGTCACGAAGAGACTTCCTGAAGAAGTTGGCTGCACTTGGAGTTGTAGCTGCCTCTTCATCCTTATTCTTTGGTGAAAAGCAGATAAAGGCTGCCCAGAGTATAGTCTCAGGAGCTTCAGGTGCATGTAGCAGTTCATACTCATGCACAGGCGGCAGCGGTAAATGCGGCTCGGCGTTTGATTGTGCAGGTCAGGGATCTGGCGGCCGTGGTAAGTGCGGATCTTCATATGACTGTTCCGGTGGTGGCGGCAAATGCGGTTCGTCGTTTGATTGCTCAGGTCAGGGTTCTGGCGGCCGTGGTAAGTGCGGATCTTCATATGATTGTTCCGGTGGCGGTGGCAAATGCGGCTCAGCGTTTGATTGCGCCGGTCAAGGCTCTGGCGGAAAGGGTAAGTGCGGATCTTCATATGATTGTTCCGGAGGCGGCGGAAAATGTGGCTCTGCGTTCGATTGTGCTGGTCAGGGCTCCGGCGGCCGAGGTAAGTGCGGCTCATCCTACGATTGCGCAGGTGGCGGTGGCAAATGTGGCTCTTCATATGATTGCGCCGGTTCAGGCGGCAAGTGCGGCAGTTCATATGATTGTGCCGGCGGTGGCGGTAAATGCGGCTCGGCTTTCAACTGCTCCGGTTCTTGATTGATCTGATATGAATCTACATAAACCGACCCTTTCACCTTATGTCCAAAAGGTAGAAAGAGATTCTAAGGTTATATTCATCAATCCGAATATACCACGCTGGATTGTGACCGATCAGTTCGGCGCTTTGATTGTGTCTTTGTTTGACGGGGACAATACACTTGACCAGATCGTTGATGTAGCTGTCAGCGGCCTGGGTGAAGATAATAGGTCTAAGATTTCAGAGTTCTGTAATCTTATTCTCCAATCCGGTCTGCTGGAACATGTTCCACCTCGCAGCAAGGAGGATAAACATAGGATGTTCCTCTCGTCAGTACATCTGTCGTTGTCAGATCGGTGCAATCTCAATTGTGTCTATTGCTATGCACGCGAGAGGGTAGAGAAGAAACACTCCTGCCTCACCTATGACCAGTATGTCACTATAATTGACGATATCATATCCATCAATCCGGATGTTACCATCACTTTGACCGGCGGCGAGCCTCTTCTCAATCAGGATTGTTTCGATATTGCTGAATATATCAAGTCAAAGGGAGCAAGTTGTTATCTGCTTACAAACGGTATCCTGATAGATAGTGATAACGTCAAAAGGATTGCAGAACTGTTCGATCTTGTCACTATCAGCATAGATGGTCCTGATTCTACGGTACATGCAAGAACGAGAGGGGATAATTATGATGAGGTTATCCGAGCTGTGGAACTGCTCAGCCAGTATGATGTCGATTACACGCTTTCCATGACGGTTACAAGAGAGAACATCCAGTATGTCGAGGCTATGGCAGGGAAGTTCGGGTCGAGATTGAATTTTGCTCCATATTTCCCGATTTCTGGAGATCCGTTAGAACTTTCTGTTACCGGAGAGCAATATTATCAGGCTTTGAAAAATGCAGCTGGAGTGAATCCTTTAAGCTATTGCGAAACTGCACTGGACGGCTCTATATGTAACCAGTGCCATAAATGTGCGATAGGGGATGGCGAGTTCAGTATTTCGGCCACAGGAGACGTTTATCCGTGTCAGCTTCTGCATACGGATGAGTTCTATGCAGGAAATGTTCAGGAGGAATCGATAACAGATATCTATTACAGATCTGCAGCCATTCAGAGGTGTGCCTCTCTGGATGTGGATACAATGGTAGGCTGTAAGCAGTGTCCAATCAAATATATCTGCGGAGGCGGATGCCGTGCAAGAGCATTTTATGAGGGTGGAAGAATAGATTCTTCTTCTGACTTCTGCCGTTATGAGCAGGAAGCCTTTTATGATGGTATCATCGATATATATTCCCGTAATGCACTGAAATAGTCAGATGTAGAATAAAATAAGGATGGTGACCACTACGACTGCCTTTATATATCCAGTCCGGTTTATCTGGTGAATCTGTCATTGAAGAACATTACCTGATATTTGATGGCGTTCCTCCAGTATGTCCAGTTGTGTCCGCCCGGACGGGTGTAGAAGTCGTGAGGGATCTTTTCTTCCATAAGTTTCTGGTGCAGAGCGCAATTGACCTCGAAGAAGAAGTCTTCTGTTCCGCAGTCAAATATGATGTTGACTGAGCCAGGAGTAAGGAGGTGAGTCATGTTGATGATTGTATTCTTATCCCAAATTTCAGGATTATCAGCCATCGGACCTATTCTTTTGGCTATACCCCATTTTTCGGGGAATGGTCTGAAGTCGACTCCGCCTGACATAGCTCCAACCGATCCGAATATATCCTGATGTCTGAAACCTACGTACATGGCACCGTGACCTCCCATTGACTGACCTGTTACTGCTCGTGCAGACCTGTCCCTGATAGTCTTGTAATTGTTGTCAATATATGAAACAAGCTCAGATGAAACGAATGTTTCATACTGATAGTCAGGACATAACGGGCTATCGAAATACCAACTGTCGTAGCCTCCGTCTGGGAGGACGAAGATGATCTCATACTGGTCTGAAAGTCCGCCAATAGAGCCCCATTCTGCCCATCTGGTGTGGTCGTCACTATATCCGTGAAGAATGTATACTACAGGTAGCGCTTTTTGGGTGTCGTAATTGTCTGGAGTGATGACAGTGACGAGGACGTCCTTGTCCATCTTCGAGCTGTTTACAGTGATTACCTCCTGCTTGAAGGCGTATGACGCAGTGCTGCATATAAGCAGTCCTGCCATGATGGCTAGAAGTTGTTTCATGATGTTTCTTTTAACTTTCGCATGGTTGACCTGTAACGTCGGTCATCCTTGTGATTCTACTGATACTGCAAAGTTAATAAAAAAAAGAAAGAGACCTCGCCACTCTCGTGGGGATGCCTCTACTAACCACATAATTAATAACACTAAAACTAATAACCGAGTGCAAAGGTACGACTATTTGGATCACCCGCAATACTTTAATTGTTAAGATTTTGTGAAATCCGCATTAACGCTCCTTTTCGAAATGTTCAGTTCCGACTCCGCAGGCCGGACATACCCAATCTTGAGGTAAATCTTCAAATGCAGTTCCAGGAGCTATACCACCTTCCGGATCACCCTCTGTCGGATCATAAATATATCCGCAAATAACACATACATATCTGTCCATAGCATACAAGTTTTACCCTCTGATTGTCAATTAACGCGCCAAATCGTAGTATTGCGACATATATTTCAACATCATCTCATAATTTTATGCTTTTAGCTGCTTCTGTCCAGAAAATGGGGCGTATTTCTGGCCAGCGTCGAAAAAACGGCCAGCCTGTCCAAAAAATTGGGCGTATTTCTGGCCAGCGTTGAAATAACGGCCAGCTTGTCCAGAAAATGAGGCGTATTTCTGGCCAGCGTCGAAAAACTGCCAGCCTTTCCAAAAAATTGGGCGTATTTCTGGCCAGCGTTGAAAAAATGGCCAGCTTGTCCAGAAAATGGGGTGTATTTCTGGATTTGGTTGTAATTAGAGGTTTTAATGTGTACTTTTGTAGAACGTAAATCATATATTTAACTCTAAAATCTAACCTTTATGGAAACTGTTCTCGGACTACTTGGAGTTGCAGGACTTATTCTCCTAGCAACATCGTTCAGAAAAAAGAAATCTGGCGGAGAAGACAGAAGATTCAAGAAAAAGACAGGCCGCGCACTCCTCGGACTCGCATGCTGGGCCATCGCAATTCTGATTGCAATGATGATGTAGAAAAGCGGCTTTCCAGATTATAATAAGACTGGAGATAGTAACTATCTGCCAGTCTTATTGTGTATATGAGTGTATCTCTAATCTCATCGTGCGCATCCCTTTAATATCATTAGTTTATGTCAGTAATAGTAAGATTAACACGAATTTGTTTAATACTTTTTTTTCGTTAAATTTGTTGTACTATTAATCAAGCCTTTGAGTGACGAAGAATATGTGATGAGAAGGGAATAACAGAATTGAGAGAATCATCATAATGGAGTAAACTGAAAATCCAAAACAGAGTAAGTATCATCTAATTAACTTTCAACTATGGAGCACGTACGTACAAATCAGAGTGCATTACCATTAATTATGCGCTTTGCGAAAACAGCTAGACTTGATAATAGCACAGGTGAGTATGCGTATAATGACTATACTCAGAAGCCTGAGTATAGACTAGATTGGCTTGTTTCCGTCAAAACAAAGTTATCAGGAGGTTGGACTTGGGATCAAAAGGTCTCAAAGACTCCACCTAAGCCTAAAAAGTAATGATACTGCTATTTACTTATAAATGTGATATCCATCCCTCTAAGGTTATAGATATCTTAGAGGGAATGGGTGTCAGCATATTTAGACTAAACACAGAAGCTATAGTCTCGGATTATGATTTCTCGTGGTGGATTAACGATAGCGACTGTGATTTCTATATTGAAAATCGGATATCTGGCCTACGTGTTTATGGCTCACAAATAACCGCAATCTGGGATAGACGTTATGCTGCTCCGACACAACTACAACTATTGCATGAGGGTATAAATAAGGAGATAGACGATTATAAATTAGCTGAAGCGAAAGCTTTTTTAGATTTTCTTCGATATTATCTTAAAGATATTTATTCAATTGGCAGCATTGTTAACGATACAGTTGCTGACTCAAAACTGTTACAATTGTCTATAGCTCGCCAACTTGGCATGAAGGTGCCAAATACTTGTGTGTCAAATGTTAAGTCTGAATTACTCGATAGACTATCTGTTGATGACTATATCAGTTTGAAATCCTTAAGTGGCGGAGGTGTCATAGATAATGATAACAATCAAGAGTATTTATTCTACACTCAACGCATAGAGGGTAATCTTATACAACAGCTTGACACATCTGTTTTTGCGGAGACAGCAAATTATGCCCAGGACTATATAGATAAGATATTCGAATTGCGTGTAACAGTGTGTTGTAATGACATTGTTACGTGTCGCATTTGTTCACAACACCTCCCAGAGGATCAAGGGAAGATCGATTGGCGTCAAGGATATGATAGTGGATTAAGTATAGAGATAATCGATACTCCAGAATATATTCGAACCTTTTGTTTAGATTATTTAAATCGTTTAAATTTAAACTTTGGGTGTTTCGATTTTATAGTAAACTGCAACGACACAATATTTTTAGAGTGTAATCCTAATGGACAATGGATGTGGATAGAACAAATTACAAATTATGATATATCTACAATTGTAGCTCGTAATTTAGCTCGATATGAGTTATAAGGTTGTTCCAACTGACTCATCTATTATCCTACGATACGTCAATAACCTCTTCAAGGTTATCCAGGGGGAGGAAATTCGCAGAACCAAACCTAAGTTGCCCCGTAAAGTATGTGTCAGAGTTTATACGATACTTATAGCCAGTCATGAGAACGACAGAAATTGATAATTATATATATAGGCTGATTGTGCCTATGTATGCGGCGTTTGATGCGGCGCATAAGGAGGAACATGCTCACACTGTGATTGATCAATCTATGAAGTTGCTGGACTCAATGCAGCAATGGATTCAAAACCAGGAGGATGTTGATAGTCAGTGGCTTGTTTCCGTTGATAGGGAAGTGTTGAAGATGGCAGCGGCGTGTCATGATTTGGGATTGGCAAATGGACGTGATAGGCATCACCTGGATTCAGGAATAATTATCCGCAATGATGCTAATCTGCGCCAATGGTTCAGTGAAGATGAAATAGAACTTATAGCTCAAGCAGCAGAGGATCATCGAGCATCAGGCGGCGCAGAGCCTAGAAGTATTTACGGAAAACTTGTAGCTGAGGCTGACAGAGTCATAGACTCCGATACCATTATCAGACGTACCATTCAGTTTGGTTGCAAACACTATCCCGACTTAGAACGCGAAGCTCACATTGAGCGTGCCGTCAGTCATCTGAAGGAAAAATATGGTCGTGGAGGTTATTTGAAGCTTTGGATTCCGTGGAGCGATAATGCGGCGCGCCTGCACGCACTTCAGGAAGTCATTGCTGATGACTATGCCATCCATGCAGAGGTAGAGAGATCATATGACCGTGAACGTCCTCCGATGAATAGGTAGCAACCTATCATGGGATTGTTTTCAAATTATGTTTGTTCCTCCTAACTGTTAGATTGCATCTGCTACTAATTTAGCCCAGCAATTAAGCATACTACCCAACCCACAGCGATTAACTTATCTCCTATAGCTCCATTGAAAAACAAAGTCAATGGCCAAAGGAAATTCCAATTACTGATCCAACACATAAAAATGTAAGCAATAGCTGCAAATGTAAGCATAATCATAAATCGTTTTAAGTTAAACATTGTTTACATATTAATGTCGCAGATCACAAAAGGTAACTCAAAAATTGATGGATCTGCCACTTTCTCGCTATTTATACTAAACTTATAAATCGAGCTTGATGTAATATGAGCATGAAGTAAAAAGCAAGGTAGATTTATTTAAATAATGAAGATTACTTAATAAGTAAGAACTATCGCTACCTCAACGGAGAAAGCACTCCTCAAGAAATCAAAAACAATACCTGATATAACAGGGAAGGCTACACTGGTTCACTATGCAGTCCAGTTCAGTATGTACCATGGCGGACGTTCCAACTATCATGGACTCCTCCAGAAAAGCGCAAGAGCATAATACTGCCACTGCATAATCTTTTTATTATTACGGTCATACGTTATATAATTAATTATTTTATAAATTTGTATCAAATGAAACCGACAGCTATGGCTAACATTAGTATCAGCATAAAACAAAATGCATAAACTTGTTGGTGAGTTATTTCATATCAGCCAATTTTTAGAAATTAGTCTATTAAATCGTACAAATGGCAAGAATTAGAACAAAGCCAAATTCTCAGAGCATTAGAGACATCAATGCAGAGGACAATTGGACTCGTCTGATTGAACGAATCACAATGGGAGATTATATACTTGTGGTCGGTAGTGAAATCGTACTTTCAAATGATGTGGATATGCCGGTTAATGGTGATTCTACGCAATATATGCTCAAAACCGTTGTGGAAATGTTGAAGGAAGAACAACTTCTTGGTGAGCATTATGACTGCAATAGCTTCACAGAATTAAGTCACGCTGTTCCAAATCTGCACAAAGTTACAGCAAGGTGTATTAAGGAAGGTGTAATATATGAGGAAATCGATATATCTCAGCACTTGTTGGATCTCTTAAAGACACGCTGTTTCCGAATAGTCATTACCACAACCTTCGATGAGTATGTGGAGAAGGCTATGAGAATTGTTTGGGGTGATAGTCTAAGGGTAATGAACATTTTTGATACTATTGGTCCTGATAAGGATTTTTCGCCGATAGAGCAAAATGCTGACGATTATTATGACATCCAGCCAACCTTATACTATGCATTTGGAAAAGTTGACGACGAACGCAATTACATGCTAACAGAAAATGACGCTATACTGACCATGTCAAAATGGTTAAACCGTGGTCATCATCCAAAGTTCATGAACTATATTTCCAATAAAAGAATATTAGCTGTTGGATGTAAGCTGGAGGATTGGCTTTTTCGTTTTTTCTGGTATGCCTTACAACAGGATATTACAAAGTTGACCAGAGGAGAAGTCGCTATTACACTTGATTTGGAGCACTCTCAACTAGACGAAAGTTTGAATCGCTATTTACAGCAGAATGAGGTCTTTGTTTATCCTGACGCACGAGAGTTTATTTCCAGACTAGTGAATTCACTCAATATCACGATTCCGGAAATGCAAAGTGTTATTAATCGCAGAACTCGTAACGGTGTCTTTATTTCTTATGCTAACGAAGATAAATCAATAGCCTTACAGATTTTCAGCGCCTTGATTAATCGAGGAATAGATGTCTGGATAGATGAGAAAAAACTTGGAGGTGACATCGACAATAACTACAATTCCAGAATCGCAGCTGCAATAGGTCAATGCAAAGTATTTGTGCCTTTGCTGGGAAAGCAGACGGTCGAAGATTTTAATGGTAACCAAATATGCTATAAAGCAGAAGACCTAGATTCGGACAATATAAGATACTATAGCAAAGAATGGTGGATTGCCGAAAATCCTATCATGCCACATACCAAAAAACCCATAGCTTTGTATGGCTACGACTGCAGATCGGAAATTCATAAGAATATTTTTGCAGATCATTACCCCTCAATATACAATGCGAACGTGTTTAACCTATACGAGAGATCCTTTAGCGAATTTATAGAAAGCGTTGAGAGTATTCTAAGAAGCAATTAAAATATGAGCAAAATACAGTCTGATTTTTTGAAGAATCCCTGGATGGGAATGGCTTCATATCAAGAGGCCGACTCTAACCATCCATTTTGTGGTAGGTCACAGGCTACAAAGGAAGTATCCTCTTTGGTGGACAATAATTTATTTTTACTCTTATATGGCCGCACAGGAATAGGAAAGACGTCTTTACTTAAGGCCGGAGTTTTTCCTGTTCTTAGGCGTGCGAACTACTTACCGTTATATATAAGATTGGGAAACTTTGGTGTAGATAAATCTTATTCTCATGCGATTGTTGATTGTATA
>JAEIGA010018120.1_pt1 | contig 10728 bp, 12 predicted proteins | sample 9270691 | NCBI WGS metagenome assembly JAEIGA01 (sample SAMN17057246, study PRJNA624740) | gut metagenome | biome: biome; isolation source: fecal sample | host: Bos grunniens | place: China: Xizang | collected 2019 | reverse complement strand
ATGGCAAACACAATCAATCTTGTAACTAAGTTCCAGCCCCTGCTTGACGAGGTATATCAGGCGGCATCTCTTACTACCGACCTCGAAAATTCCGCTGTTAAGTTTGACGGCTCCAAGACCGTTAAGGTCCTCAAGCTCACCGTTCCTCCCCTTGGCACTTACACCAGAAACTCTGGTTATACCGCCGGCGATGTAACCGCTGACTGGGAGCCCTTCACCCTTGCTCAGGATAGAGGTACCGAGTTCTCCGTTGACGCAATGGACGACGAGGAAACCCTCAACATGACCTTTGGCGGCGCTTCTTCTGAATTCATCAGACGTTCCGTTGTTCCTCAGGTTGACGCTTACAGATTCGCTGCTATGGCAAAGGCTGAGGGCATCGGTGTGGCTTCCGCAGCTATTACCACCGGCGACGCAGCTATCAAGGCCATCAACGTTGGCGTAACCGCTCTTGATGAGGCTGAAGTTCCTGCAGAGGGCAGAATCCTCTACATCACTCCTACTATCAAGCGTCTCATTGACGATCTGGAGAGCTACAAGTCCAAGAAGTGCCTCGAGGGTTTTGCTAAGATCATCACCGTTCCTCAGTCCCGCTTCTTCTCTGAGGTAACTGTTGACGACAAGGGCTTCAAAAAGGCAGAGGGCGCTGTAAACCTCAACTTCATCATCGTTGATCCCAAGGCTGCATTTGCTGTTGCAAAGCACACCAAGCTCAGAGTATTCGATCCCGATACCAACCAGAAGAGCGACGACTACCTCTTCCAGTACAGACTCTATCACGATATGTTCGTATATCCTCAGAAGGCTGCGGGCATTTACGTTCACAAGTCTGCTACCTAATTATTATTTAAGGCGGTGATAATATGAACTACGTAGATTATGACTACTATGCACAGACCTATGGCGGCACAGCTATCACCGCTGAGAATGCCCCTAAAGCCTTCCAGATTGCGTCTAAAACAATCGACACCTTAACATACTGCCGAATCGTTGAGCGCGGTCTGGAGGGCCTCACGGCCTTCCAGAAAGGCATTGTGCAGTGGGTAGCTTGCGCCCTTGCCGAATGGCAGACGGAAAACGAGGATGTCATCAACAGTCCTTATGCTAGTTACTCCATTAATGGGGTATCTGCTACATTTTCACCCGGTGCAAATATCAAGTGCGTCAACGGTGCTATAATCCCGGCATCAATTTATTCGGAGCTTATCAAGACCGGACTTTGCTACAGAGGGGTGATGTGATGAAATATCCTAAGCTGGTACGAAACGCCACTACTCCTGTCCGTGTTGTAATTTTCTCTGAAGAATCAGACGAATTCGGAGAGCGCCCGGTAATTCTCAATAAAGAATTCTATTGCAACTACCAAGATTCGTCGTCGGTTAAGCACACCGCAGAAAAGCAGCACCCGGAGGCAACCGGAAGGTTATTCTTTGACGGTGATATTCTGGCGCATCTTATCGTTGCGCCGCCTGACTTCAGTATTTCTGAAGAAGGTATTTTGAGCTTTACTGGAAGCGTTCTTAATAACGGTGTGCTTGACTTCGAGGATGGCAAGGCTGGCTCGGATGATATTATTTCCGGCTATGTCGTTCTATTCGGTAGACAGCGCAAAATTACCAACGCCTTTAAGGCTCGAAATTTTGATGGAACTGTCAATTACACCAGATTGGATGTGATCTGATGAAAGTATCAAGTCAGGTCAAAATCTTTAACTGGAAGGTCAAGCAGCTCACGGATGCTCAGATTAAGGCGCTGGAAATGACCGGTGAGGCCTTACACACCGAAGTTGTCCAAGCACAAGTTATGCCGAGAGATACAGGCCATTTGCAGAACGAGAGTACCTTCGTGGATTATTCTCAAAGCAAGAGTGGTCTTGTATCTCTTATCTCTCAAACCCCTTATGCTCGGCGTTTGTATTTTCATCCAGAGTATAACTTCCGGAAAACAGAAAACCCGAATGCTCAGGGTAAGTGGTTAGAGCCTTGGATCAGCGGTGATAAAAAGGACTGGTGCTGGGCGACGTTTATTAAATTTTATAAGCAATTCGGAGGTGTATGACGTGACGACAGAAGCAGTTCTCGCATGGGTCAAAACTCTGTCAACGAAGCCCCAGCACTATTATTGCGGAACGCTTAACGCTAAGAATGATAAATCCTTCGGAGTTTATCAGCTTAAAGAACGACGTTCTCGTGATATATCGCTCGGAGGCATGACAAACACTAAAACTGCGGTAAAAGGTATCTCGATATTGGTCCATTGGACACAATCGACAAGAGAGACCGAGGATATAGCCGCAGCTTTATATGATAATCTTGCAACCGCACAGAATGTTGTGATCGGTGACAGGAGGGTTAATTATATCCAACTTTTACACAACGAATCTATTGACGTGGGCGCAGATGAAAACGGAATCTGCGAGCGCGTCATCGAATTTATCATTCATTATGAAAGGAGCTAATAATGAGCAAAGTAACAAGCGGAGTATATCCCGTATATGAGCACCAGTTCCAGATTTGCACTACCGGCAGGCCTACCGGCACAGGCGCAGGCACTTACGTAGACATCGCAGATATGGAGAGCTTTTCTGTATCTTTCGACGACAACGTTGAGGAGTGGACTCCCATGACAACCGAGGGCTGGGTGCGTAGACTTAAGACAGGTAAGGGTATCACCATCAGCCTTAACGGTAAGCGCAACGTTGGTGACGCAGGCAATGATTATGTTGCAGGCCTCGCTTTCAAGAGTGGTCAGGATTGTAATTCCGAGCTTAAGTGGAACTTCCCCGACGGTACTGTTGTAACCATTCCTTGTGTGGTTAACGTTACAGCAATCGGCGGCGAGAGCACTAACGTTGATCCCCTCGAATTCGAGTGCCTCAGCGACGGCAAGCCCACCATCACTACTGCATCCTAATTCACCCATGGGGAGGTTTTTATACCTCCCCTAATTTATTAATAAGGAGATAATACAATGGCAACTGTTATAGATATTACAGGCAAAATTAAAAACGAGCAGAAGTTCATCATTTACAACGGCAAAAACTACAAGGTTGATGATCGTAAAAATACAATCATCAAAGTCTTCTCTATCATCGACAGCGCAGACGGCCCCAGCGTAGAGATGATTGACAATGTGCTCACGGAACTTCTCGGAAAAGAAGCAGTAAAAGACTTCAACGACTTCTCCTATGGCGATTACCTCGTTCCTTTCTTCGCAGCCATGGCTTGCGTTCAGAATAAGAGCTACGAGGAAGTTGAACGATCCTTTCGCGAGTCCTAATCAAGAACAAGGATTTTATGATCTTATAGGTGACTGGGAGCTAATAGAGGCAAGTTTCGCCCAACAGTACGGCATCCGTCTTCGTCGTGAGGACGATATGAGTTGGGATGAGTTTACAACGCTCTTATGCGGTATTAATGGCGATACTCCTCTCGGACGTATTGTTTCTATTAGGTCTGAAACCGACCCGGAAACAATCAAGCGATTTTCTCCAAGTGAAAAGAAAATTCGTGACGAATGGCGCAGAAGTCACCGCAAAATTATTACAGATAAGCAAGATTACGAGGCAGCTATGGCAGGCTTCCTCGAAATGTTTAAATCTATAGCGAAAGGAGGTTAATATGTCAAATAGTATAGGTCAAATAGCTCTTGACCTCGTGGTCAATCCCGCGAAGTTCAAGTCGCAAATGAACGGTATAACCAAAACTGCGAAAAGTCAAACATCAGGGCTGACGAGTATGTTCGGCAAGGTAGGCGTGGCGGTAGCGGCTGCTTTTTCTGTGAAGGCAATCGTTAACTTCTCCAAAGAATGCCTGAAGCTCGGCTCTGATCTTGCAGAAGTACAGAACGTCGTTGACGTTACCTTCGGCAGTATGTCCGGTGCCGTTGATAGCTGGGCTAAAAACGCCATGACCTCATTCGGTATGTCCGAAAAGGTCGCCAAGGAGTATGTTGGTCAGCTTGGTGCTATGTCAAAGGCCTTCGGAAATTCCACACAGGAAGCCTTTAATCAGGCCACCGAGCTTGCAGGCCTTGTAGGTGACGTTGCGTCCTTCTATAACCTCACAACCGACGAGGCATTTACAAAACTCAAAGCGGTATATACCGGCGAAACTGAGAGCTTGAAAGCTCTCGGTGTTGTTATGACACAGACCGCGCTTGATGAATATGCTCTGGCACAAGGCTACGGAAAAACCACCAAGGCTATGACCGAGCAGGAGAAGGTTGCTTTACGTCTTGCCTTTGTTACGGACAGGCTTTCGGGTGCTTCTGGAGACTTTGCGCGTACTGCTGACGGATGGGCTAACCAGACCCGTGTTCTGTCGCTCAGATTCGATGCTCTGAAGGCTTCAATCGGTCAGGGCCTTATAAATGCCCTCCTTCCTGTCGTCCGCGTCTTAAACTCGATTCTGGAGCGCTTACAGGTCGTTGCAGATGCCTTCTCGGAGTTTATGGAGGCTGTGTTCGGCAATGCGGGCTCGACATCCTCGGCTATTAGTGGTGCGGCGGTAGGCAGTGAGGCGATTTCCTCCAATCTCGGCGATGCAGAATCTTCAGCTAAGGCTATTAAGAAATCTCTCGCAGGTTTTGATCAGATCAATGTACTGAGCAGCGGCTCCGGAGACTCCTCGGGTGCTTCCGGTGGTGCTGGCGGCGCAAGCGGTGACGTTTCCTCCGAAGGAATGAGCGCAGCAAGCGAGACTGGCAATAAATATGTCGCCGTTCTCGATACTATCAAGAAGAAGCTTGAAGATATCGTAAAGCTCACCGGGATGGACTATGCATGGGACGGCCTACTCAGCGGCATTACAAGCTTTAAGAACGGAATCTTGAATCTTGTTGCTTCGGCTAAAGGAGCCTTTGCACAGCTTACTCCAAACTTTGAAACTCTAAAAACAAATCTGGGTAACACCCTCATCACTATGGCAACCACCTTCACTACTATCTGGGGAGATATGTGGCGTAGCTTGGGTGCCAATTTTGAGGAATTCACCGTGGAATACGGTCCTCTAATACAGGAATTCATATACAACACAGGCCTTGCATTTACCAATTTTGGTACGCTGGCAAGTACAGCAATAGGCGACGTATTCGGCAGCTTGAAAAGTTGGTGGGAAACAGACGGCTTGAGAATTTTCGGAGATGTTCAAAAGATACTTTATGACGTCGGCGGAATAATCATGAAATTATGGAACGAGTGGGTGTTCCCGGTAATACAGCACCTGCAGGGAGCTTTTGCCGAGTTGTGGGCGAATCATCTGAAGCCCTTATGGGATGAGGTCTTAAAGGTTGCCACATCAATCGGAGATGCGATAATCGCTCTGTGGAACAATCCGCTGAAACCGATAGTGAATTGGATCGTTAACCTTCTTGGACCTCCCATCGTCAACGTATGCCATACCATTATCAATGTATTCAAAACAGTTATTGCCGGGATTTCCGACGGCATTAAGGCTGGTTTGAAGCAGATACGCGGACTTCTTGATTTCGTTACCGGAGTATTTTCAGGTGATTGGAAAAAAGCGTGGAACGGCATTAAAACCTTCTTCTCCGGATTATGGGATGCAATGGTTAATATTGTAAAAACACCCGTAAATCTCATAATTGATCTTGTGGAAGGTATGGCCAACGGCGTAATTAGCGCTCTGAACGGAATGATCCGTGCTATAAACGGACTTAAATTCGACGTTCCCGATTGGGTGCCCGGCCTTGGTGGTAAGAAGTTCGGCTTCAACCTCAAGGAAATCTCCAAGATATCAATCCCCAGACTTGCTACCGGTGGTTATGTAGCGGCTAACACTCCTCAGCTCGCAATTATCGGTGATAATAAGCGAGAGGGAGAGATCGTTGCTCCCGAGAGCAAAATCACCGAGGCTGTTGTTGCTGCATTCCGTCAGTTCCTTCCTTTATTTAATAATGGAGGAAGCAATAAACCTATTTATCTCACACTTAAACTCGGCGACGGTACTTTCTGGGAGGGCTTCGTCGATTATCACAACGACATCGTAAAACGCACCGGCGACACGCCCTTGCTGATATAAGGAGGCAATATTATGGCATTACTTAAAATTAATACTGCAGATTTGCCTGCTCCAACCGTTTTACAGCCGGGAATACAGGACCTCGACTCCGAAGACGGAACTGGCAGAAATCAGACCGGTACTATGTTCCGTGATCGTGTAGCGGTGAAGCGAACTGTCCATTGTGAGTGGGGCATCTTAAGTAAATCAGAGATGGCGGCGTTGCTTTCGGCAATGTCGCCTCCCTCTTTTTCACTCACTTATCCCGACCCACAGGAAGGCGCTCTGAAAACTATTACTGCTTACGTGGGTAATAGAGTTCCGGCGATATGTTCTGTCATTAGCGACACAGACTGGATGTGGACAGGCCTGAGCGTTGATTTTATCGAAATGTAAGGAGGCGGCGTATGATAAATGTAAGTGCTGGTTTTCGCTCAGCAATTGAAGCCAATGCACGTCAAATCCTATTAAGAGCATATATCGGAGACACGCTGTTGACCGGTGACAATCTCATCGATATTACCGTTACCGAGGCTGTAAACGCTTCTGGCGGTATTTCGATGGGATCAGCCATTTCCTCTAAGCTGGTTATGCAAATCAAAACACCGGACACCCCGTTGCTTCTTACAGGCAACATTGTCCGACCTCAGGTCGCTTGTTACGGCGTTGATGAATGGATTCCTCTGGGTAGGTTTTATATCACCGATGCTGTATCTAACGATGATTATGAAACCACCATTACCATTACGGCCTATGACGCCTTCAGTAAAACCGAAATCACCTACACCCCTCGAATCGATATGCCCGCTACGGCTGCTGCGATCCTGACTGATATTGCAGGTCAGTGCGGATTCTCCCTCGGTGATGTGCCGGACAGTCTTGGTGAAGTGACAATAACCTACGATACGACCAAGCTTGATTCTTCAAATACTCTGGTGTTCCCCAATGGTGCTTCTATTGATGAGAACGGCGTCTTATCAGTCGGCGAATTCAACGGCACTTCTGGCGAGAAAGCCGCCTCGTTCACATGCCGACAATATATCGGCTATCTTGCCGGCTTGGCGGGTACAAATGCTCGCTTTGATCGTAACGGCAACTTGTCATTCGTGTGGTATACCGACAAGGGATATAATATTCCTCGCTCGCTTCAGTATATGGGCGGATGTAAAAGGTTGACAGAATACGACAGCACAATACAGTCGATCACCTCCGGCTCATCTGACGTGGAAATTGTTTCTGGCACTGGAGTCGGTTTTTCTTTTGAAAATCCATTCATGACTCAAACCCTTCTGGACAACATTTTCTTGAGTATTGGAACAATAAGCTACACCCCTTTGCGAGTAAAATGGCGTGGCAACCCTGCCATTGAGGCAGGTGATATTGTTACTGTCGAGGACAGCGCAGGCAGGTTGTGTAAAGCTTATGTTATGGAGCAAACACTCCGCATCAGCGGTGGTTTTTATTCTGAGATTAAATGCTACGGTGATTCAGAATCAGCGATAGCCTTCTCAACCTCTCCGACCTCTAAAAAACTCCAGCAGGCATATACCAAACTGCAGAATGCTCTAGCAGAAGCCACAGCATTGCTGAACGGTGCCAACGGCGGCGTCTTTGAAATTCTCGACGAGGATCAGGACGGAATCAACGACGGCTGGAGAATCCGTAGTGCAGATGAACGGCAGTTTATCAAAGCAAATCTTAACGGAATCGGAATCACAACGGACGGCGGAGCGACCTATGAACAGGCGATCACCACGAACGGTATCAACGCCAGCGCAATCCATACCGGTGTAATGAATGCCGAGCGAATCTCCGTCGGAGACCAGACGCTGGGCGACGTTTTCACCGTCGAGCTTGACGCATACGGACATCCGGTGGTGACAATCGGATCATCCGACAGCTCTATTAAACAAAAGCAAACTAACGATGCGGTCACGTTCGTCAACGGTCAAGACGAGCCGGTTGCGAAATTCTCAACCATGGGTGCAGAGTGGGCCGACCTTCAGCAGATGAAATATTGCGGCTTCGTCTGGACGAAATCAGCCAGCGGCAACGTTAGATTTACAAAGGCAGGTGAAAGTTAATGGCAGGCAGCTCTTTTGAATTCACAAAATCGGCCACGTCCGGCTCTTATATCGAAGGTAAAATTGTATGGTCATCTACTGCGGACAATGATACCAATCGCTCTCAGGTGAGGGCGGATATTTATGTTAGAAAAGCCAGTACATCCACGGAGCTTACAATTCCAACCGAAGGTACATGGTCATATAGAATAACTATTAACGGCCTTAGTTCTACTTATACGAGATCAGTTTCTGTTTTGGAAGACTGGGTGCTTCTTGGCGGCGCTTTCACTACGGTTAATCATGACGCGGACGGCTCTAAGTCAATTGCCATTTCCGGCTCTATTACCGCACCGACAGGGACTTCTCTTGCCGGCCACACTACCAGTGGAAGCAAAACGGTTGATTTGGATGATATACCGCGAGCGACAACGATTGATTCGCTGTCTACCGCGTCGCCTCAATATTTTACAAACAATATTACGGCCTATTATACACCCAAAAAAGCTACGTTCTATAACCGGTGTACAATTAAGGTAATAGTAAACGGTACATACGTAACAGTTCGCACCGAGAACTTGGGACAGAAGTCCGCCACGCAGCAGACATACAATGTAACGTTTAGCGCAAAAGAGCTGTCAGATATAATCTATCCAGCTCTTAAAGACAAGACGGAAGCACAAGTTTCTGTATTTTTTGATACTTACTCAAATAGTGACTATACTGGTCGAATTGGAACAGGCTATTACTCTAAGACAACAACGTTTATAATCCCTGATTCGGTTGCTCCGACGGCATCTCTGAATGTGACCTATGTAAATACCGGTTCTTGGATTACCGGTAAAAGCATCTACGTTGCTGGACTGACGAGTGTATCAGTTGAATTGACCGATACTCCCGGTACAGGTGCGACGATAAAAAGCGCAAAAGTATTTTATAATAACACGGGATATGATGCCGAAACACCAGTCACATTCAAGTTGAATAAATCCGGTAACATTGAGTTCGTCGCTCAGGTGACCGACTCCAGAGGTAGGTCGGCAACGGCGACAAAATCAATTACTGTCCTTCCTTATTCTTCACCGGCTATAACATCCATGCAGACGGAGCGTGGCACGTATAACAATGGCTGGACAGCGGACGAAAACGGTCAAGATGTGAAAGTTGCTTTCAAAACAACTCTGTCGCTGACAGATAAGGGCAACACCTACAGTGCAGCATTTAAGGTCAATGGGGCTTCTAAAACACCGAGTGGAACGACTACTGGCCTCGCCTCTGGAGCAGAGCGTGTGGTTTATTTAATCGGCCTCAGTGGAGAGGAGAGCCACACCCTCGTTCTTACAGCTACCGACAGCACAGGCAGCACCGGATCGGCGACACTTACGATCCCCACGGTCCGCGTTACCATGGAATTTAACAAAGATGGTGACGGCATTGCCTTTGGAAAGACCTCCGAGAAAAACAAAACCTTTGAGTGTGCTTGGGATGCCGAGTTTAGAGGCGCAGTAAACCGGATCAAAGAGGACGGCTCAATAGTGTCGCTCGACGATACAGGTTGGATTGACCTCGGACTATCTAGCGCGGTGGCTGCAGCGACTAACACGTCGTTAGGCCGTTATGTCGGATGTGCCTACCGAGTTATCAACGGCACTCACGTATACGTTGCATTTAACTGTTCTTTCCAATATGCAAATGCGGCGCTTACGATAGGCGCGACAAAAATCCCTGCCCCATACAAGCCGCCACGGAACATATATTCATTGAATACCACGAGTGGACGAGGCATAGCGAGAGCCTTCGTGAACACAACCGGTGATGTCCGAATTGACTATGTGCAGAATATAGCTTCTGGCGAGCAGACAGCATCGTATACGGTAAATTGGATAGACGGATATATTGATTATTATGTATAAAAAACACCCTCGGGAAGTTCTCCCGAGGGCTCTTTTTTTATGCTCTTTAATCTGGCTCTACAATCACAAGCACGCCGTATTCATCCATATATGCTACTGCGGTCTTGCCGGCTACACTTCCTCGCTTGCGAAGCGATCTCACCTCTGCAAGGGTAGTTTGCGTCCAACCTTCCGAAAGCAATGCGCTGATCGACCTCGCATCTGTGGCCGTTGCTATGCGATAGGTGTTAGAATATTTACCATGATATATAAAGTATTTTTTCTTCATTGATCCTCCTTGATTTTGAGTAGTTTCTTTCATTGTCATCATAGATGTGGACACGAATAGGAACATCTATGATGACGTTGATAGGTGCAAAAAAATTACACCTTCAACTTCACTTCAATTTCCATAGGTGGATTTGTCCAATTGCCGCCTGTTGGCAAAGGTGATGTCCGGCGAGTCCTCTTTGTCTCCTTATCATAATACAACACTTGCTGGCTTTTGATTCTTTCAGGCTTCGCTCTGTTATAGTCGATTCTCTCAATGCAGGCCTTGAGAAGTCTGTTCTTATCTTCTGCTGACCTCTCGGGATCGAGCAGGGCGTTTAATGCCTCGGTGAAACGATATAGCTTGTCTTGATAGTCTACAGGCTCGGGCATTGATTTACGAGCGTTGCACATAGCCTCTTTGACTTCATCCTTCTCTTTGAGGAGCTTTTCATTCAGTATGGCGAAGACGTGTGCAGGCAT
>JAEIGA010018119.1_pt1 | contig 10728 bp, 13 predicted proteins | sample 9270691 | NCBI WGS metagenome assembly JAEIGA01 (sample SAMN17057246, study PRJNA624740) | gut metagenome | biome: biome; isolation source: fecal sample | host: Bos grunniens | place: China: Xizang | collected 2019 | reverse complement strand
CTCCTCCGTGACCTCGCAGCGGAGCGCGTCCACCAGGCGTCCGATGCCGTTGGACTCAAAAGCGGTCTCCTCGGCGGCATAGAGGATCGGGATCATACGACGAACCACCTCCCCATTACGGAGAGGGTGGGCACCGTCCAGCTGAGCCCAGTCGCGCCGGGTCTGAGCACGGGGAAGTCGTACCCCGTGAGCTGCGTGCTCTGGTTGAGATTCTGGCCGCCGGCGCCGTAGACGTCCTGCATCTCACAGTCGACGTAGACGACCACATTGGCCGGGATGTCGGTAAGCATGACCGTCACCGCGCCCACGGTGATCGTGCCGGAGTAGCTGCTGGCCTGTGCGGGGATCCGGATCAGGGGCCTCGCGGAAAACTGCGTCGGATTGGTGACAGACGAGGGCGCATCGAGCCAGATCTGACCGTTGTCCAGGTAGCGCTGCGGCTTGCAATGGAAGGTCAGATCAAAGGATCCGGCATTATTGAGCCGCGTCACGTCAGGCGTAAAAGGCCCGCGGTAGACCGCAAGCCGGAACTCGTCCGGATGATAGGAGTCACGCAGCTCCACGTATCCGTCACGGCTGAGGAGCATGTTGCGGAAGTCCTCCACCTTGGCCGCGAAGGAGTCATAAATAAAGGCCGGATAGACGACGTCCAGATTCTGGAGCCGCCTCTCCGGTCCTATAAGGTCCCCATCTCTCCCAGGAACGGAAAGCATGGTGTACTCCTTCGCGGGCGCGGAAAAGGTGCCCTGGCCGGAGATATACACGCCGTAGTCCCTGGAGTCCAGGCCGTCAAATGTTAAGTAATTACGCATAGGCTGCCTCCCTCTGCCGCTGGAGCGCCACAAGCCGTGCCTGCACGGCATCCGCCAGGGCGTTGACGTCCATGCCAGGAGTGGCGTAGACATTGATCACTGTGTCGCCGGAGGACCCCACCAGCTCGCGGAGTTTGTTTAGTCCCATGACGATCTCAGCGCCGGCGCCGTCGCCGAAGCCCTTAAGTCCTGCGGTCGTCGGAACCACCGTAGGATTCTGGAACATGATCGGGTTGTCATAGGCCTTGCGGTACCACTGGATATTGAAGTGCGGCAGACTGCCGCGGCCACCGATGCCGTAGGGTGCCACGCCTCCACTCACGCTGAGGTGGGGCAGCTTCAGGTCCGGCAGCTTCCAGGAGAAATTAAAGGCCTTCTTGACGGCGTCCAGACCGCTCTGCACGACGCTCTTGATCGAGCCCATGATGCTCTGAAACTTAGACTTGATCCCATCCAGTTTGCCGCCTGTGAGTGTATTAATCGTGTCAAAGCCAAGGGTAAAGTACTGCTTGACGCCCTCGATCGCAGAGGCCGCGATGCCCTTCAGGCCGCCGCCGTGGGCCTCATAGGCGTTCCGGATGGCGTCCCACTTGCCCTGCAGCATGCCCTTCAGGGCCTCGGTCTTTTGTGTGGCCACAGTCCTGATATTGTCCCAGGCTGCGGAGGCCTTCGCCTTCATGTCGTTCACCGCGTTCGTGACGTTGGTCTTCATCGCGTTCCACTTATCTGAGACCCAGGCGCCGACCTGTGTGGCCTTTTCCTTGATCGTGTCCCAGTTCTTCCAGATCAGCACGCCCGCAGCGATCGCCGCGCCGATGGCCAGAGTAAGAGGACCGCCGAGGACGCCGATCACTGTACCGAGTGCGGAGACGATGTTGCCGATAGACGACACAAGCTTGCCGCCGATGACGAGCGCCGGACCGATGGCCGCCACGACGCCGGCGATCTTGAGGATGTTCTGCTGCTCTTCCTCGGAGAGGCTGCCCCACCAGGCGGTGAGCGACTGGATGACATTGCTAAGCCCCGTCATCGCGGACGAGATCGCAGGCGCGGCAGTGTTGACCAGATCAGCGCCCACCAGCTTCAAGCCGTTCATATTCGTCTGGAGCTGATCGAGAGGATCCTGCGTCGCCTCAAAGGTCGAGGCCACGGATCCGCCGTATCCCTCCACGCTTGCCGTCAGCTCGTCGAAGGAGAGGCGCCCGTCCTGGATCGCCTGGACCAGTGCCGGCGCGGACTTCGCACCGAAAAGCTCCGTCGCGATCTGCAGCGCCTCCGTGTCGCTCGAGGCGTTGGCCAGGGATGTCTGGAGATCAGAGAGCGCCTGATCCATAGACTTGCCGTCCTTCGTGGCGTTCTGCAGGGCCTTCTTCAGGCCCGTGAGGACAGCGGTGGACTCGAGGCCGTTCTTTTCCAGGTTGCCCATAAATACCGCAGCCTGGTCCATATTCAGGCCCATCTCCCGCATGACGGGAGCGTTGGCGGAGAGCTGGGCCGTGAGAGAGTCCAGCGAGACTCCCGTATTCTGCCCGACGACATTCAGCACGTCCAGCACGGCCCCCGCGTCGGAGGCCTCGACCTGGAAGGCGGCCATTGCCTTCTGTACGCCGTCGATGCTGCCGTTGACGTCGGTGCCGTTGATCTCTGCGAACTGAAGGAAGGCGCGGGAGACGTCCTCCAGTTCCTGCCCAGTCAAGCCGAAGCGTGTGTTGACCTCGCCGACAGCCGTGGCGGCGTCCTCGAAGGTCGTGGGCATGGTAGTGGCCAGGGTCTCCACCGTGCTCTGGAGACCGGCGAGGGCATCGCCGGAGGCGCCGGTCTTGGTGATCACGATGTCCATCGCACCGTCGACCTCTTTCCAGGCCGCGACCGAGGCCCCTGCCGCTGCAGCGATCGGAGCGGTGACGTTCTTCGTCAGGCTCGTCCCGACCTCCGTCATCTTCCCGCCGAGATCCTTCATCCGCGAGCCGAGATCCTGGAGGACCGGGCCCGCGACGGAGCGGAGATGGCTGTACTCGTCCGTCAGGGACTTAAGATCCTGCTCGGTAGCGATGATCTCTCGCTGGAGTGCGTCGTATTCTTTGGACCCCTCTGCAAACTGAGACTGCGCAGACCGCAGCTGCTCCAGCCGGGTCTTTGTCTGGTCGATGGCGTCCTTGAGGTCCTTTTGTTTTTGCCGGAGCAGATCCACGTTGCCGGGATCCATCTTCAGCAGCTTGTTTACGTCCTTCAGCGCGGACTGCGTGCTTTTCAGCTGGCTGTCAACGCCCTTGAGGGAGCTTTGCAGTTTTGTGGTATCGCCGCCGATCTCTATGGTGATACCAGAGATTCTTCCAGCCATGCTGTCCCTCCGTTAAAAGCGATCCATGTCGTCCTGTGTTGCCAGGGCGTCATAGTGTTCGCCGTCATTTCCGTGTTCTGTCAAAAGGTCCATAATAAAGCCGTACTCCAGGTGATTCAGATCCTCAAGCGTGAGCCCGATCTGAATCGCCCGGAGTACAAGCAAGGCAGTGGTCAGCCTTCGCTCGGTTGGTCGTTGTTTTTTTTTGCGTCCGACGTAGTGAGCATCTGGCCCTCATAGGTGGCCCTGATGTCGGGCAGAGCCGCCATGTAATCGGCGCGATCAAAGCCGCACATCCACTCGACAAAGGCATCCTCGTTGAGCTTCCTCATCTCCGCGAGGGGCTTTTCGGCCAGCATGGCCATGACAAAGCCCATGCGCTGGATAAAGCCGATCATTTTTGGCTCATCAAAGTCCGGCGCATATTGGAGCGCGGTCGGGTCCTCGTGGAAGATCTGCCGATAGAAGATGTCGCAGCCTGCATAGGCCGCGAAGCCGATCTCTTTCTCCCCTATTTTGATTTTGTTGTACATAAAAGCCTACCTCCGTCAGGGAGTCGTGGCGGTAGGCTGCTGTACGGCGGTAGGCTGCTGTACGGCGGTAGGCTGCTGTACGGCGGTAAACCAGGCATTGTAGGCTGTGGTGTCCGTGCTCTCGGTGGTCTTGGCCTTGACGATGTCAGTGTCAAGAGTGGCGTTGTAGACGGCCTTGGCGGTGATGGTGATCGCCTCGGTTTCGGGAGTGACGGTGTCCTCCTTGGTGTTGCCGTTGATGGACGTCCTGCTCGCAGTGCAGTTGTAGAGCACATGCCGGGTCGCCTTCTGGTCGCCCTCAAATTGAAACATCAGGGCAAAATGGACGGCCTCCGCCTTGGCGTCCTCCACCAGCAGGCCCTTGCCGTCCACGATGTCGCCCAGGATGTCAGAATGGAAATCATCGGGCACGCGGGCGAGAGTCAGATCGCCCTCATAGCCGTTGTTCCAGCCGCCTACCCAATACTCGATGTTGTCAGCGTAAAAAGGCGTGCGCTCTCCCTGCGGATCCAGGGCGATGCTGACGGCACCGGGAAGGGGCTTGACGGTCTCGCTATAGGTGGCGCTGCCGTCCGCCGCGATCGTGGCGATGCAGTAGTAGCACGACTTAATGCCGTACTTGATTTTATTTTCAGCCATTTTTTACTCCTTCGTGATTAGTAGATCGCCCTCGTAGACGATCTGATACATGTGCTCCGTGGTGATGTAGTCCTCGGAGCGGGTGAAAAGGATCCCCGCAGCCACAAGCGCGTCTTCGACGCGATCTTCCAGCTCGAAGTCCTTGTCGTCGGTATAGAGTTCGATACGGAGGGGACGGATCCTGGCGTAAAGCGTGTTATCTGCGAAAAAATCCTCGGACGTGTCGGTGAAGAGGAAGCAGATAAAAGGCGGCGTCCTGTCGGTGCCGTTCTTGAACTCGTTGTAGGCGTAGGGAAGCCCGATCCCCGCGATGACGTTTTTCAATTCTTTGTAAGTCATGTTAGTTCGACCTTCACCGCCTTCTCAAAGTCCTTCACGATCTCTTCCTCCACCGGCGCGATGTGGACGTGCGCCGGCGTGGGCTTAAACGTCCGGCCGGTGCCGTTCCGGGTGACATGCCCCTTCTCGAGCAGATGCGCGAGTCCGGGCCGGTCCTTGTTGTAGATCACGCCCGTGACTTTTAACCGATCTGTCTCCACACGAGACGTCCAGCCGCCTGCGTATGTCCCTGTTCCGCCGAGATTCTCGCTGGCGGATGTGGACACCGCCTGCGCGCCGGCTTTGGCCACCTTTTTGACGGCCGCCTCGGTCCTGGCCGCGACGTCCTTGCCGTACTCATCGAGCACGTCCTGGATCGCCGCAGCCAGGTCGTCAATCGTTACCCGGCGCGGCATTGGTACCGCCTTTCCGCTCACAGTAGAGCTCAATCGTGCCGTTGCCCGGCCTATATGATCTGTAGACGGCGTATCTCAGCCCACCCCGCTCAAGGACCGTCTGCCCGGAATAGTCCAGCTCTGTCATCACGAGTCTTAGCTCAGGGTTAAGTCCATTTCTTCCACCCTCGAAGATCTCTGACGCCGACACGCTGCCGACATATCCGTAGACGGTCTTTGACGTTTCAGTCCTCTGCTGGACCCCGTAGTCGTTGATCGTATAGGCGACAGTGATCAGGTTCACCGCTTCAGGTATCTGCACTGTCAGCCACCGCCTTTCGGAGCTCGTCGACCTGCAGCCGATAGTCGGACATGTTGTCAACTATATCGGCCCGGTCAATGCTGAAACGGGAGCGGACAAAGGATCGGACGCAGCCAAGCGTTGAGTAATTATCCTCGCTGTTGGCCACGTCCTCACTTACGCCCTTGTTGATCATGTCAGCCCGACACTCCTCGATGAGATCCGTCAGCTCCTGCTCCACGTTCTGATCCGTGGACACAGTCCTGACCGCGAATTTGATCTTAGCCAAATAGGCCGCGCTTACGCTCATGTCGGGCCTCCTTTACTTACGCCTGCTGGGTGATCACCTGCATGCCGTTCTTGGCGACAAGAGCGACGCCGGCGGTCTGGGTGCCCTTGATGCCGATCATGGAGCGCTTGAAGTAGTCACCGCCCTCGTCGGTGGACACCTCATAGTTGCCCCACATGGGCATGTCGACAGCACCGGGCTGACCATACAGCTGAGTGCCGGTGGTCAGCTTATCGAGGATCCGGAAGGACACGGCGAGACCGCCCTCTTTGATGGTGCCGGAAGTGTTGCTCTCATCAGAGAAGGTGATCTCGTACAGCGCCCGCTTCTCGTTGGTGCCACGGACAGCGCCGAGGGTAGCGAGGTCGGTCTGGTTGATGTACAGCTTGCAGGCGCCCTTGCCCTTGATGGGGCGGAAGCCCAGCACGGTGTTGCGGAGGTAGTCGGCGTTCAGAGCGCGGGTAGCGGTGGCCTTCAGGGTGGAGCCGGTGATGCCGGTGATGATGGCATTGCTGGCGTACTCGCGCAGAGCGATCACGGCGGACTCCTCAATGGCGCCCTGATAGTCCAGGGGGCTCTGCTTCTTAACCTGCTTGCTGATCTCATCCAGGATGCCCCACTCGGCGGGATTGATGTCCACATAGTTGTAAGTGGACGCGGTGCCGGCGACGGCAGAGCCCTCAGTGACGGCGGCTGCCGCGGCGTCGGTGGCCTTATAGGCAGCACGCCAGGTGCCGACTCCGTCAAGCACGAAGGCGTGGACATCGTCCACGATGTCGCTGGCGATGGCAGCGAGGCCATTGATTCCACCCACGCGGGTGGGCTTGGCGATGTAGCCGGTGCTGAGGAGCTGCCGGGTCTCGATGGTCATGCGGCCGGTTCTTACGAACTCATCGGCCTTGTTCTCCACTTCGGGAGTGGTGACGGGGGTGCTGTTCTTAGTCTCGAGTGCCATTTTTGCACGGACCTCCATTTCTTCTTTGTTGAGGCTCTCGGCCTCGGTGGTGATTTCTGCCAGGCGGGTCTCGGTGACCTCAGCGCTATTAGCCTCTTCGGTCAGCTCCGCCCTGCGGGCCTCAATCTCCTTGAGGCGTTCCATGTTCTTAGTCATTGCTGTTCTCCTTGTGGTATTTATTCAGCGCGGCCAGAGCCTTCGCTCTCGCCTCCGCTTTTGCAATGCTCTGAAGTCGCTCCGCTTCCAGCTCTGCGATCACTCCGTCGCAGTAGCCACGAGCACTGATTTCTGTGCCATCGTTTGCCGGCAGAGAAACTGCCGACACATCATAGAGCTTCCGGATCTTCGTGATGGTCCGTAGCACGTCAACGCGCCCGGTCTCACGGTCCTCCGTGATCTCCCGCTTGTCCTCATCGACTGTGAAGCCGAAGGACATCTTTGTGGTATAGCCGCCCTTGATCTCCTCGTTGAGCTGGCGGCCGATCTCGGTACCGCCCAGATAGGCGCGCTCCATCTTCAGGCCGTGGCCATCGATGCCCAGCTCCAGCGTCTTGTTGGAGGTCCTGGCAAACACGCGGCCCTCATGGTTGTACTGCATGATCACGTCGCTCATGTCGCACGCATCGAAGGCGTGCGGGTCGATCTGCTCCCGGACGGTGTATCCGTCATAGGACCACAGCTCATAGGGCTCGTTGAAGGTGCAGGCGTAGCCCGTCACCTCATAGCTTTCCTCAGTGCTGCCGTCGTCCTTTGCCCTGGCCTCGATGGCCTGCGTATAGCGATATTCGCGCCCGGAGTTGATCTTCTCCATGAGCTTCTCAATCTTCGTCTGTTCCATTTTCTGTGCCTCCATCCGCGCCGACCTGATACTTGCTCATGTCGGTCGATTTGATATAGTTCAGGGAAACGTATGCCACGTCCCCGTCGTCCACGGGCGGGTAGCCCAGGAGCTCAAGATACTGATTCTTTGTCAGCAGGCCGATCTCCTTCGTGCTGTTGATGATGTTCAGCTTCGTCGCCCAGGACGCGCCTGTCGTCGCGGCGCTGGTCACCATGATGGCGTTACCGAAGTCCTGCTCGCGAGAGGTGAAGAGCGCTTTCGTGAAGGCCTCGCCCATCTCTTCCCAGAAGGGCTCGACAATCGCGTCGAAGTAATTCATCATCGTTTGCTCTGTCGCTGTGTTGCTGACCACATCCTCCGGCGTCCGCCAGAATGTGTAGAGCCGTTTCTCCAGCTCCTTCATCTGCGCCGCGTTCGTCGCCCACGTCGACACGCTGAGAGGTGTGTAGGCCTCCGTGGCGTCCAGGGCGACGATCCCGCCGGAGGACTCTGCCTCCTTGATCCGCTTCGCAAAGTCCTTCTGGGCCTGCTCCGCGCTCTTTGTGGCGAGCATCGCGTTTTTCTGCGTGAAGAGGCCATGCACCTTGTTGGAGACCTTCATGGCCTCCTGCAGGGACGCATACATGTCCTGCATGATCTCGAGAGATCCGTTCAGCGCGGCGTTGCTGCCGCCGGTATAGGCCGCGCCGTCGTACTTTCGGCGGAGGATCACAAGATCCTCCATGTTGACCGTCACGAGCTCACCCTCTGGCGTTCTGATCGCGACTGCGTAACCGGGTCGCCCGACCAGCTGCCGGATCTCAAACTCGAGATAGACCAGAGGCCAGATCTCAACGGGCCTCATCCTGTCGTCCCACCGGATCCAGGCGAAGGCCGTGTTTGTGACCTGCGCCTGCCAGGCCATCGCGTATTTAAACTCCTGCGCGGTCATCAGCGGATTCGGCCTGGCGAAGAGCTTCGTGTACTCAGAGCTGCGCTTGATCTGCCGGATCCGTCCGTCGGTATCCCGAATCACATGCACGACCTGGCCGCGCGCGATGTGCGTGGCGTTCGTGTCCAGGATGGCCACGCAGGTGGAGTCGTCCGCGATGCCGACGCTTTTGTTTACGGAGCGCGTCCCATAGCCTGCGAGATAGGCCGTGCGGCCGGTCAGGCTCTGAATGAAGTTAGATAAAAATCCCATGTTCCCATCACCTCAGATACGGGATGATCTCCTCAGAATGGTTCTGTAATCCCGTCCATGCATTTAGAAGGCTGACCATCCCATCGATCCGCCTGTTGCTCGCCGACTTCACCGGCTGTATACTCTCGATCCCGTCCTTGTTCGCCGACTTAACGGCTGTATTCAACAGGCACCACCGGAGCATCGGGTTGTTCTGGTAAATGATCCTGTGCTCCTCAAAGGCGCCTTTTAATAGCTTCATCGGGTAGGTCCACGTAAAGGGGCCCTGCCGGATCTTCTCCATGATGAATCCGGTCTCGATCATCTGCGGAGCCCAGTACCCGGAGAGAGCCGCGTCATAGCAGATCCACAGGGGCCGGATGTCGTGGATCTTGACCATGTCCACAAACCACTGCGTCACGTCGTTATAATCGACGGTCGCGCCGGCGCAGATCTTCAGCCAGCCCCGCTCCGCCCAGAGCTTATAGGGTGCTTCCCTGTCGGTCCTGTGCTTTTCATCCTCTGGCGCCAGTTTGCTTTCCGGAATGAAATATTTCTGAAGCACGTAATAGCGGTCGTCCCCCGGCTTCAGGACCAGGAGCGTCGCGCAAGTCAGATCTGTCGTGGCGCTGAGGTCACACCCACCGACCGCGTAGGAGTGCTCCAGCGCTTCGAGAGGAACGGTCTCTGTGTTCACGGCCTCCTCATAGGTCAGCCAGCCCTCGTTCGTGTTCTCGGGGATGTTAAAATCCTTCGTCAGCACCGTGGGCAGAAACTTGGGATCCCTCTTGGCCCGCTCCACATGCTCTGTCAGCGTGTCAAGGCTCTTGATCTTGCCGAGGCCCGGATTCGCCTTCGCCCAGCACGCCGGATCCGTCCACTCGTCCCGGCTGTCCAGCTCATAGAGGAGCGGCAGCAGCGTGTAGTCGTGGTATCCGTCCTCCCACATGGCCACGTGCGTGGCGTACTCGTAACGGTCATCAAAAAAGGCCTCCCGAAGGAAGCCATTTGTTGTGATCATCCAGTAAATCGGCTGCTCGCGCTCCGCCTGCGATTGCTTCAGCACATCGTAGAGCTTCGAGTCTTTCTGGGCGTGGATCTCATCCTGGCAAACAAAGGACCCATTGAGACCGTCCAGGTTGTCCGTCTTGGCCGCCAGCTTCTTGATCTTGCCGAAATTCATCTGGCAGTAGATGTCGGTCTGGCGCTTCTTCTCCATGCTCCGAAGCGCCGGAGACTGAGCCCGCATATTCACGGCCTCAGAAAAGACCTGGTCCGCCTGGTCGCGGGAGTTGGCCGCGCAGTAGATCTCCGGTCCGTTCTCCTTGTCGTTCAGGAGCATGTCATGCAGCACTGCGGAAGTCTCTGTGGACTTCCCGCATTTACGGCCCCGGAGGTCGAAGACCTCGCGGATCCGGCGCTTGCCGGTGTTCTTATCGACCCAGCCAAAGATGAGCTGGATCTTCGCCAGCTGAAAAAGCTCGAAGCGGATGAGCTGCTTGCCCGCCTTGCCCTTGGACTGCCGGCAGAACTTCTGCATGAAGTCGATATGCCTCTGGCCAAGGGCCTCATCGAATCGGTAAGGGAAGCCCGGAGGTGGGGCGTCCATCCAGGAGCACTCCCTCTCGTAGACGGCGCGGACCTTTGACGATACGACCTCCTCGCCGCTCTGGATCCGCGCCAGGTACTCCTTCGGCCAGTTCATGAGTTGCCGATGAACTCCATCAACTCAGCTACCGCAGCCTTCTCATCCTCCGACGGGAGGAGCCCCGCGAGCTGGAGGATGAGCTTCTGGTAGGTGGCCGTGTATTTAGTCCGCAGCTCCGCGGCCACGGACTTCTTGACGCCCCACTGGTTCTCGCCGTTTTGATAAAATTCCGCGATACCGTCCCGCTGATAGAGAAGATTGCATTCGTAAATGGCGCAGGCGTAGGACGCCGCGTCGTCGATGAGCTGGCCGTAGAGCTTCAGCGTCTCGGCGTCGACTGCCTTCAGCGCTGCCTTGATGCCGCGCTTGTTCTTGGCTATGAGCTTGATCCTTTCGGCTTCTGTCAGGACCTGTTCAAATTTATCCATGCCTGCCTCCTTTTCCCGTAATATGGCTACACCCTCTCTGTTTTTGCCCGGTCGGTTTTTCCCTTG
>JAEIGA010018118.1_pt1 | contig 10728 bp, 22 predicted proteins | sample 9270691 | NCBI WGS metagenome assembly JAEIGA01 (sample SAMN17057246, study PRJNA624740) | gut metagenome | biome: biome; isolation source: fecal sample | host: Bos grunniens | place: China: Xizang | collected 2019 | reverse complement strand
GTAGTAGAACCAACAGGATTATACCCGCGTTCTTCATCCTCACACCATTCTTTATACTTAGAATAGAGCAGGCCGTTGGACACTCTCTCACCAGGAGCATCCTCCAGACAATCCTCTTTGAAGCACAGAATGCGATCATTCAGACGGGCATATCTAGCAGTCGCTTCTCTCACCACAGCCGGCGGATTCAGACCTTGTTCCCTATACATCTTGTAGCCATCCAGCAGCCACTTCAGGATCACAGCCTGGTTATCCTTGTTCTCGAAGATCTCTTTGAGTGAGAAGTCGCGGTCATCCTCTTCAAAGTGCTTGTTAAACTCAATCACCCAGAGTCGATCAGACTTGAACAGAGAGTCGTCGTTTACCTTGGGGAGAAAGTTCGTAGACAACCACATTGTAAACTGAGGTGTGAAGGTAAATGCAGGACAATGCAGCTGGCGGGTCTTCCGGGGATCTCTGCCGGTGAGACTCTTAATAGCATTAACATCCAACAGAGCACCCTTCTTAGTCTCAGACAGAGTCAGGTAGCGGATACCAACAGTATCAGCCAACATGGGCTCAGGGGCGTTATAGTCGCGGTCCTTAAACTTACTCTCACATACCAGAGAAGAGTTAATAGAACCACCATAGCCGCTGTCGGTTCCCATTCCCAGGACTTTTGCAATGGTGTTAAACAGGGTGCCTTTACCACTGCGGGTGCGGCCGTAGGCCAGGAACATACACTCTTCACGGTTTACGCCTAACAGAGAATAACCCAGGGCTCGCTGCAGGAATGCGGCCTTCTCTTTGTCGCCTTCCATGATCTCATCCACGAAGCTATACCAGCGGTCGCACTTGTGGACGCTGATGCCGGTGGGGTAGTTGCAGCTGACAGATAAGGTGAAATAGTCCTCAGGTCTAGCAAAGCGGAACTTCTGCTCTCGCATGTCATACACACCATTACGGCAGTTCAGCAGATAAGGATCAGAGTCGAAGTCAGTGAGGTTAATCACCAGGTTATTCTTAGAAGCATTCAAGGCTCTACGGAGGATCGTATCAGAAGAGCTCTTGCTGATGTAGGTCTTGTAGCTCTTGATGATCTCCGGGTCCTCGTTTACCTCACCGCAGTAGAGGTGCAACAGCTGGAGCAGTCGCTGCATGTTGCCCTGGGCCTGGATGTCACCCTTGTCTACAGTCCAGATGCCGCGATTATAGATATACCACTTCTGGTTATCCACGCAGAATCTGTGGGTGCCGTAGAAGCATTCCGCAAATAAGTTGCCCAGACCAATGTCATTCCAGAGGTAGCTGACATTGCAATGGGGTTTCTGTTCCAGTAATAGTTCGAGGATCTTTATATCCTCTTCATTAGTGAGAACCATACCGTTTTTCAACGTGTATGTGGTTCCTTCATATTGGTTCATTTATTATCACGCTCCATTTGCATATGCTTTTTCCAAGGCTTTAATAGTAGAACCACCATAGGCATTCTTGGTCAGTGCGATGAATGCTGTCACGGTAGTCTCACCATCCAGAGTCAGGCCACGGTCTTTTACGAAGGCGTTTCTACCGGCGAGGCAAGATCCCGTGAGCTTGTTGTGCCAGCTGAAGAGGTCCTCGTTGGGATATGCTTTCTCAGGATCAGGATGAGCTTTAATGAACTCTGCGATCCGTTCCTCTTCCGGCATATCCTCAAACATCTTGTCCGTCAACGCAGTCATAGCTTCCCGCAAAGTATTACCGTGGGCAAACAGATTGTTTCCCTTCACCACATAACATGGAGTTGCAGACAGATCACTCTGTAAAATGAGACCTTTCGCAACGTTGCCCTTGATGGAGGTGAAGATAGTTGCAACACCATCTACCATGTACACCGTGTGGCCATTGATTTGATATACGCCGGAGCCGTAGCCGTAGCCGGAGCCGTAGCCGGAGCCGTAGCCGTAGCCGGAGCCGTAGCCGGAGCCGTCGCCGTAGCCGTCGCCGGAGCCGGAGCCGTGGTCAATGCTTAAGAATACCTTGATTTTTTCAAGCAGCTTTACATCTTCCATTCCCGCACCGCCTTAATGTTCGCCTCGGCAGCAGCCGTGGTAGGGATGATTTCGATGGCATCCAGAATGACGATAGAATCTACGGTAACGGTGAACTTACTGGAGTTAGGGCGCTTAACGCCTTCGTTGGCAATCTGGGAGATGGAAGCCGCGCCATCCCAATACCACAGTCTCCGACAGTCCTTGAGGGCTACCTTCTGACCTTCATTAGATACCAGAGTACCTGCGAAAACGCCACTGCGATCACCACGGACGATTACATACTTACCAATCATTTTTATTATCCTCCTAAAATTGTAGTTATTGTTTTCTCACATATCAAATTTCTTGCTCCAGCGGAGGAACCCGATCCAGAGCAATATACAAAACACGGCAATTACCATGTCTATACCTCCAAACACTTGAAGTTAATGATATTACCAAAGGATCGCATCAAGGTATTCATGTGAGTCAGGCATTCCATCAGATCCTTAAACTCACCATAGTACGTCTTAGTGCCATATCTTTTATCGGTTCCAATGATACGCTACATAGTCATTCCCCCATTTTTAAAAACGGATTTTTGGTTTTACGCTCGAGGCAATTACATTTACGAGTCGCCATCATGTCATAAGTTAATCTTGCCCGACACTTCTTTTTGGCCACATCCTCTTCAGATAACCATACCTCATGCATACGACACCAAAACGCAGGATTAACACAAATAATTCCATCCAAACCCATCCAGGGATTTCGGGTGTCGGCTTTAGGGTATGTGTTTTTCCTCTTCAACTCAGCGAAATCCATTATCCAATCATCCTTCACAATCCTTTGGCACGAAGCAAGCCATGGTCTCAGTGTCATACAAAGCCGCCTTGCATAAGTAGCCTTCTCCACCATCCAGAAGTGGTGTTTTCTCTGCCATCATACATTTACAACAATCTGCGTTTTCGTTTCTCTCCAACTTTTTTAAGTTGGGTTCAACATATCGGTGTACAATCACATTGCTCGTTTTACTTTCCTTTCTGCGCTTTTGCTCTCGGTCATACAATTCTTGAATGTAAGCCTCTGGTAAACCCAGATCCTTGAGCTGCTGAATCAGTTGTACATCTTCCGCGGTATAATCATTTAACTCAATATTAATCATAATTCATCCTCCTTAGGCGGCTCAGGTAGGGGCATCCAGTGGGTAACATTTTCAATTGGAATATCTCCCCACTCCGGATCATAATCGTGGAATCTATAGTCTGTGCTATACCATACAATCATGATGGTAAAGCCGCTGGCATTTAGACTGCTTGGCTCTGCGATGAGATATCTTCCGTGTTTCTCAGGCAGCCTCTCATTTACAGGGATCCACTTCACGGCATCTTTCTCTCCAGCCGCATAGCCTTTCTCATAACCATGCTTGTAGGCTTGTTCGGTAGCTGTGTATTTATCCATTGTCTTTCCTTTCTCCGTAGGAACAATAATCATATCCGTTTGTTTCAATATCATGGTAGAAACAATGAGCATTCGGACTTTCCGTAATACCGCTATTTCTGCACCATTGCTTGCAATCCTTACACGGAACCACTTCCACAAACATTTTGCACTTTGGTTCTTTCTCTCCCAGCATCACTTCACGAATGAGAAGGTCATTTTTCAGAACCGAAGAACAAACTTGAAAATGGAAACACTTTTTGCATCGCTCTTGCGATTCAACAATCAGCGTCATTGCCCATCACCATCCATCTTTGCACCGCAGTTGGGGCAATAGTTACTTGTGTGTTCCACATAACTCCCGCAAACAGAGCATTTTATGTCCTTTTCATAGGCGAACTCAACTGGCTCATAAATCCACCGCCCATGCACCACTTCCACGGCATCAACGGTGGGGGCATTGTCAATAGCCACCCGAATAGTAGCACTATGCCACAAATCTTCACCAAATTTTCCAATGACAGGAAACTCCGCTTTCAGCGCATTGGCATCAATCAGCCGTTTTTTATCTGCCATCTTCTGCACCGCCTTTCTCGCACAGATCAGAAAAACCATCGTTTATCCGCTTCCAAGTGAACTTTGGGTGTTTCTGATATCGGTCTTTATTTCCTTTAATGCAATTGCTTGCCGATTGCCATGATAAACCGCATACATAGTGCATACCATTCTCGGAGATTATTGGTCTGCGGTGTACACAGGTTGAACAATTAGGGATTGCCATCTTATACCTCCCTTTTTCCAGTAAGCACATATATGACATCTCCACCGTAGTAGTGCAGCCTTGCCAGTACAAACCCTCCTGGGGTACCGCCTTCGCGCCAGTATGATAGACTGTTCTTCCCGCAGTTGAGACGATCGATGGCGTTGTTGTGCGAGCCGAATACACGGTAAACTTCCTCCACCATCCTGCGGCCGATTTCGATATCACCTTTATGCTTCATCAATGTCCTCCTCATCTACGAGAATCTCATACTTGCATTTCCGGGTTCCGTTTCTGGTATGCGTCACGTAGCAGTAAAACGTCGCGGATGACACGCCCAGGATCTGTAGGCACTCAGTGATTTTAGCATGAATAATTACCGGCATATCTGTCTTACGCAGGTATGCTGAGTAATACTTAAACGGTTTCCTTGCCATAGTCTTTTCTCCATAGGATTCTGGCATTCTTTCGGATGGTGACGATCTCACCATCAAATAGATAGGCAACACTTCCGTCTTTGAACTTATAGCGATCGCCATATGCCCAATTGGGGAGGTCATACCAGAACAAGTGCGGGAAACCGACGGACCGGAGGAACTTCCGGTGGTGCTTAGGAATTAGCATTGTCGTCCTCCTTGTAGATCATGGGCGTACCATCGGGGTTACACATCATGGTAACTGTCCTGGGACTGCCGGCGCTTCCAATGGCATAGATTACCTTGGTGGCGTTCAGATAAACTAGGCGAACACCGTAGCTTGTATTGATTTCAATAAATCTCAATTCTTCCATGAAGGATCTCCTATCTACGATATTTGGTTACGCTGTTACAAATGGCTTTTAGCTCATTGTCATGCAACGGGGGCCGGCAGGCAGTATCATTGGCGTACTGCAGCTCCCGGTAAATCTGTCCCTTGCTATAACCAATGGAGTGCATCATTCCAGCCAAGGACGTGAGACAGATATTCCTGCAACCATCCGGGATCACCGGATAGTTGGGTTTGATTCGGATCCGCTTACTGCCCTTGGGACAATCCCACTCTGGGTTATAGATGCGAGGTGTGACAGTGGTGGGTTTCTTCTCCCTTGTTTCGGGGAAGTATTTATCCACGATTTGGTCAAGAGCGGCTTGGCGTTCTTTTATATGATCATAAGGCGCTGCCATGTCACCAGTCATAATGAAGAATCTGGCGGTTTTATACACCTCCACGCCGGCGAGGTTGTTCTTACCTTTGAACGGAATGTCACCCTTTACGAAGAAGTGCAACCCCTTACCGCTTTTGGAATATTCCACATATGTCCCTTGGCATAGATTGTGAACGGTGTGTGCGACAGGCGTAAGAAGTTGAAAATCACCGATCGCATCATCCAGATCAATACCCACGATCCCATTGTCATTGAACACAAACCCGATATAGTCATGGAGCCCCAGCTTTACCGACAGCACCGCATCTTCAAAAGTAGACCAGGTGGCGGGGTTGGTAGAAGACGCCGGGGAGTAAGTCAGCGCTTGCTTCGGTGCCTTGCTGCCTTCAGAAACACATACCCACTGCTTCAGTTGTCGAAGCTCTTCCGGGATGTTGTCATAGTTGATCATAACAATCCCCTCTTCTTGGCTACGTTACGCTCCAGTGTGTTGATGATGTTCCAGATGGAATCCTGAGAGACTCTCAGATCCTTGGACAGCTGGAACACCTTGTCAGGGATGGTGTTGCCGGGACGATAGATTTCCTTAATGACCTCCAGAGTCTTGGGATCGATGTTCTTCACTGACAGGTGGCAGGCCATCCAGTTATTTTTGTCCACCTCGGTGTTGAACTTGGGACAGGACCCTACATCCAGGGTCATTACATAAAATCTGAGACAATGTCTCACGTATTCTGCATAGTATCTTTTCAACTTAATCTCTCCTCTCACGGTTCCATTCTTCAATGTTGCAACCGATTGCGTTCATTTCTTTACGGGCAATAAATGCACCGGCATCGACTGATTCATAGTGCTTGATCAGAGCCTCATTGTCCTGCACGAAAAGATCATAGGCTTTTCTGAGTCGCTTAGGACCGAAACCGAAATGGGTATGCAGGACCCGGAGGATCATATAGTCGAAATCGTCAGTGAACTTCTGATGGGATTCGATGATCTGCTGATTGATTTTCTCATGCAGAACTTTCCTCTCCTTTGCAGTAAGTTCTACGTCAAAGATTTGACCTTTAAACTTTTTAAAAATCATTTTGTTCCACCACAGGGGGAGTTGCAGATAATTCTGCCACTCTTGCATTTGGGTACGAGCATGAACTGCAGCTTGGGTTCTACCAGCTTACACATCTCCTTGACCAGATCCCGAATTTCCCACTGAGCCCTGGTGCAGAGGCGTTCATTTGCCATGTGGATCAGCTCTCTCAGATTGCAGGACAGATACAGAGAAGTGGCACAGGCGTTGGGAAGGATATATCGGGCATCCTCGTTAGGGACGCCATCCTTCTGAAGCGCGTGGTAGTTACTTCTCGTAGCATCAAAGTCATATTTAGTCCATTCTTCGAGCTCTTCGGTATTGGTGAAGGACTTCGGCACAACCACCTCAAAACCGTCTTCGGAACAATACCGCTGACTCCGCTGAGTGAAGCTGCAGTGCCGGTGTCTCACCAGCTGATGGGAGCAGGCTCTGGAGATTCCTTCGATCTTGAAGGTAAAGTAGATGTGCTCGAACACACTGTGATGACCACCGTTGTAAAGGTGCTTCACCAGGGTCATGGGATTCTTAGGATCACTGTCATAGCAGATAGAGGCAATCTTAGCGATGGTCTCCACCGCGTTGGGCGTTGCTTGCACTAGAGTTACTTTCATTAGTTTTCCTCCACAAATACATAACTAAAGGTCTTTTTACCCTTACGAGCGGGCAAGTCCTGCATACCGGGCATGTCGTTTTCCATCAGCATTGCGCCCAGGATGTTAAACGCTGCTGCGGCGAGGTGGTCTTCATCGTCCATACCACACTGGTACTTTGCTAGATGACGGCAGGCGGAATCGATGAAACTTGATACGGGGATACCCTTGCGATAATTCCAGCGTTCATACTTCTTAGCACCGGCTTCGTAGTGCTTGGATAATCTCAGGAGAGCTTCCCAAGGCATGGATACCATATCACCCTTGCCTTCTGCCATATCTCTGACTGCGCCGGTGGAAAATTCTCTGCGTTCTCCGCTATCATTGATGTGCATGAAAATCAACTCTTTCTGTATATTTATTGAATATTTATGCATTGTCGTACAACGTTCTGTCGTACTTGTTTAGAATTGGTTCAAACAATTCTTCTTCTGCCTTTTCTCTGGCTTTGACGGCATCTTCGAATTTATTGAAATACCCGAGGTGTATTCGCTTTTTTTGGATACATATATGTGCTACCCACCTACGCTTATTTCTATCGAAGAAAACTCCCTTTCGACCGCTGGTGTTTGTAGTTGGGGTTTTCGCAGTTAATAGGCACAATGATGTTTGATCTTTTAATTCGTTCTCTCTCAAATAGGTCAGTCCCATTTCGCTAACCTGTTTGAGGTGTTCTTGTGCGTAACAACCACATGAGACCCGGTAGCTTGCTTTCAAACTGGATGTAGATAACTCGGTTTGTTTGCCGCAATCACATTGACACAACCAAACAATATTAGTACCTTGCTTCCGTCCGGTGGGTCTCAACACAGTGAGTTTTCCGAAACGCTCGCCGGTTATGTCTTTTGCTCTCGGTTTTCCTCTTCTAGCGCAACCGCAGGATGTGGTGTTACCAGAAGTTAAATTTCCCCTACTAACAACGACTGTGTTACCACAATCGCACCGACATTCCCAACGCCAGTTAGTTCCCGCTTTCACAGGGGGAAGTTTTTTCAGCGCTACCAACTTTCCAAAGCGCTGACCTGTTAAATCTTTCATACTCATTACCCTTCTTTGAGGACGAGGTGGGGATTGTCTCCCCACCTATATGGGATTACTGCTGCTTAAGGAGAGCAGCCAGGTCCAGGCCGGCGGGCTTGGTGACAGGTGCTGCGGGAGCATCGTCAAAACCATCGGCGGGAGACTTGTCACCCAGGTTGACGAAGGTCATCATCTTGCCGGGTTCCTTGGTGGAAGCTACCTTGTTGTGGATGACTTCAACGCGAAGGTAGTGACCTACCAGTTCGGCGGGATCAACATCCTCCATATCGAAATCATTCATGGCATTCTTAGCAAAGAAGCTGAATGCGTTCAGAGCCTTTTCATTGGGAGAACCGTCCTGCTTCAGCAGAGAGAACTGCTCGCGGCAGGTAGCGCCCTTGGAATTTGCTAGGGTGAAGATTGCCTTGCCGAAATCCTCATCGTACTGTGCGTCGATGATCTTCAGTACCTGTACACCTTCGGGAATAGTCTGGAAACCACCAGTCATAGGAATTCTTGCCATTGTTAATATCCTCCTTAGAAAATAGAATTTTTAGGTTTTGTAGTGTTATCAATAATTTGGCTGGTGAGAACCCAAGCCTGACTCTCAGTGAAACCAGCTTTTACGAAAGAGTTGTACAGATTGCGAATTTCTTTCGCGCAATCATCGTGCTTTTCCTCTTTCGTCTTGGCATCTAACAGGCGTTTAACTTCACGAAGTTCAGCTTCCAGTTCAGCCTTAGTTTTGGTGGCCATAATAATTATCCTCCTTGAAATTAAATAGATTTAGTAGTCATACGGAATGTTTCTTTGAGTTTTAGATATTTTTGAAGTACACCGTCAGCTTGCATTGCATCCTTGTCCAGTTCGGAGGATGTTGTCTTACTCACAGACCATACATACTTGCTACCCTTGTGTTCTACTGCAATGGCGTGAGGTGTGAACGCCTCCGTGAGCGTCTTTTTGATCTGCTCGGTGACTGCCTTCAGCTGCTTCTCCTTATCAGCTACAGAGGCGTATACGGCCTCCAGTTCCGCTTTCAAACTCTCCGCTTCAGCGATTAAAGCGTCGATATTTGTATCAGGGTTAACATTGTTGGTACGAAGTGCCTTCAGGATCTCAGCATCCTTTTTCTCATCGTAGTCAGGACTGATGCCGGTGACCACGTGAGTGTTCCACCATGCAATCGCTTGCGCAACCATTCTGTGGAAATCGGGATAACGCTCGGAGACCTTGAACTCTACCGTGATGGTATTGGATGCACTGGGTGTGAAATTCTCGGGATGTTCATAATCCTTAGGTTCCAGGAAGGAAGCGATCATGATGACATCGTCTACTCCCAGCAGATACGCATAGAGTGCTGCCTGCAGCGCGTAGTATTCGGGAACATCATTTGCCCAATCCTCTGCACGTTTGGTCGTTTTGAATTCCAGCACTGCTTCAGGCTTACCGTTCTCATCGACCAGCAGACTATCCCACATACCACCTAACACCTTTGTGTCGTGGAAGAAATCGCCCCAGGTCTTTTTGAAATAATCAGCACCGTAGATGTCGGTAGGGGTTTTCAGATTGTACATACCGTAGGCTTTACGCATATAGTCAATCTGCTTCGGCTCGATGGTCTTACCGGCGATGGTGTAGATGGTATCCTCAAAAGGTTTCTGATAGGTCTTGGTGATCTCGCACCAGACCTCGAATGCGGAGGACCAGGGATTCAGCCCTAAGATGGTAGCGAATCTGGTCGCGGTGATCTTCTTAGGTTTCTTATGGGGTGCCACTTCGATGTGGCTATCAATCCATTGCATATTACTCCTCCTTTGCCAGGCAGATAGGATCGCCGTAGTCATATTCGACGTAGAACATAACGCCGTTGTCGGCCTTCTCAGCGGCCTCTTCCGGGGAAGTAGCCCATACTTCACAGTGGCCAGTGAAGGGGATCTTATACAACTTCCGGTTGCCGATACGACCTTCATAGGCGGCCTTTTTTCTTTTTTCGATTACGTCAGGATGCCAACCACAGTCCGCGCAGTCTACCTTCGCACAATCAATTGCATTGTTGTGGGGACAGGTGATTACATTGATTTCGGGATTCATTATTCCACCTCCAACATAGCGGTGATGGCCTGCAACAGCTTCTCACAGTCTGCCTTGGTAATCTCGGTGAAACCATTGGTCTGCAACGCAACCTGAGAAACGAAATCTTCCTGCTTGGGATCCTTCTCGATCAACTTAACCAGTGCTGCCTTCAGGCCCTTGATCTGCAACTCAGTAGCGTTGCCATCGGGAGCAGTCAGGTTCTTAGCGACTTCCTGTCTCTTCTCAGGGCTTACAGGTGCTGCAGGCTTGGGAGCGGGAGGAGTAGTGCCGGTGGCAGCTTCAATGGCATCAGACTCGACGATATCCAGGGCGACCATATACAGATATCTGCGCTGGTAGGTCTCAACGGAACCGAGACGCTGGATGGCGTTGGTTACTTCAGTACCGCTCTTGCTGATAATGGGTGCGATCTCACGCATGGGAGAAGTGAAATTGATACAATCGGAGGGGTTGTCTACGTTGATGATGGTCATCATTGCCACCTCATCCGTAAAGGTGGTTACAGGAAGCAGGCCGACCTTCTGGAAGATGGGGGTAGC
>JAEIGA010018117.1_pt1 | contig 10728 bp, 13 predicted proteins | sample 9270691 | NCBI WGS metagenome assembly JAEIGA01 (sample SAMN17057246, study PRJNA624740) | gut metagenome | biome: biome; isolation source: fecal sample | host: Bos grunniens | place: China: Xizang | collected 2019 | reverse complement strand
TGCCCTGTGTCGATTACAACACAGGGCATTACTTTTTCTCTTTATTGTTTTTATTTATTGCAGAAAGGAGACTTTGCCGCTTTTGACATCATAATAGGCAGCTTTGACAATCACTTCGCCCTTTTCTACCTTTTCGGCAATATGCGGATAAGCCATAATTCTCTCCACCTGTACAAGTGTATGATGACGGATTGCATCATCAAGGCAGTCTGCCTTACCGACATAGTCATTCACATCGTTTCGGATGGTGCCAAGCAGATGAGCGATATTTCCGTGTTCGTGTCCGCCTTCAGAAATAGCTCCCGTAACGCCACCGCAAGAGCCGTGTCCAAGAACAAGCAAAACCTTGACTCCAAGATGCTCGATTGCATAGTCAACACTACCCATCACCATCTCGCTATTGACGTTATTGCCGGCAGTGCGGATGACGAAAATGTCGCCGATACCCTGGTCGAACAGCAGTTCCACAGGTACACGCGAATCTGAACATCCGACAACAGCAGCAAACGGAGCCTGATGAGGCGCAGTCTCCTCTACCCTCTCCATATCACTGTGCGGGTTGATGCATTTTTCATTGACATAACGCTCATTTCCTGCAATCAGTTCAGCCAAAGCCTCATCTGGCGTTGAGGGTACCGATGCCGGTTGGCTCTTGCACATTGTGAAAGTCATCACCATAAGGGCGAGACCAATCGTGTTTAGAAATAGTTTCTTATTCATATAAATTGATTTAGTGATATCTCTTTAGACTTTTTGTTATCAAATTGGGATAAAATATACTGCTCAAATTTGAGTTCGCAAAGGTATAGATTTTTTATAAATCGACAAAAAAGGCTGCCAGAGTTGTCTGGCAGCCCAATATGATTTAGACGAGTAGTTTGCTACTTGCCGTATGCCTTCAGGGCGAGTTTCTTGACCCATAGAACAAAGATTCCCGTCAGCAGAAGGTTTAATGCCAGGGTGAGTACCGAGATAATCAGCGCAGGACCGCCAAGGCTGTAGCCGAGTGCAATGAAGATAACTCCTGCACCCACCTCGCCACGCGTGAACATTCCAATCGAGAGTGCCAATCGCTCGACGAGCTTATGGTCGCGATAGAAGAACATCGGGAAGAGCTTTCCGATATTCGAGAGCAGCGATACCGCCAAGACGTGCAATGCAATCTCGCCCCACGACATCATCGGTTGCGAAGCTGTTATTGAGTCGGCATTTGCCACAGCATTGCCGTCAAGACCGACAAAGAGCGGCATACTCAATCCGACAAGGAACATAAACAGAATGGAGATGATATCCGCAGCACGGTGCTCGTGCTTCGATTCGCTGTGCTTGGTCTTGAGAATCATACCCCAGACAAAGGCGGGAAGCAGCACCTCGATATGAATACCGCCATCCGCTCCGAAGAGGTGTGTTGTAGCGAGATATATTCCGTGTGTGAGTCCGAAGATTACCACTGCATAGAAGAGAATCGAGTACCAGCCCTGCGGCATTTCGTAGGTATCGAGCTTCTTCCAGCCGAGCCACAGCAACAAAAAGACAATCACGATGATAGCAAAGAGCTGCCAGCGCATACCAATCATCATTATCTGCAACGGAATCATAAGGATAATGGTGTCGAGGTCGTCGAAGATAGCCAGTACCTGAATTTTGCGGTACATCCACGTATCGCAGAGCTTGAGCGCAGCGAGCATCGTGAAGAGAATACCTGCCGATGTGGGGGCTGCAAAACGGCTCAGGAGCAGATTCTCCTTCCACGCCTCGCCACTGCTCCACAATTCGGGTGGCAACAGCACAAAGACATAGTAGAGCGCAATGAGCAACCAGGGCATTGCTGCCGTAGCCATCGCTATAAAGTAATCGCCCGCATAGGAACGCCACTGGCTCTTGTCGAGTTCGAACTCGCGGCCTACGTTTATCATAATAAACGACAGGCAGATATAGAGCAGCGTGTTGGTTATGGTGCGGAACGAGTCGTAGTTTGCTCCAAAAATCGAGGGCAAAATCTGCGAGGCGATGAGTCCCAATATCAGAACTGCAGAGAATGATAATACTTTTTTCATCGAATAGCGGTTGTTTCTAATTTTCTCTTAATACTTCACAAAAAAACAGCCTCCATTGTCGGTTTGAGGGTTGGTTGTACCCCGATCCTCCAATCGGCAATACAAAGATAGCAAAATTTCTGTAAATTCAAAATCTACTGCGACTTTGATATACGGATATGATGCTATTTTGTGCCAAATAGGCAATAAATTGAAGCCCCAAGCGTTCGTTTCGTGTTGCGAGTGCGCGCGGGCGTGAAATAATTTTGTATAATCACTCGCTATTTTTGTGGGTTTTTATATCTTTGCAAAGATTTTGTTATTCGAAAGAGTGAATTATGATTAAATCGTTGAAAAATATTGCAATGCTACTGCTTGTAGCGGGGGCAACTCTTATGATTTCGTGCAAGAGCAAGGAGATTTGTGATATCAAGTTTCCGGTAGAGGCTGCATTCGTTGGAGATTGGGGTGAGAGTACAACCCTGACGTTTACCTACAAGAATGCCGAATCTATCACTGTGACCGCAACTACCGGAGGATGGAGCGCGGAGGTGGATAAAGCTTCACGCACGCTTATTGTTACAGCTCCAGCCAGCGAGTCGGCAAAAGATGCAAATCGTGTGGGCTCGATTAATGTTGCTGCTGTGGCTAAAGGTGGCGACTCGGAGGGTGCGGTAATCTATGCCTGCATTGTGGATGATGTAGTCGATTTGAGTGCCAATAACTCGCAGTCGAACAGCTATATAGTTGCTCGCCCGAATGTGAAATATCGCTTTAATGCATCTGTGAAGGGAAATTCAACGGAGAGTATCCCCACTGCGAAAATCGGCATTTGCTGGACTGAGTCAAATAATCTTATTCGCTATCTAAACCTCGAAAAGGATGGCTATGCTTCGTTCTATGTGGGATATGATAAAGATGCGAATGGTAAGGAACTGACATCGGCACCCAAAGGAAATATGGTAGTTGCAGGATATGACTCTGCGGGTACTATCCTATGGAGCTGGCACCTCTGGCTTGTCGGCGAGGATGATCCGTGTCAAGGTGTTGAACTTTCCAATGGAGAGACGTTGATGAACTTTAATCTCGGTGCGTGGTCGAATTCCAATGGATTGACATCGGCGGTGGATATCTGGCGAGGATATGGTCTTTACTATCAGTGGGGACGTAAAGATCCGTTCCTGCGTCCGGAATATTATGACTGCGCGCAGAACTTCGACGAGACGGTATATAACGACAAGCAGGACTTTGTCTATGTTACCGTTAAGGAGTCAACAGCCAAGATTGGTACGATTGAGTATGCGGTAAAGCATCCGTTGACCTTCATCTCGTCAAATGATGAGAATCAGGGTAATTGGCTCTTTAATAATCATCGTACAGACCTGTGGAGTGAGTCAGGAGCAAAATCGCTCTACGACCCCTGTCCTCACGGCTGGCGAGTGCCTTCGAAGAGAACTTTTGAGGTGCTTGATATTGCAACTGCTGAGGATAATATGCCGTTGACGGAGGCAGAGAAAATCTATGGATGGACGCTGACCGATAAGGGAAATGGTGCGACGAGCTTCTTCCACGCAAGCGGTTATCGTAGTTTCCTGACGGGAGTAATCTCGAATGTCAATTATCGTGATGAGTATCCATATACACCCAAACCCTGGGTGGGTTACTATTGGACTGCGGGTGTTGGTGCTGCGACAGCAACTTCGTCGGCAATGTATTTCGATCTGAATACCAGCCGTGCCGTAGTTAATGGCTACAAAGCTGTGACTGACCAAAAACGAGGAAATGCAATGCAGGTGCGCTGTGTGAAGGAGTAACCGTTTTTAGAGACTATATAACAAAAGAGATTAAAGGCAACTTTAATCTCTTTTGTTTTTCTTTTCACGTTTGGGAAACCAGCCTCGCTCTACCCTTTTGCGCTGCTCGAATAGCTCTCCGATACTCCAGAATGAGGATGCTCCGAAGACTGCCAGCAGAGTTGACCACAGAACATCTGCAACGCAAATTGACGCAGCCACTGTTGCTATACCCGATAGTAGAAATACCCACCAGCATTTGACTCCGAAGTAGTATTCGCCCTTGATAACCAACGGATGAAACAATCCGATAATAAGAAATGTAGCTACGCCTATGATAAGACCTGTAAAGTGAAATTCCATAATATTTGTCTATTTGTTTGCGGAACAAAGATAGCGAAAAATAGTGATGACCGCAATCGTTATTTATGAGGATTAGGATGTTGCAAATTGAGAATAGTTTTTTATCTTTGCAAAGAGATGTGTCGCAGTATTATATATAAGGTATGGTGTGCAGTTGTACTTCTCGCATCGTGTGATGGTGCGGGTAGTGAGGAGCGCTTGTCACAAGATGAGCCGGAGATAACCCTGCCTGCACCACCAGAACAGCGTGTGCGATTGCTGTTCGCGGGTGATGCGATGTGTCATTATCCGCAAATATCCGCAGCGCAACAAACGGACGGTTCATTCGATTTTCGCAGCTCGTTTGCTGAGTTGAAACCATACTTTGATAGTGCAGATATCTCGATAGTCAATCTCGAAACCACAATCTCTCATAATTCACGCTATTCGGGCTACCCTACGTTTGCATCGCCTGCGGCTTTTGCCGAGGCTTTGGCTTGGGTTGGTACGGATGTTGCTCTGCTTGCCAATAATCACTGTTGTGATCGAGGGGCAAGAGGTGTGCGCTCAACCATAGCTACTCTCGATAGTTTGGGTGTAGCACATACGGGAGTATTTGCCAATGAAGCTGATTACGTAAATAACAGAGTGCTTCGTTTTGAATGCAATGGAGTTAGATTGGCTCTGCTGAACTATACTTATGGCACCAACGGAATCCCCGTACCACAGGATTGTGTGGTCAATCTTATCGATACGATGCGTATGGCTGACGACTTGGCGCGTGCAAGGGAGGGTTCGGATTGTGTTATTGCTTGTATGCATTGGGGCGAGGAGTATATGCGCCACCCCTCTAAAGAGCAACGTAGGCTTGCCGACTTCCTGCATCGAAGAGGAGCAGATGTGGTTATTGGCTCACATCCCCACGTTGTGCAGCCCGCTACAACTGACGGACAGAGTGTGACGGTATATTCACTCGGCAACTTTGTCTCCAATCAACGCAAACGCTATTGTGATGGCGGTATTGTTGCAGAGGTGGAGGTCGTAAAGGATTCAGATGGTGAGTGTCGTTATTCGTTGAGAATAACTCCTGTTTGGGTGGCTCTGCCAGGGTATCGGATTTTGCCTCCCGAAGCGGCTCGTGCGGAGTATGGTAAAGGACCTACTAAATACTCGGATTATGAGCAGTTTATGCGCGATACCGAGCTGCTGTTTGTGCGTGGGTTAAAGTGAGTATAAGTATTGCTTATAGATGTATAAAAAATGATAATAGACTTTTTAGTATAACTTTTGAAATTTTGACTTATCTTCGCATAGTGAAACAGAAAAATAACAATAACTCTAAAACAGAATAGAACTATGAAAAGCGTAAAAGGAACTTTGACAGAGAAGAATCTTCTTAAGGCATTTGCTGGCGAGAGCCAGGCTCGCAATCGTTACACATTCTTTGCAAGCGTTGCTAAAAAAGAGGGTTATGAGCAGATTTCGGGTGTGTTCACTGAGACAGCCGAGCAGGAGAAAGAGCACGCAAAGCGTTTCTTCAAATATCTTGAGGGCGGTGATGTGGAGATTACAGCTACATTTCCGGCAGGTCGTATAGGTACAACTATCGAGAACTTGAAGGCAGCTGCTATGGGCGAAAACGAGGAGTGGGATGTACTCTATCCAGAGTTCGCGAAGGTTGCTGACGAGGAGGGCTTCCCTGAGATTGCACGCACATTCCGTAATATTGCAAAGGTTGAGGCAGAGCACGAGCGTCGCTACCTGAAGCTTTTGAGCCGCATCACCGATGGTAACTTCTTTGTTCGCGATGGCGAGATTTGGTGGCAGTGCCGCAACTGCGGATTTATCTATAAGGGCAGCGAGGCTCCGATGGAGTGTCCTTCGTGCAACCACCCGCAGGCATACTTCGAGCCGATGAAGGATAACTATTAATAGTATAAATAACCAAAATGAGGGCTATCGCGACAGTGTCGGATAGCCCTCATTGTTTGTATAGTAAGGCTTATAGCCTTGCTACATTCTTTTAATACTCTTCCTCGTTAAAGAAGAAATCATCCTTTGATGGGTAGTCAGGCCAGATATCCTCGATTGACTCGTAGATTTCGCCCTCGTCCTCTATCTCTTGAAGATTCTCCAATACTTCGAGCGGTGCTCCTGAGCGGATAGCGTAGTCAATCAACTCATCTTTTGTTGCAGGCCATGGAGCATCCTCCAATTTTGATGCAAGTTCAAGTGTCCAGTACATAGTCTAAATTTGTCTTAAAGTTTTAATAATTCATTCTCTATCAGAGTAATTTCCATAAATTGGAGCATTCTGCTCTAATTCGGGCGCAAAAGTATATAAAAAATTGTAACTAACAACTCTTTATATCACAATTTTTTAAGAAAGATTGAAACGTTAAAATCAAGCTATGGAGTCTTAAGGAATCCAAAGACGTTCGCAAACTTCAAAATGTTCAGTCAGAACGCGCCCAAGAAGATAGAACCAATCTGAAAGTCGATTCAAATATGCCTGGACTCCGCTATCTGCTCCATACCTGGCAGATGCTCGCAGTACGGCTCTCTCAGCACGACGACACACGGTGCGGCAGACGTGGCATTGCGACACAACACGACAACCGCCTGGGATTGTAAATTTAGTGATGGGCTGCACCAAAGCCTGCATCTGGTCTATTTCGGCTTCGATATCCGAAATCTTTGATTCATCGAGTGGAGCAACCTTATCACTGCCACCCTCTCCTACTGCCAGCAATGAAGCCACGCTCATAAGTACGCAGTTTATGCGGTCAATCGATTCGACATACTTTGCGAGTTTTACTTCGCCACGCATCATATCTCCAAGCAGAGCTGTGAATGCCATAAGTTCATCCACAGAACCATAAGCCTCTACCCTTTCGTCATACTTGGGTACTCGCTCACCACCGATAAGGGATGTTGAGCCGTTATCTCCGCATTTGGTGTATATTTTCATAATCTAAAGTGTTGTTTCGGTAAATGATTATTGAAAACAAGTAGGTAACCACGATTGTCGATAGTGGTTGACGGGTGTGCATCAACGATATGGCGACACGCTTCGTTGCGTTCACGGTTGGCATACGGGGCGATAATAGCAAGGGTTGTGCCGTTTGTTCGAGCCTCCTCAGCCACAGCTTCAAGCTCCTCGGTCGGGTATTTGGCAGAGAGTACAACAAATGCACATCCTTTACGATTATAGTCAAGTCCTACAGTTGAATATGAGCAATGCTCTGCGAGATTGCATAATTCTACGGCTCGCTTATGAGGAATATCGCCATCCGAGATGAACCACGCGAAAATGTCGGTTTCACGAATCAAATCAGAACGCATAAACACCTTTCGGACAATTGCATAGACAAATGGAGAGTGAACTCCGTGTCCTCGAAAGTAACGAGCTCGCGAAATTCGGTTACCCCAATGTGTGAGTCTGTATAGTCGCTGGCGTATGGTGCGTCCGCTGATTTTCATATATTTCGTCTCCTATTTTTTGAGCAGACCCGCCAGGTGACCCGTAGAAAAGGCTATCTGGAGGTTGTAGCCGCCCGTATTGGCATCAATGTCAAGCACTTCGCCTGCAAAGTATAAGCCTTTGATTCTCAAAGACTCCATTGTGTATTTGTTGATCTCCTCGCACGAAACACCACCAGCTGTAACCACTGCATATTCAAATGGAGCATAGTCTGTAATCGGAAGTACAAAACCTTTCAAAACTTTGATAAGACGCTCCAGCTCAGGCTCGGTAACCTTTGAGATGTAGAGTTTTGAGTGAATATCCAGCTCCTTCGACATTGGAACAACCAGCTGCTTGGGAACTAATTTGCGTAATAATTCAGCAAAGAACTCCTCTGGTTGCATCTCGGCAATCTCTCGCTTAAGACGTTCACGCAGGATATCTTCAGTCAGAGCTGGTTTTAAGTCGAGAACAATCTTAACCTTGCGCTCGTCAATAAGTGCATCCACAGCATCGCGACTCAAGCGCAGAGCTACAGCACCTTCTACTCCACGCTCTGAGAATCCAATCTCGCCAAACTCCTCGCGTGTAAGCTCATTGTCAATGTAGAGTTTTGCTGCAACATTACGCAGCAACAGGCCGTTTAGGTAGGATTTTTGAGGATGTGACGTAACAAGCGGTGTTAGTGAAGGTCGTACCGACTCGATGGCGTGACCGGCAGCATCGGCAAAGAGATAACCATCTCCCGTAGAGCCTGTTGCGGGGTATGATACGCCACCCGTAGCCACGATAACATTCGGAGCCTCGACCTTACGAATAAAGCCTCGCTTGTTCATATAGTTTACTCCATAGACCTTGCCTGCGACCGATAGAATCTCTGTTACGCGAGCATTGCACTCAATATCAACCTCGTTGTCACGACAGTACCACTCCAGCGCATTGGCTATATCCGAAGCCTTGCCGCTTTTGGGGAAGACTCTGTCGCCACGCTCGATGTCGAGTTTGACGTTATTACGCTCAAAGAATCGAATTGTCGAACGATTATTAAATTCGGCAAAAGCTACCGAGAAGAACTCTGCATTTGTGCGGACCTGTTCTGCAAACTCCTCTGCGGGGCGTGCATTGGTTAGATTGCAACGTCCTTTACCTGTGATGCGGACCTTTCTTGCTGGTTTCTCCATCTTTTCGAGCAACAGCACTCGGTTGCCCACACGCGCAGCAGTTCCTGCCGCCATCAGACCTGCAGCACCGCCACCTATAACGATTACGTCGTATTCCTTCTGTTCCATATTGGCGACAAAGTTACTAAAAAGTATCTGCAAACGGAAGAATAGTTGCAGTTTATTGTGATATATTTTTTCGCTGACCGATTTTTTATTTCGACTTTATTTTGTACTTTTGCGCTCGAAATAACTCGAAATAGAGATATCTAATATATAAAACGTTCTGAAATATGTTGAGCAGAAGATTGTTGAGATTGAAGGTCGTTAAGAGCCTTTATGCACACATCAAGTCGGAGTCCGATAACTTGCAGGCTTCGGAGAAGAGTCTTGTCTTGTCGATTGATAAGACCTATGAACTCTATATCCAGATGTTAGGACTCATTGTCGATGTTGCACGCTACGCCGAGGAGCGTCAGGAGATTGCTCGTCAAAAGAAGCTGCCGACATATGAAGATTTGAATCCCAATCGTAAGTTTGTTGAGAATGTAGTGGTTGCGCGTATCGCAGAGAGCGAGGCTGTGCAGAAGTTTCTTGAGAAACACTCACTCGGTTGGGCTCGCTACCCCGAACTTATCAAAAATATATACAACAGCCTGATTCAGACAAACTTCTACAACAAGTATATGTTGTCGGAGAATCGCTCGTTTAAGGAAGACTTGCAGCTTGTGAGCGATTTCTATATCAACTCTCTTGAGGATAACGAGGCTCTTGAGGAGGCATTGGAGGAGCAGTCTATCTATTGGTCGGATGATCTTGGATTTGCACTTATGATGGTTGTGCGCACGCTCTCGAATATGCGTGAGTCGCACTACGAATTGCGCCTACAGCCAAAGTTTAAGAGCGAGGATGACCTGATTTTTGCGAAGGAACTGTTTGCCAAGTCTGCGTTGCAGTTTGAGCAGAATCAGATATACCTTGATCGCTTTACCCACAATTGGGATGTTGAGCGTCTGGCATTTATGGATAAGCTGATTATGTCGGTGGCTATTACCGAAATTGTGTCGTTCTCGTCGATTCCGGTGAAGGTGTCGCTTGATGAGTACATCGAACTCTCAAAATACTACTCGTCACCTACCAGCAGTACGTTTATTAATGGAGTACTCGATAAGGTTGTCGAGTCGCTGAATGAGGAGGGTCGTGTAAATAAGAGTGGCAGAGGTCTGCTCTAATTCATCTTTAGGCAATCTGGTGAAGAGAGTCGTAAATATTATCGCTGCGATAGCGGTTGCGGTTGCGGTTGTTGCTTGTGCAGAGCCGGCAAAGGTCGAATATGCCGGTCAATTGGTTGAGATGAACGACTCACTATTGATTGCAGGCGTATCAGATACGCTTCATTTTGGTCGTATGCATTCTGGCGAAATAGCAGTCAAAACACTTGCTATCAAAAATATGACATCAGAGCCAATGGTAGTTTTGCGTCACGAGACCACCTGCCATTGCGCTACCATTACCTATTCCAAACAACCTCTTATGCCTGGTGAACAGAGTGAGATTCGCTTCGAGTTTGACTCTCGTGGAGCATATGGCTGGCAGATGAAACTCGCCAACTTCTATATTGCTGGCGCGGAACGTCCTTTGCGCGTATTTATCGAGGCTGAGATCGAGTAAAGAGGGTTTTCGGATATTTTTTTACATATTATTTCAGTAGACTGTTGTGGGCAATTTCTCTTGTCCTCCAATAACTATTTATATGCTGGTTAGTAAATTGTTCAAAAAGAAGTTATGTGTGTATTTTGCGGAAATAAAAAAAAATTATAATTTTGGGATTGAAAAAGAGGAATTGAGGATGTTCAGAGCCTCTATATTTCGCGATTTCAAACCTTAGATAAAATAATATTAACTTAAAATTAGCACTATGAAAAGATTTG
>JAEIGA010018116.1_pt1 | contig 10728 bp, 19 predicted proteins | sample 9270691 | NCBI WGS metagenome assembly JAEIGA01 (sample SAMN17057246, study PRJNA624740) | gut metagenome | biome: biome; isolation source: fecal sample | host: Bos grunniens | place: China: Xizang | collected 2019 | reverse complement strand
ACCTCCGAGACCTCCTGTCATATTGCCAAGCATGGATACAATTTTACCATAAAACTTTTTACCCATTAACAAATGTCGTTCAGGAACAATCGTTTTAATTGTACTATCTTCATATGCTAAAGCCTCAATACGCTGAGGATTTGATGCATTCAATACATAAACTGGCTTATTATTAATAAGGGTAATATCACCTGCCTTTAATTTAGTAGTAGGCATTACCATAAACATATCATCAGCAATGTCAACAACAAACATAGCACAGTTTACTAAATTTTTCGTTTTAGGATTGTATGCCTTATATCCACTCGGTGTCTTAATTCCAATAAGACCATTCATGGTTAATCTGCACATACCTGGTGCAACATTACCAAAAGCTCCACTAAAAATATCATTCATATTAAAGTTAGTCATTTCCATTATTTGTTTTCCTTTTTAATTGTTAAGTGTTAATTATTAATAAGTAAATTAAAGCAATTTAATAAAACTTTCAAAAACACTATTATCTAAAAATATTATATAAGCTGAATTTTGTGTACCAAAACTAAAATCAACAGTATAATAAAACTTATCCTGCCAATGATCAGAAACCCATGGTGATTTAGTAATACTTTTTACAGAAGTTATATCAATATAAAACTCTGCAGCGTTCTTTAACGCTTGAGACGATAAACCGTAGTTTGGAAACTCAACCATTTCATTATCCTCCAGTTTTCTAAACATATCCATATTAATCTTAATAAAAGTCTTACTTCCAAACTTAACTTTGGTAAACAACTTATTATCATCAGTTGAAGTATTATCAACTACATTATCATCAGTATAATCAAAAGTAATCATAATGTTTCCTTTAATTTAACTATATTATAACAAAACTTCTCGAAAATGTAAACAACTATTTTACATTACTCCATCAGTTTTTCTAGACTCAGCTAAGTCCTTATCTAATCTCATGCAAAATGATTCTTCACCATCATCATCACTAGTCAACCATTCAACTCGTTCTGCACAAATCGCAGCTTCTCTAACTGTAATTAAACATTGTTCTAATCGCTTAATAACAGCATCAGTTAAAGACTTATCATCAGCTAAATAATCAATATCAGGGTGTTTATCCTTATAATGTTGATTAAGCTTAACATAGATCCCTTTATTTCGCTTTAATACATACTTAGCTAAAACATCTTGAATTCGTTCAGCCGTATTATTAATTTCGAAATAAATGTAATTCATACTTCCACCACTCATAACCATATCTCCTTAATAATAATAATTTTTTGGCATCGATTCGGAATCAGTAATCACCGATTCAATCATAGCAATTGCATCATTAAGTCCTTTATAACGTCCTTCAAGAATAAAATAATCTGTTACTGAATTATCATATTCCTCTTTAGATGTTATGCGGTATAAAATGCACCGCTTTTTAAATAAGTCTTTAGAAATAGAATCAGCTTTACACTTTAGTTTATCAATAATAGTTCTCATAACATTCATTTCATTTAAACTATACATATGCAATTTAATCCTTTATTAATATCCAGCTGTACCATTCAAAATCTTTCCCAATCGAATCTTAATATGTTCAAGCTCGATAGCATGCCTAATCAATTCATCCTTAACCAAAGGCCTAAACCCCTCAGAAGGAACCGGTCCAGCAATCTTAGTTAAAGAACTAGCCATATCACCAGCCATATTATAAACACGCTTAATCAAAACATATTCATTATCCGTTAACATATTACTTCCTTTATCTGTCTGTCTATATTATAACAAAACTCAAATCAAATGTAAACAACTATTTTGCATCATCAATTTCTAAACTCGGATAACTTCTTATATAATCCATAGCTACTCTTAAACGTAAACTATCCCTATCCCAACCACACTCATGAAGAACCCTATCAATTAACCATGATTTATCCTGACCCTCAATATGATAACAACCATTTTTACATTCAATAATTGATTGTTTACCCCACTCCTTATCTGAATCCTTATATTCACTTAACTTACTTTTACATACAGGACATTCAAACTGCATATATTCAGTAATAAACTTCTTCATATTAAACCCTCCTCATTAAACGATTATTATGCTCAATATGTTTTCTATAATCGTCAATAAGCATATCATAATATCCAATCCTATCAACAATATCCTTTAACCTAACAACATCATTAACAACCCCCTTATCATAGATATTACGAAAATCATTTAAACAACTATCCTCCTTTAAATTACTAAGCCTCTCTACAATTCTCCCAAACTCAATATCTAAACCATCCCTCTTATAAAGACACTTAACAATCTCCTCGTTAAGATACTCATTCTCAGCTTCAAAATCATAAATCAAAGCATTATTAAAATCCATAATAACCTCTTTCCCTTAAAACAAATATATTATAACAAAACTTCCCTAAAATGTAAACAATAAAATAATAATAATATAAAAGAAGAAAATAAACTTATATAAGACCAATCTATAAAATAAAGTAATAAGAAAGAAATATTATTCTGCTTATATTAAACTCTTATTATATAGACCAATTATATAAGCCCATTTATTTAAGCCGGCCGAACACCTCTCCTATTTCAGCCCAACACCTGACCCAATTCCCACCCTATTCCACTCCTCGCTGCCAGCCCTGCTGCCAGCCCTGCTGCCAGCCCATATACTATATCTTCCGGGCTGTTCCGTGCTGGTCCGCCAACCCACTTCCCTCATATCTCGCGCAGTCGTATGCCCGAGAAATATATTCCGGAGCTATATAGGGCACCCCATTAGCCGCCCTAATAATATTATACTATATACGCGCGCATGTACACGCGTAAAACAGTTTTCTTTTTCTTATATAATAGCCCAGTCTATATGCATCAAATCTATTATATCATATTGGCGCGCAAATGTACACCGTTATTTTCCGGAAAAATAGTTGGCCTCAGGAAATTTCGATAGCTTCCGGAAAATCCAAGTCTTCAGGAAATTAATTGGCTTATATAATAGCCCTTATATAATAGCTCGGTTTTAGGCCCTCAAGTCTATTATATCACGTTGGCCCGGGAAAGTACATAGTTATTTTAATATATAACAGGTTCGACTGCACCATGTTTATTATATCAAATCTTCCGGAAAATGTACATTGTTATTTTTCCGTAAAATTAATCTTCGGGAAATTTTGCTATCCTCCGGAAATCTCGGTTCTTCTGGAAAGTTTTCTATATAATAAAAGCCCGGATATCCGGGCTAGGGAGGAGTTAGTTATTATATAAGGGGTTAAATCGAGCCGCTTTCTGTATTATTAAATAAAGTAATCTTATTACAATCTTCTGGATTTGCTATAATAATTGGTGTAGACGTCGTATTATCAGATTCTAAATATGTATATACATCTGAGATTGCCTGACCAAGATCTTCGATTTCTCCACAGGTACAGCCATTACACTTTGCACCTACATCCATATCCTTATATATAATAGTTGAAATAATTTCCTGCTTAAGTTCCTTAATCTTATTATTGATATCTTCAAGACGTGCCTTATAATCATTATAAATCTTTTGGACATAGGTATAATGTCGTCTAGCTCGCTGAACCATTTTAAGGTTATTTGCTACGAGGTCAATAAGATCTTTTCGAGTAAGGGAATGAAGGGAAATATTAGCACACTTCTTATTAGTAATATAAGTATTAATATGCTTTACGATCTGGCCATGATAAACATTTTCCCAGCGCTTTACTTCATATGCTGCTTGCTTAAGGGAATAGATAGGATGGTCCATTTGGATTGACTTCCAATATGGAATATTAGAGTGCTTCATCGTATTGATAATCTTTACATACTTAGCCTTCTTAATATAAGCTGCTTCAAGATCTACAAAGATACGATTAAGGGTAGATTCAGAATTAGACATATGTTTCCTTTATTAAATTAGTTAGTAATAATATTATATTGAATTTTCGGAAGATTTTACAGGGTATAAACTTCAGCTTCTGCATCAGAATCACGAGAATATAAGGTAACATTAATATTACCAGCAATGCCCATTACATTCTTAAACACACGAATAAGTTCGATATCGAAGCGATCATGAATAGAACAATCATCTTGACTGGTCCATACAACACCGACATTTTGGGTTTTAGGGTAAAATTTGATTTCATAATCCTTAAAACGAAGATTGTCCTCAAATTCAGCTTCGTTGATAGCATAAGGATTAAACTGAGGAGCTGAAGCACCCCGATAAGCAGGGCAATTAACACCTTCGAACATATAATCAAACTGCTTCTTAGTCATAACTAACTTCCTTTCTTCCTGGTTTATGATAATAAGTTATCATAATTGATTCGTTTATAATAATATAATAACACATTTTCGGTAAAATGTAAACAGTTATTTTCCAATATTTTTTCGAAGTTTAGTTTCAAGATCATATATTTGCTTGTTAAGCTCATCAGGCTGAGTATTAGGATGATCGAGATACCACTGATTTACTGGGCAATTATCATCGTTATAGGCGCATCGAGGACATGCATCACAACTGATACCAAGATGATCACAGCCACGACGTTGCAAATCCATAAGAGTCAATTCGGCGTATTCCAAATTCTTATAACAATGACCCATGTCATTAGCTAAAACTTCGGCATAATCCTCAATCATCTGCATTGTAATCACTGTCATAACTACCATCCTTTCTTCTTTGTTTCTGATATTATTATATCAAAACTTCGGTAAAATGTAAACAGTTATTTTCGAAAAAATTTACTTAAGGAACCACGCTTTAAGATACTTCCATGAGTCAAACTTCGCAATAGGCTTTTCGAAATCGTTCTCTTGACCCCAAACTTCAGGACATCCATCATTGCCCCAACCATTAGGAATCACATTATAAATCACATCACCAGATTCGATATCGCAAATCTTAAATTCGTCATAAAGCTTACCACCACCGGTCAAGCCATTCTTAAAAAAGACGTAACACTTATCGTTATCGAACTTAGAAGACTTAGAAATGGCCTTAAGCTTCTTAAGGAGATACTTACCCTTATTCTTAAGAGAACGGTCTTTGCAGAACCAATCATACCAAAGCTTCATAACGTCATACGTTTCAATCTGAGGCAACAACTGAGAGATTGCTAAGTTTTCCATAATCTAACTCCTTAATAAAACGTTTGACTTAATTAAGTCGTATTATATCCGTTTTATTTGATTATATTATAACAAAACTTGGGCCAAAAGTACACAATTATTTTCAATTATTTTTAATTTAATCCTGGACCTCTGGTTTTAATCGGCTTATATAATATATACAATCACTAGCACGGTCATACCCAGAGACAGTTGGCCGGACGGTTCGACTGCACCACGTTTATTATATCATAAATTAAACCAAATGTACATATATAAAATAAAAAATAACCATAGCCGTAAGGCTATGGCATAAAATAGTATATTGATAGATTTATATAAAACAGAAAGGAGGTAGTTATGAAAGTTATTGGGACATCTATCAATATACTATATAATCTATTTATTTCAATCTTCTCCGAATAAAACCTGGAGGATTGGCTTGCCATCAATAGTAGTATTCAAAAGCTTTCCTCGACGATCCCAGATTAAGCTTGGGATATACCAGCCGTTAAGTATAAGCAACTCCTTATTCTTATGCTTTGCAACTCGAGTAATAAGCTCAGCTGATGTGGCATATTCAACTAGCTTTGGATCATACATCAAAATCTTCCCTACTAATTTCTTAATAAAATCAATTGATGTAATAGATGGAACAATCTTAAACTTATCCTCAGAAAGCAAATAGGTTTTATTTGTATAAGACGTTGCATCAATTGCTGTATCTTCTAGCCAAGTAATTACAATATATGGATTAACGACCTTTGCCTTATAATCGATTGTATACCCAACCGATTTAATACACCCATACTTGCGATAACAGGACGGATGATCTTCACTTGTATTATCTACATTCTTAACCCATACTCCAGGTGCATACGCTGAATACTTGTTTTTAATTGCCTGTACTGCTTCATCCGGATTCCATTCAGGTTCAGACTGACGTTCTACGTCTGCGTCATCCTTATATTCATCCTTATCTACGTGGGTTGCATGAGTATTAGAGGTTTGAGAAATCGTATTAAACTTTTCAATAAAATCTAAAAATTTCTCTACATCCTTTTCCGTTAATTCCCAAGGCTTCTTACCTTCTATCTTTGCAAACTGTTCACTAAATACCTTAAATAAATCATTTATCGATTTAAATTCTGAAACTGTATGTGTAGCCATATTGTTATTATACTCCATTTTAAATTGCAGACGTTTGATTATATCAAATCTTCAGGAAAAATGTATATAGGCATTTTCTTAATTTGGACGAACAAACTTCACAAATGACACCTCAATTTGATCATAACCTGCATCAATTTCAAATGTAGGCATGCCATATGAATCATCATACGTAATTTTGCATTCGGGGCTATCTAAGTAATTAGCCAAAACAATTACATCTGTATCATCTTCAAAATTAACGAGAGCATAACATTCGCTTTCATTATTACGGTCAGTGTAATCATCTCGTACTTTGTAAATACCTTCAAATTGATTTACAAAAGCATACTTAGATGGTCGAAGAATGTCATATACAAATGTTTCCATATCAATGTTCTTAGTCATAATAACTTCCTTTCTTCTTTGTTTCTAATAATATTATATCAAATCTTCGGTAAAATGTACAACGTTATTTTTCAGAAAATTAACAAGGAATCGTTTGAAGGTGTCGACCCTTATCATCATACACATTAACTGAGTGAAGAGCAGAGAGGGGACGAATAGTAACCGTATTAGAAGTGTAATCAACTAACTGCCCTGTATACTGACGTGCAGAACCTGATTCATTATAAACCCAAACTGATTGGGAAGTCTTTTGAATAGCTGTAGTGATCATAACCGTTTCCTTTCTTACTTAAGCTTCAGGCCAAAGGACTTCTTCATAAATGTCCCATAAATCATCTTCGAGATAGAACCAAACGTAATCATTAATTTCGGTGGCAGACGGAGTTTTACCTTCAAATGCAGTCTCAATAAGCGACTCAGCGTCTTCCAATAAATCTTCATTTCGAACCTGTTCCATAACTCGAACCGCGCCACCCCAAAATTCGAAAGTATTGATATCAAATTCAACTGCGTAATTCATAATCTAACTCCTTAATAAAACGTTTGACTTAATTAAGTCGTATTATATCCGTTTTATTTGATTATATTATAACAAAACTTGGGCCAAAAGTACACAATTATTTTCAATTATTTTTAAATTTAACCCTGGTCATCTGGGTTTGATCTGCTTATATAATATATAGCTTAGCCAGCACGGTCATACCCAGAGACAGTTGGGCAAAAAATAATACACGCCGAGCATAACCCGGCGTGCGTTCATTTTTATTAAAAAGCTTAGGCTACCTGAAGTACAAGCTCCTTAGCTCGATTAAGGGTGTTATAATATCCACCAACTAAGAGGTTATCAAACTTAGCCTGAAGCTTACGCTGACTGCCATTATTCTTCAAATCATTTTGGAAGTAGGTAGTCAAGCCATTGACAAACCACAGTGCAGTGCCCTTAGGACCAACATTCTGACCGATACCATTTCGCATAGAAGCTTGAACAGCTTGAATCTTATTGCGATACTGAGTAGAGAAGTCGTCATTATAGATATTATAATTGTTCTTCTTCAAGAGGTTAACCTGATCAGGATGGATCATAGTTTCCTTAATCAAGTGATCGACCTGTTCATCACTAATAGTGATGTTGCCGAGCATCTCAACACCGTTCTTAAGGTGCTTCGTGTACAAATCCAAGATATTCAAACAAGAAGCTGCATTACGAATATTCTCGTCAGTTATAGCAATCTTAGAGTGAATAGACTTAGTATGACGAAGGTTGAAACGACCTGTGCAATGACCGAATGCCATGTTCAAAGTGTTGTTGCAAACAACTCGAATAGGTGTAATCATACAGCAGACGGGAGAAGAGCCGTCGAACGAGTTAGTGAACACCGCATACATATCCAACTGATCGTCACCAGGAATCTTAATCGAATCGTGGAACTTAGCCGTAACAAAGATTCGTTCACCCTTACCCAACACACCGGCTGCATCAATCGTTGCCTTCTGGCCAAGCTCGCCCGTCGTAAGGTAGTCAATGAAGTCAAATGCCTTGGTATTCTGAACAACTTCGTAACGATTCTTAACAACGCCCAATGTGCAGTTATTGTCTTCGCGTGTCACAGCACGGAAGTTTTCAACAAGCTGAGAAGGATCAATATAAATCGCTTCACCTCGCTGAATAGCTTCAACCTGTTCCATCGTCAAATTACCGAGAGTACGAGGAGCAACTTCGTAATCAGCTCGACAGCCACGAATAGCTTCTTCAGCTGTGAGAGGACGGTCATATGCCGTACCAAGCTGGTGCCACGAGAGACCTTCCTTACCGTTTTCAACGAAGGAATACGTGCCGTCTTCATACTGTTCAATCATGTGTGCCATAACTAACTTCCTTTCTTTAAGTTTGAGATTAACCATTAATCTCTTAATCTGTCTATATTATAACAAAAATCTCAGGATTTGTAAACAACTTTTTAATTTATATAGCCATGTTCAATAAAATAGTTAATGATAAAAAGACCTCTACAACCAATCTCGCCATTCTTATTGGCATACTTACAATAATAACAACCAGTGCCATGGCAATACTCTTTAAATGCGGTTTCTACTTTAGCTATCAATTCTTCTTTGTTCATATTTCAAAGCCTTTCCATAAGAGTTCGAGTTGTTTATGAGTATATTATAACAAAAATCTCCAGCTTTGTAAATAATTTTTTTCAATTATTTTCAAACAAACTATCAATATACTTTTGAATATGATCAATTTGTTTCTGCCATTCGACAATCAAATCAGCTTGCTTCATAAGATTTCTAGCACAGCTACTTACTGAATTATAATATCCAAGCTTCTTCAATTCGGGAATTATCTTGTTATATTCATCAATAGACTGTTCAGCTTCCTTAATCTTCTTTTGATATTTCATAATCTCAGAAGTAGCGCTATTAAGCTTAATCATGTTCATAAACGATTCCATTGATTACCTCACTTTCGATTAATATGATTTTTATAATTTATAATACCTTCATAACTATCCATCAAATCCCACATCATAGGATTTAATGCATTAGCTTTCATCATAAACTTTTCACAAAGTGGTGTGCGAATTTCGCCATTCGCATAATAACAAGGACCTGCTAAATCGGTCAAAAGGTCTCGAGCCTTTCGAATACAATCGATCGCATTTTTCAATTCTGCGATCTGCTCATCATTCAAAGTGGTTCGAATCATCATAACTAACTCCTTTGTAGCTTGTTTACGAGTATATTATAACAAAACTTCTCGAATTTGTAAACTACTTTTTTCAATTATTATAAACAAAAAATGCCCTCACGAAGGAGGGCAAGGAGTTAGTTACAAAGGAAAAAAAAACATGAATAATATACAACATTACCTTCAACCAGCTCAGCCACGTCTAACACATCCGGTTAGAGGAAGGATTCGAACCTTCGGTTCATTACAACCATTATAATGAACATGTTGTATATAAGATGGCGCACTCGACGAGATTCGAACTCGTGAAAGGCCGGCGTGACAAGCCGGTGGTATAGGCCACTAACCGACGAGTGCATAAATTCTAGCGGAGGTAGGATTCGAACCTACGTTACACGGGTTATGAGCCCGCTGAGAAACCTCTTCTCGACTCCGCAATAAATTAGGCAGATGATATTGTTTACTGAGTCATATCTGCGACCCTCAGAGGAGGAGTTAGTTAGTTGTTAAATTGGAGCCAACAGTCAGAATCGAACTGACAACATCCGAATTACAAATACGGTACTCTACCTATTGAGCTATATTGGCTTTAAAATGGCTCCGGAACCTGGATTCGAACCAGGGACACACAGTTTAACAGACTGTAGTTCTACCACTGAACCATTCCGGAATAAAATCGGCTGGTGTTTAAACAGTGGTTATCCAGCTACCACCTCACTTATAACACCCGAGTATATTAACTAATCCGTCGATTAATTAACTACTCGGTGAATTATGGATAGTACGCTTCCCCAAACGCTATAAATTACAAATGATATTACATAATCACTCTCTCGATTATTACGCCTGTAGCTTTCTTCCTAAGTGCTACATATTTATATTGGCGTCCATTTGTAATTTAACCACCCATAATTCGGGGGAAAATTAACTTATCAAAGATCAATCCTACCGTTTATTGTAGGCTCGCTGGTGTTTACCGTGGTTATCCAGCCACCACTTACTTATATATTATACCAACTATTTATACTCTAATACTCAGTGTTTTTATATTTTTTTTTTTCGGTCATACTTCTTTTTATCTTTATGAACCTTAGTTGATATATCAAAGGCAACTCTTACTCGAGACTTCATAATCTTCAACTTTTTCTCTTTCATTGTTACCTTCCTTTCTTCTTAATTTCTATTTATATTATATCAAAACTTTTTGGTTTTGTACATATATTTTTAAGAAAATGGTAGGGGATCTGGGACTTGAACCCAGCACCTACAGTTTATAAGACTATTGCTCTAACCAGATGAGCTAATCCCCTATGTTTTCTCATCTATAGTCTAATCCATCACGCCTCTT
>JAEIGA010018115.1_pt1 | contig 10728 bp, 12 predicted proteins | sample 9270691 | NCBI WGS metagenome assembly JAEIGA01 (sample SAMN17057246, study PRJNA624740) | gut metagenome | biome: biome; isolation source: fecal sample | host: Bos grunniens | place: China: Xizang | collected 2019 | reverse complement strand
TGCAATTCACGCACGATAGCAGAGCCCACCATACCACGGTGACCTGCGATGTATATTTTGGAGTTTTTGTTCATTATAACAATTTATAAATTTCAATATATGATTTCTCAAGTTAAAAGTTCTCTATCAATACTCCCTGTCCATCTATAATTCCGACTGCCCCCGACTAATACAGGTATAAGGTTATTTTTTTGCAATAATCTATCGTAACAATTGCTATGTATTCCGTAAGTATATGCAAAAAAAGGGATATAACAGGGATGTTTTGATAATATTTTTTTATTCTTTTCTATAGACGCTATAAACTCAGCATTAGTCATCTCCGTAACTTTATTATGTTCCCATCCGTGATGACCAATTTCAATCAAATGGCAGGATAACGCAAAGAGTTCGTTATAAGTTAAATACCGCTCCTTGGCTGTTTCACGATACGATTTACCATCTAAATATTTGCCATTGACAAACAAAGTTGAGGGTATATTTTGCGCCGCTAACCAAGGTAAGATCTCCTTCATAGAAGTATATCCATCATCAAACGTCAACACAGCAAATTTCTTTCGGCGTACCCAATCTTTTTTTAAGTGGTTATAGGCATCTGTTAAAGAAATAAATTGATATCCTTGACATAGCAAAGCATTGATCTTTTGTTTGAACTCCTCCAACTCCATCCAATCGCACTCGTGCATTGTATCCGCTTCAAATTGCTGGCACACATGGTGCAAGCAGAATACACGAATAGGTTTTAGTCGTAGTTTCATTAACGTTCGACAGACCTTACTAAAGAATACAGATAATGTCATATTATATTAAGTTATATTGTCGCCATCACCTCCTTGAATATATTTTGATTTATCATATTCAAATGAGGATGGATATGCAAATGATTTATTCAGAATAAACGCCTTCGAATACAAGTGGAAACTTTTCAAACATGACCAAAGTTTATTACTACTGGTTAACACTTTAGGTCTTTCAGAATGTAATATATGTTCCGCGATAGAATTAAACACTTCTTTCTCAAACATCTCATTGTAATACAAATAGTTAAGATACCATATCTCATTAGAATCACTAAAGATATAGAAACCAACTAGATTATCATTCACCAAAACTTTTACACCATAAAAAGCGAAAAAGTTTCGGTTAGATGTAAATACATTGTCTTTTTGAACTCGGTGCAATAATGGACATGACTGCATAAAATGCGACTTCAATATCCAATTTAGCATTTTTTGAGATCGGATAAATAAATTATCCTTTGAGTGTTCTACAATAAATTGATAAACTTCCTCATCAATATAACTTACATACTCTAGTTTATAACAACAAGACTGTATATCTCTTATCAATTTATTTTTTTTCGAATTAAGACTAAGAGTTATTCTCTCTTTTAAACGCGCAAGTTTACTTATAAAATTATTACCATGAATTATTTTATTGGATAACACATATTGCTGGATATATTCAACTGTAAGTCCTGCAAATTTAAGATTTTCCACAGAAGCCTCAGCTGCATCTAAATCAAAGTAATCTTCTCCATATAACTCACAGAATTGACCTATCACGATAAATGCAAAACCTCTTCCTTCATATTGAGGATCGCAATATAGAGCAGTATTCCAATAAATTAATCTCTCATGGAACTCTCCTGTGTTATCTTGTATACGAATTTTGTCAGGAAACAAATAGGTATAAGCAGCCACTTTGTCATTTACAAACAAAGCAGAAATAATTTTCAAATCATCAGTAGCATATGGATTATCTACTATGGCATATGCTCGCTGCTTGGCTATTAAAGCTTCTGATAATCCACGCTCCGAATTACCAGTAACTAGCCACTGCTTAACCTCGTGAACAGAAAATAATTCTAAACGAATAATCTCTTCCATGTATTAATTAATATGTGATTCTATAGATCGAATCAGATCTCCAATATTTTTGATTTGAATAAGTTCCATCATTTTGAACTTAAATCCAAAATGTTGTTCAATAGCCGTTAAAAGTTGCATAAAGGTTAAAGAAGTCCATGCTTCTACAGTTGCAGCAGACATATCATCTGTCAACACTAAATTTTCCATTTGAAAAATCTCGCTTGCAATATTCGTTAATTGCGCTATTATCTCACCTCTTTCCATATTATTTAATATTTAAAATATTAATTTCTTGATACTAATTCTATTGCCCCTACATCTAAATGATAAAGATAGCAGATCTCTCTATTCTCCATTGCTATAGATTTTAGTGGCATAAATAAAGGTTTAAAACCTTCTTCATACAATTCTTCTACTGCTGCCATCATATCATCTACTACGTAACAAATATGATATGGAGCCACCCCGTTATTCTTCAATACATTATCTATAGGAGATTCTCCATCTAGAGGAGAAACTAACTCTATAGTTGGCATTCCTGACTTATAAAGAAATGCAATTTTTGTATTTTGGATTGTTTCTTCGTAAATCTCAGAGAGAACCCATCCACCATCTATATAATATTGTGCTGTTTTGGGTATATCATGCACAGCATAGCCTATATGATCAATCTCTTTTAAGCATTTCATACTAATATAATTTCTTTTTTAATGTAGTTCTATCTATCTTTTCACTCTTATTAAGTGGGAATTGTTGTTCAAATATAATACGTGATGGTATCATATAGTGTGGCATCTTGCTGCGTAAATAGTCTACCAAAGCTTTAGTATCTTGTTCTGATGATTCCACAAACAATGCGATCTCAGTTAGTCCTTGTGAATTATCAAATGCAATGGCCACTACCCTATACTCCTTGTTATAATACGCACGAGCATGGAACTCTATTTCACCCAACTCCACACGGAAGCCTTGTATCTTAGCTTGTTGATCTATACGACCACAATACAATATATTTCCAGACTCATCCCAATAGCACAAATCGCCTGTATGATAATAGCGAACACCGGCCTTTATAAAGAATGATGTAGTATTCTTTTCTTCGTTCTTCCAATAACCTGGCGTTACTTGACCTCCAGCTACACACAATTCACCTTTATCTTGTCCCTTTACTAACTCACCATCCTCTTGCATGATAATAGCTTGTACATTAGCCATTGGCACACCTATAGAGATGATACCATTTTGTGACAAATTCTCAGTTCCACGGCTCAACTTGTAGTATGTACAATAGATCGTAGCTTCTGTTGGACCATAGAAGTCATATATCTCTGTGTTTTTTGCGCACTTATACCACTCTTCCATTAGATCTACAGGGCATGCCTCGGCAGTTAGAATTGTGGTTTTCATACTTGTTGCATCAAACTCATCAAAATATGGACGCAAATAGGTCAACATAGATGGAGCCATCGCTCCGAATGTAATCTTATGCTCTTGAATTAATGATGCTGCATAAATATATTTTACTTGTCCATATGGTACAGTATATACGCAGGCTCCACGAGTGAGAGCAACTAAATAACTTTGTACGCTCACATCAAATGTCAAGTCAAATACTTGCAAACAACGATCCTCAGAAGTAATCTCTATACCTGTTCTCCAGAATGAATCCATAAACGCAGCCACATTACCACGTGTAATTTGGACACCTTTTGGAACTCCTGTACTACCAGAAGTAAATAAGATATAAGCTAATGCATCGTCCCTCGTCTCTACCCAATTGTCCAAATAATCTTCAGTATATGCATACAAGTTAGTATGCATAACATTCAATGATTGATTATCGAACACAGACTGTTCTGCACTATCAAGCACATTGCTCAATCCTACCTGCTCTATTATATTCAGATTACGCTCCAATGGTTGATTAGGATGTAGCGGCACATATGCCTTACCCTCCATCCAAAGAGCAAAAATGCTGGCATAGGTATCTAGATCGTCGTGAATAGCTAAAGCAAACACTTGTTCCTTAGATTGCAAAGCTCGTACTTGCTCACGAATAGCAGATATTCGTTGGGCATACTTTTGATAAACATAGTGGGTTCCGTCAATGTAGAACGCATTACCATATATATATTGCGCAATAGATTCACGCACAGAGGTTAATATGTGTTGAGTGAAATTGCTCATTTATATGCTTTATTAATAACCATTCGTAATTTAGATTCTAACTCATGAAACATGTCCAAAATATACTCATCTGCATTAGGAAGTAAACGTGGTTGTTCTATAAATTCCTTTAGTATAGCTGGATGAGTGTATAGTTCTTCTATTTGTTTAATAACAGCAGTATTGTCACCATGCATATCCCAAAATATAATCGCATCTTTATTTAAAATTGTTGGCTCTGGATTATTATAGCTACCCCAATATATAGGTATACAACCAGATGCAATAGCTTCAAATACTTTTTCCGTCACATAACCATAACTATCTGAGTTTTCAGGACATATATTAAAAAAGAACTGATTCAGATATGCTGCTTTATTATCTTGAAATTCTGTCACCAGAGTATCATCATTGTGCAATACACCACTTGGGCAAGAAATCTTATCAACATGCGCAATAGCATTATAAATTTGTGAGCGTGTACCATTCCAATCAAAACGCGCCACAAGCGATGCAAATCTAGACTTATTAGATACATTGGGGAAACGAAGTTCTGCACATCTTTTAATTATTTGTTCATCACTCGCCTCTGGATCAAACACATACAATGGCCACAGCGGAAAGCGCATGTAATATGGTTCTACAAAATAGTCAAATCCCAATGCCAAATCCGCAATTCTATCTCTGTTATACATAAGATGGTCTGCATAGTTCATTCGATCATCATGTAGATTTTCTACCGGAAAGAAAACAACCGCTCCTTCTTCAATATGCTTTAATGCGCCACGATAGCCATCTACCGAACAGAAATTTAGGCATTGGCCTTTTGCTATAATTTGACGTTTTTTTGTAAATTTGTGAAACCAATTAGCATAAGCATTGGATGACCAATTATAAAACCTAATATTCGTTTCCGCATTCTCTATAGATTGCTTCTTGTACTCACGGAAATCTACATAAGCACGACGAATTGCCGTATCTAATACTTTAAAGTAATTTATCATATAAACAACTCACTATAGTTATAATTTGAATTACGTGGTATTTCGCTGATCATTTGAGCAGGATTCCCTCCGAAAACAGAAAACTCAGGAACATCTTTAGTAACAATAGAACCCGCTGCGATTACAGAACATTTACCTATATGTACCCCTTTTAATATCATAGCATTTGCACCTATCCATACACCGTCATCTATTATCACTTCTGCACTTTTAGCAGGAGTATCTAGCCTTAAACGCTCATACGGATCAACAGGATGGAAATCTGTATCGTAAATTGTCACATTAGCTCCCACCCACACATTTCTACCAATAGTTATGTTTTTAGTACAGCATATCTGTACCCCAGAAAGACCTGAGTCTTGGCCGATTGATAACCTGCCAATCCCCGTTACAGAAAGCGTACAGGGATGAATTATGCCAGCATCATTATGTATCGGGTCTGAATCCAAAGTTACTCCGTCTTCTATTACAATAGTTGGGGATCCCCAACGGATAATCCGAGGTTTTCCGTACACCTTCACTGTACCACGAACTTCAGCACCATTGTATCGTAGCCAACTCTCCCAAGAGCCAATAGGGGGAGTACTAATTACTTTTTTTAGTATTCTCTTAACTTTCCTAAACATATTATATTAATGGTTCTATATTTGGATTTTGAGGAGCACAAACACGTTTTTCAACATATACATAGTGTCCATATATATTCGCTATTCGGGCACAAAAACGAGAAAGATAGTGCCATATACGAACATGTAACGAACGAGATCGTCTTAAAGCTTTTTGATATATATCTAATTGTTTAAGTCCTTGTTTTTGTCTATCTATTTGTTGGTCAAATATATCATCACACCGATGATTAGATTTTTCTTTAAAATAAGATAATAAAGCTATAAAGTCATGGTATAAATCTTGTTCTTTAAAATGCGTAGATGCCCAGCCTCCATTCCTATAAACAGACATTATCTCATTTTCGTAGTGAAGATAACTACCCTCTCTTAAAAGTATATTAAGCAAAATTGAATAATCGCCATGCATAAACCCTGGTATATCTGCAAATGTATTATAGGCATCTCTGCGATACAATATACTTTGGGTAGGGGTAAACCAATCCCTTGTAATAAACTGCTCCAATGTATAATCATGCATACATAGTAGTTTATCATTAAACAATTCTATCTCATGGGTCTTAGTATTTAACATTAGAGAATTATGCGCGTAACATGCACAATCCAAATGGTTCTCCATAAAATCCACTTGTTTCTGCAGTTTCAGCGGATCTATCCAATAGTCATCGCCTTCACACATGGCGACATATTTGGCACCAGTAGCATCAATAGCTTCATTCATAATCCTATCTATCGAACCATCACGTTTTGAATATTGATTTTCTGTTTCGTAGATAGGTTTGAAAATATGTGGATATTTTTCCTCATACTCGCGAATGATTGCAGCAGAACTATCTGTAGAGGCATCATCATGTACAATAGCCACAAACGGAAAATTCGTTTGCTGCATTACAAATCCTTCCAGACAATCACGCAGATAGGGTTCGTGATTATAGACGAGACAATGGATGGCGACTAATGAATTGTTCATGATGACTATATTAACGATTTATCTTCTTTAGTTTATTTGATAAATATTCTCCCAATATCACCCACAAAATATCTTTATTACTCGTTGGCGGAATTAAAATAAAGTGTTCTTTGATGTAAAATAAGCAACAAAAAAGTTGCACATGTCGTTGATTTTTAGTAACTTTGTAGTGTCCTAATCAACAAGATTCAAATATGCGTTGGTTTAATTCCGCTAACGGGTTTAACATAAAGTAAAATTTATCTAATGGTTCGTAAATTATGACTAGGTTTCGCTTCTGTATTTCTAGTTCCATCGTAATGATATTCACCTATATGTTTTCCATATTTATCATAGAATTCAAACATACCTTTTTCTACATCTAACGAAATATATTGTTTCTGCCCCTGTTTAAGAATGCTATAAATGTACCGTTGCGCACCACAACATTGTTGCTCCGCAGAAGACAATCGTTGCTCAAATTGATAATAATTTGATTCACAAATATTACCTCCCACCTTATAAGAATATCCCTGTTTCTCTCCTCCTGAGGGATATAGTTTCATGACTTCCTTATGAAATAGCAATATCAATGCATTCATTTTACAAGGCTTACAAATATCCTCAAATTGGTGATATTCAGGATTACTTAAATAATTCAATACATCTTCCTTTGTAAAGTGTGAATAGATTTCTTGTTCAATTATTGTCCTTATCACCTCTTGATTTGGCAAAAATGGATGCGAATCCCATACAATATCCTCAGGATGTACTGTTAGATGTCGTTTGCGCCATGATAACCATTGAAAAGTATCATGTAAATAATCTGTGTCAGATCCGGAATATTTAAATCCTCCTTCAGCACGAGGGATTTTTAAAGAAGTAAAATGTTGCTCATCAGCAATACATATCGGTAAATTTTGAAGGCTATCAGCTATATAATTGTAGGTATTAAATGAAATTCCTTCCAATGATGGAGTATTACGAAAGTCATCCCAACTCAATGATAAAAACGATGGATAACATTCTCCATACGAATATTGATGGGTATATGCTTCATTCAACATATAAAACTCATCACCATTAGACATAGCATTAAAATACATTTCGTAAAAAGCACGAACCACATTATCTCTTTCATCTCGAGAAATTCGAGCAATTTCTGCTCCTTCTTGTGTAATAAGTATATGCCCCTCTAACATTTATACCACATTTATTTTTTCTGCATTCTAAATATCTCTAAAGAATCTTGTCGTTGTTGATCAAAAAAGTCAACTGGAAAATTTGACAAATTACCATACTTGTCAATTGATATTTTATCTATATTCAATATATTCGACAACATTGAAAAGAAATAGATCGAAACACTTTCTGGTAGCAGTAAAGCTTTTTGATCGACAATTGCCCTGCGAATTCCATTTACAATGTGCTCACTATGTGTTTCCAAAAGTATTCGGACACCTGCCGATGCCATTCTGCCAATAAAATACCCCATATTTGACTGTGCTTTAGCATGCAAATGAGCTTCAGGATTTTCGATAATCACAAAGTCATCTTCCTCGGCTAATAATAAGTCCACAACTATTGGAAGGGCATAACTAATTCCAAAACCAACATTTGGAGAAAAATTCACATTATGTGTATTTTCATTATTCACATAGACTTGAATCTTGGTCATGCCATTACTCTTAACCATCAAAGACACACCAGGAAAGAAATACTGAAGCCAAGCATTTAATTGCGCACGGAAACCCAATGAAACACTTTCTTCCAATGTCTTTTTTTGTCCGACCTGTGTGAATTCATTGTTATAAATAACAGACGCAGCATATTGACCATTACACCCTGTCTTTTTTTTATGTTGTAATTCTAGATCGTACTCAAATCGCGGTCCTTGTCTCTCTGCAGAAAGATAAGTAATATTTTGAATATTTTTGATTAAATTTAAATTACTTTCTGGAAGATGTATTCGTATAAAATGCAAGTCCGTAACATCTTTTCCATAAACCACAAACTTCTCTCCTTGTACATCAATGACAACATTGTCGTCTTTAGAGTCTTTATTGATGATATTATCTACATTTCCCAAATCAAGATTTCGAGTGGTATCAGATAAAGGAACATCAACAAAGCCAACTGAACTTTTCATATTTTCTAAAGCAGAATTTAACAAAAGTAACGCCTGAATAAGCGAACTCTTACCAGCTGCATTTGCTCCAGTTAACAATGTTAGATGATTCAATTTTATAGCCGTATCTCTATGGCACTTAAAATCCTTTAATTTAAAAGAAATGGGGATCATATAATAAGATATTTGTCAAATAATTTTTCTTTCAATGTTCGCATTACATAGTCAATGTTAGCCTTAGCATTCGTACTCCAAGTTAAAGCATTAAATAATTCTCTATCACTTTCCGCCATTAATTCAATCAAATATGGAGTTAAACAAACTCCACTTTTTATTCCAGCTTCATATCTTTCCTTGTGCTTTGCTAAAAGAACTAAAACTGCTAACATTAGTAATTTATTAACTTGTGTACGACGCTTTGCCAAATCGTTAGAAACAACTTTTCGGAAAGTAAATTTGCCAAAGAGTATTCTTGCATCTATTAATGCCTGTTCAAACGTAGATATATAATTATCGAATTCTTGAAATCTATTCAAATAATCCACATAAGCATTAAGCGTTGAATCCATATAGCCATCATAATTGCCAATTGGTTTTTCTTCTGAATATTGGTCATAAAAATACATATACCTCAATGCACACTCCTGCGCATCCATACGAATATCTTTCACACTTCCATCTGTTGCACCTCTAAATGCTTCAGACATTACCATAGTTCGCAGCGCTTTCTGCAAAGGCAAACGAGATAGACAATTACGAATTTCTTGATTATTTAAAGGCTTACCACCTGTATTCAAACGACGAAACAAATCATATTTAAGTTTCTGAGGAGAACGATAATCTATCACAAAACACATTATTGCAGTTTGACCAAAACGCCGTAACCGCAGTGGAGATAAGATATTTTTTAATTCCTCATATGTATGCCCATTACATTCCTTAAAATATTCCATATTTGACAAGCGCAATTCATTCTTGAAAAATTTACGAATTGTATAAACACGTTGCAGTCCATCTACGATAGTCAAACGACCATCCTCATACTGACTGAGATAAATAGATGGCAACGGAAGCCCCATAAATATTGATTCAACAAGCCGACTTTGTCTTGTATTATCCCATATGAAATTTCGTTGAAAATTCGGAGAAAGTTCAATATCTCCAGCATCTATCAGATTCATTAATTGTTGTAATGAAAATGGCTTATTTTCCACAAAAATCTCGTCAGAGGTATATCCAGGAGGCACTTGATTAACGGAGACATCATTTGCATCCGACTCTATACCAATAAAGTCATTTTCTATCCATTCTTCCGAAAGACCTAGAAGACGCTCCTCTATTATATCGTGAGGTTCTTCAAAATAGGATTCATCCTGCAGCATAAAGAAATTACTTTCATTTTTCTTTATTGGTATTCTTACCTCCTGATTATTTTCATCAACACCTAACAAATAGAAATTCCCCTCTAATGTGATTATGGGAGTAAAAACTATTTCGTTAGAATATCCTTTTAATGTAAAACGCACTTCCATGACCTAAAATTAACGTAAATTGTTTGGATTGTTCAACATATTATATCCTGCCCACTGGTGGATAAAACTCTCATTCTCTGCTATTTGAGAGACAACGAGTCCGTCATTATTATCCACAAATTGCTTAAAATAATCACGCAAATTTCTTGCAGTTGTATTGTATCTTGTAAAACACCAGGAAGATTCAAACATTCTTAATGCACCAAATTTAGACAATTCCTCATATAAAGTCTTATAATCGCGTTCTCCACGCAAATCATATGTAATAAAATAGAGAGCCATAATATCTCATATCTAAAATTTATTTAAAATTATTTCGACCTGCAAAGATACAGAAAATATTTGATTTTTGCAAGTATAGGGTTAATTATTTGACAAATAATTGATTTTTTAGTGATTTATTGCATTTTTAATTATTGAATTATCTTCTATTTTTAACTATTCGCTTGTCA
>JAEIGA010018114.1_pt1 | contig 10728 bp, 12 predicted proteins | sample 9270691 | NCBI WGS metagenome assembly JAEIGA01 (sample SAMN17057246, study PRJNA624740) | gut metagenome | biome: biome; isolation source: fecal sample | host: Bos grunniens | place: China: Xizang | collected 2019 | reverse complement strand
GACAAGGAGCAGTATCAGCTCTGCTGGATCGTCGACTTCCCGATGTACGAGATCGGCGAGGAATCCGGCGAGCTCGAGTTCTGCCACAACCCCTTCTCCATGCCTGCCGGCGGCCTGGATGTGCTCCTGAAGGCCGAGAGGGGAGAGCTTGACCCGCTCAGCATCACAGCCGACCAGTATGACCTGGTCTGCAATGGGGTCGAGCTTTCTTCCGGCGCCGTCCGGAACCACGACCCCGAGATCATGATCAAGGCCTTCGAGATGGTCCGCCTGGGAGAGGACGACGTCAAAAAGAAATTCCCGGCCATGTACAACGCTTTCTGCTACGGTGCTCCGCCGCACGCCGGTATCGCGCCGGGCATTGACCGCATGGTCATGCTGCTTGCCGGGGAGGACAGCATCCGCGAAATCATTCCCTTCCCGATGAACAAGAGCGCCCAGGACGTCATGATGGGCGCGCCGTCCACGGTGGAGCAGAAGCAGCTGGACGAACTCCATATCGCCGTCGTCGGCCTCGAAGACGAGACAACAGTGTAATCTACGCAGACATCTCCCCGCCGCCGGCGGGGAGATGTTGGAAAAAGAGAGAGAAAGAGTGGGTGCAAGATGTTTTCCCGCATCAAGAGCCTTGGCGTAACCGGTGTCGGCGGCTATGAGGTCAGTGTGGAAATCTACATCACCAACGGCCTGCCGACCTTTGATGTTGTCGGTCTTCCGGACGCTGCGGTGAAGGAATCGCGCGAACGGGTTCGCGCCGCCATCAAGAACAACGGATTCAAGTTTCCCGTAAGCCGCATGACGGTCAACCTTGCTCCGGCGGACAAACGTAAGGCCGGGACGATCTATGATCTCCCCATTCTGGTCGGGATACTCGCTGCAGCAGGGGAGATCAAAACACCTTCTTCGGAATGCGCCTTTATCGGAGAGCTTTCCCTGACCGGTGAAGTGCGCCCGGTGGCAGGGTCCTTGCCGATGGCCATTGCCGCGATGCGCTGCGGCATCAGGGAACTCTATGTCCCGTAGGAGAACGCGGCGGAGGCAGCCTTTGCAGAAGAAATCCATGTCTATCCGGTTCACGACGTACGCCAGCTTCTTCTGCATCTGAGCGACGAGGAACAAATCGAACCGGCATCGATGCCGACCGTAACACGGACCGATGAAGGCCTCCCGGATTTCGCCGATGTCAAGGGACAGGAAAACGTCCGTCGGGCGATGGAGATTGCCGCTGCCGGAGGCCATAACATTCTGATTGTCGGCCCTCCCGGATCGGGAAAATCCATGATGGCAAAGCGTCTGCCGACCATCCTGCCGGATATGACGCGGGATGAGATTATTCAGACCACGGAGATTCACTCGGTCGCCGGGCTGACGGGAATCCGCAATCCCATCGTCTGCAGCCGACCTTTCCGCTCTCCGCATCACAGTATTTCTTCGGCCGGACTTTCCGGCGGCGGATCCAATCCCCGTCCGGGAGAAATCAGCCTGGCACACAACGGGGTCCTGTTTCTGGACGAACTGCCGGAATTTCGAAGTGACGTGCTGGAGGTTCTTCGTCAGCCTCTGGAGGACGGCCAGGTCACGGTTTCCCGCGCATCGGGATCGGTTACTTTTCCCAGCCGTTTCATGCTGGTCTGTGCGATGAACCCCTGTAAATGCGGCTGGTACGGACATCCGTCAGGACGCTGCCGCTGCAGCCTGAATGACGTCCGGCGGTATCAGAGCCGCATTTCCGGCCCGCTTCTTGACCGCATTGATATGATTGTCGAGGCGCCGGCACTGGAATATGAGGAACTGAGAAGAAAGGCACCGTCGGAAAGCTCGGCTGAAATCAGAATACGGGTGAATCAGGCGCGGCAGCGCCAGCATCAGCGTTTTGATAACGATGAAACGATGTGTAACTCGCATATGGACAGCAGAGATCTGCGGCGTTTCTGCCGTTTGAGCCCGGACGGGGAAGCGCTGATGAAAGATGCCTTCGAAAGAATGGGCCTTTCTGCACGCAGCCATGATCGGATTCTCCGGGTGGCCAGAACCATTGCCGATCTGGATGGAGCGGAAGAGATCGGAATCGAGCATCTTGCCGAAGCCATTCAATACCGGACCTTTGATCCGACGGGACAATAAAAAGAGAGCACGGAAGAAGAGTCATCCTCCCACTTCCGTGCTTTCTGTCTGTTGTATGCCTTTGGGTTGGCAGGGCGGCGGGTGACCGGACTGATCCGCCACACGGCCCGCTTCTGTGCGTTGACGGCTCTCTTTTGCTTCTTTGAGAGCTTCTTATAGGGAATGAATCTGCTCATACAGGACACCTCTTATTTGTGTAGATCATTTGTTATTTTGAGGCCTTTTTTTCGCGAAGCCGGTCGGCGAGAGCAAAGCCGGAGGTAATCACCAGCATATAAGTGCCGAGGATCAGGACACAGGGAATCTGATACAGGAAGGCGATGGGAATCCATTTGTAGAAGATTTCAAGAAGGGCATTTCCCTCGGTTTCCACAGAGAAAAAGTAATTGGCGTTCGGATGCAGCTGGGTCCAGCGAAGCAGCATGTTGATCATGAAGATACAGAAGGAGATTACAAATGTGACGAGGATCGTGCGGGGCAGATCCCGAAAAACCGGACGGTAAAACCCGTAGGTCACAATTGCCAGACCTTCAATCACAATCATAAAATGGGTTCCGTAAAAACCGAGCATACGGGGAAGAAGCAGGGAATAGCCGTCAAAGCCAGCGACCGGCATGGCCAGCGCCATCATGGCCCCGAGCGGCCCGACAAAGAAGCAGAAGCTCATAAGCGGCCTGTTTTTTTTCATAACGGCGATCGGGATCAGAATCATGTTGATGTTGCACATCTGCAGGGGAAGTTCACCCCACCAGTTGAAACCGCCCGTCGAAGCCGTGATTTCATTAAAGGCTTTATCGATAGAAAGATAGTATTTATAGACAAAAAAACCGATCAGTGTAACCACACAGGCTGTAACCAGAACGGTCTGCCGCAGCTTCTCGCTTTTATCCTTCAGCAGAATGCTCGAAACAATCAGCAGCGTCAGGAAAAAAGCGAACATAAGCATAAAAACAGGGTTAAACGGTCTGACGATCCAAAAATCAGAATCAAATCTCATGCTGAGACCTCCGGGTAGAGATGGGACCACGCTGACAGCAGCCATTCTATCACGTTTTGCATGATTTTTCCATAAAAATATGATCGGGAGAGATTCGGAGACCGCTTTTCTCTTGAGACTCGGAGATCTCTGTGCTATAATACTGCACAGAAGGTACAGAATTTGATTCAGGCGGGCATAAAAATGGACGATATATTGACTTATCTGGACTCCATCCAGATTGATGTAGTGAAAAGAAAATATTACAATGCCAATAAGGTCAATGCCGTTTTCGAGGAAATCCGCAGTCTGGCCGAAAAACTGGTTGACGAGAACAATCGGCTTCAGATGCAGATTCAGGAGAAGGAATCTCTGGAGAGAAAAGAACAGGCAGAAAAGGCCTCCCTGAAAGACGTTCAGGAGACATACCGGGAGCTTCTTGCCAAGGCGCATGAGCGTGCAGAGGCGATTGTTTCCGACGCCGAAGACTATCGAACGGCGATGGAAAAGCTTGCCGAGCAGCGCTGCAGCTATGCTGCCAGACAGCTGGAAAGCTGCATGAGTACACTGCGCCGCCGCGAAGAGCAGAATATTGAATATTTGAATACCCAGATGCAGACTTTTCTTGCAGAGCTGTATGATGCGGATCAGGAAGAAACCCCTGGGGAGGATGAACCCTTGAAGGTACCGGCGCTGCCGCAAAAGGATCGGAGAGCCGGTTCTGCAGGCGAACCGGAGGATGACATGCCGGAAGACCTGGTTTCAAAGATCAATCGTCTGACCAGGGAAATACAGGCGCTCGAAACAGAATAAAAGACAGAATCCCCCCGCCTGAAGCGAGGGGATTCCCATATCTCTCAGAATGCACTGATGACATTCATCGCAGCACAGTACCATCTGCCGCTTTCGCTGACAAAGGCAAGCTCATACGCGTTTTCCAGACTGTAGCTGTACTGCTCGTACCAGCTGGTGGCGGTCATGTCGGCACTGTAAAGCACGGTGCAGGTGCAGCAGTAATCGCTGACCTTATGGAAATGATCATAGCGCAGGTCTTTGTATTCCGTAGTAGTGCCGGAAGCCCAGACCATAGCCTGCTGTGAAGTGGATACATATTCATACAGCGCGGTGCCCGGCAGAATACAGCTGAGAAGATTATAGAATCGCGTCGCATCGTAAGCATGCGCGGAATAATCCATATAGGCATTGAAAAACATCTCAGCCGAAGGCCGCAGGATTTCTTCCGTCTCGGCATCGTTCGGGTAGAAGAACGAAAAGCTGTTGTCTGCGCCGGCAACCGGGGCAACACTGTGACCGCTGGCATCGAGGGCTGTTACGGTCGGAACAGCGTAAAGACCGTCGAGTACGTAGATGTTGGTCCGGCAGGCGGCATCCTTGGTGTAGACATCGAGACCTTCCAGCACGCCGAGCGAAGAGGAGAAAACATCATCAGGACCGAGCTCAACACCATTCACGGAAACATGCATGTCCTCCGGGGCGCGGATCCGGATGCTCTGCTTTTCGGCAGAAGCAAGATAGCGCAGGGTTCCGTCTTCTGCATCACCGACAGGGGAAAGCGTGCTGCCCTTCCCGTCGGTGACACGGATTTCACCGTACAGCGGGCCGACCTCGTAACGGACAAAGCAGGGCTTTGGTGAAAGAGCTGCTTCCACCCTGTTCAGATCCGGGATTTCAATCCCGCTGTCCGTGATGAACTGTGCGGTAAGAGGTCTGCCGTTCAGAGACAGCTTTTCATCAGCAAGCGCGTCCACAGCAATGTGAAGAGAAGGCAGAATCTCGGTGATCGGGGCAGAGCGAACCTCAGAAACAGCCCAGCTATGACGGCCGAATCCCGGCGAAGTGCCCTCCGGCGACAAAACCAGGGTGCAGACTTCCTTGTTTCCGCAATAGACTATGTAAACGAGCTGCTGATCGCTGCTCTCCTTCGTGCTGGGACGATAGGTCAGCGGACGGTCGGTATCGACGGTAGAGAGATAAGCGGCATAGAGTTCAGACGGGTCTTCAAATTCGGTTACATCCAGCTGAACATTGCTCTGCGCGGTTCTCAGAAGCTGCTCGGTACCGTTCTGAGCCAGATAGGCATCGACCACCGGCTCCGGGCGGGTCTTTTCATAAACGTCGAGGTAGCGATACAGAACAAAGCAGCAGCCGGCGCCCAGCAGCAGAAGCACCAGCGCCCAGATCAGCAGAAATGCCCCCCAGCGGTCCTTCCTGCGCCGATCGCCATCAGCCATGAGAAGCACCTTCTTTCAGAACAATAAAGCCTGTGGGGATTCTGCGCGGACCTGTAACGGAAGCACAGTGGTTGATGATTTCCCCGTCATAAACCATCACGGACGACGAACCTCCGTCCAGATTGCCGGCATTGACCGCACCGTATTCCAGCATGATATTGACAACATCCTCCATGGTCGCACCAAGGGTATTGATGCTGCGTCCGTCCAGAACCAGCAGCAGCAGGGCACCGTCGGCACGCTGGCCGAGTGCCGTGCGCGGATTGACGCCGCCGCCGAGATTCTGTTGCTGCACCTCGCCGTTGATGATCAGGGAAGAGGCAAGCCCGTCATGCGTAATAAAGCTGACTGCCCACTGGATACCCTGTTCAACGGCAGTGTTGCCGCTCATGGCGCCGACATGGAGAATCCCGTCGGCATCCAGCCCGACCATGTGATAGGGCGTCGTGGCATCCCCCCAGATGATTTCGCCGTTTGTAATCACAAGACCCTGGGGGATCCCGCCGTTGCCGCTTCCGTTTTCATCGTTGAAGCCGCCGGCGTTGATACCGGCAATTCCGTCGTATTTGGCAACCATATCCGTAAGCAGCAGACCCGGCTGCCTTACAAACTCATCCGAAGTCCCGAGAATGACCTGTTTCGGATCGGACACAATCAGCAGCTTTCCCTTGCAGGTGCCCTCGGCAATATCGACGAGCTGAACCGATTCGGACGGCGGAAGGGAGGCGGCAGTACCCTCGGCGATATGAATCAGCGAAGTGTTGACGGCCTCGGTAACCGTGTTTTCCGTACTGACGCTTTTATAATTTTCAAGCTCTTCATCGCTGAGAAAAATGTTGCTGATCCAGCGAATGGCGCTGGTTTCACGGACCGAACGGGTAAACATGCCGGTAACGGTCGGAGAGGGCCCGCGCTCCAGAACCCAGATCAGGCCAAGCAGCGTCAGTAGTAGGCAGAGCAGCGTGACACCGAGAAAAGCAAAAAAACGACCGATGGGGTGACGCTTTCTCTTGGTTGAGGCAGATGAACTCATGATTGCATTTCCTTTTCAGAATCTTGAAAAACGGATGCGATACGGTCAGCGTAGAGGCGGACCTCAAGCGGGGCATCCTCAGAAGGAAGGGTAAGAATAAAGCGGCAGCCGCGATGAGGCAGCCCGGTCAGAATATCGTGAAGGGCATCCAGATTCTCGCCGTACCAGTCTTTCCAGTCCATTTTCTGCCGCATTTCAGAATACAGAGACGGGATATCGGCACAGGCTGAGAAATCAAGAAAAATCACCCCGCTCAGCTTTTCCAGAAGCGCATAACAGGCCTGCTCAATCACATCCAGACAGCCGGAAAAATCACGCGTATACCAGGGATCCGGAATGGATTCCTCTCCTCGCCCGAGGTATTCGAGCAGATTATGAATCCGGCCATCGGGATCGCCGTGAAATATACGCCGAAGATCCCAGCGGTTTTCCTCATCCCTCCCGATAATCAGATCGTAATTGTCGTAATCGGATTTCCTGACTTTTCTGGCCGTTTTGCCGGAACAGTTCAGACCGCGCTCCTCCAGAAGACGGCGCATCGGCGGATAGACAGGGTTGCCAATCTCCTCCGAGGTCGTTGCAGCGGAAGAAACAGCATATTCTTCAGAAAGACCGCTGCGTACGGTCATATCACGAAACAGGATTTCGGCAGCAGGGCTTCGGCAGATATTCCCGTGGCAAACAAAAAGGATCTTAGTCAAATGAAATCAGCCTCCTGAAAAGCTGTATTCTGCTACACCCGCAAAAACAAGTAATTTATTATACACCATCACGTCGGATTTTTCCACTATAAAAAGCGCACTGCAGCAGTTCTGCCAAATGTGACAGCCTGACAGGCTTGCATTTCATTCACACATCTTTTTCTTGAGTATGTCCGAAGGAGCTCCTATAATATTATCTTCTGAGAGCGTGGGCAGATACCCATATTCAGAATTACGGAAAGGCATTTAAAGTATGGAGGTAAAGATGCAATACAGATTGTTTTTGCTTGAAGAAGACGCTGCGCTGACGGATGGCCTTTCGTATTCGCTGCGGCGGCAGGGCTACCTCCTGGAGAAAGCCGGAACAATCATCGAGGCAAAAGAAAAACTGTTGAACCAGCAGTATGACCTGCTGCTTCTTGATGTAACACTTCCGGACGGTACCGGCTTTGAGGTGTGCGACTGGCTCCGCGCAAGGGCAAACCATGTCCCCATCATCTTTTTGACCGCTCTCGATGACGAAGTGAATATGGTTCGCGGTCTTAATATGGGCGCAGACGACTACATTACCAAACCCTTCAAGCTGTCTGTGCTCTATGCCCGCATCAATGCTGTGCTGAGAAGGAGCAGCGGTACAGCGGAGGAACGGACGGAGCTGAACTCGGCAGGTGTAAAAATGAATCTTCTGCAGGGAAAGGTGTATCTCGGCGAACGTGCTGTTGAATTGACCAATGCTGAATACCGGCTGCTGCGCTGCTTTATGGAGCATCCAGGCCAGGTTTTGTCCGCTGACCAGCTGCTGGAACGCCTTTGGGATTGCGACGGTCATTTTGTCGATACTAATACGTTATCCGTTTACATCCGCCGTCTCAGAACGAAAATCGAGGATATGCCGTCCAACCCCTGCCGTATCGTGACTGTAAGAGGTATGGGCTACCGATGGAATACGGAGGCTGACACATGATGCCGTTCTTGATCACGGCTTTGCTTTTGCTGGCCGGAGTGATTGCAGCCTTTGTCATCCATGTGATCAAGGAGAGACAGCGCACCGACGAGGCAGCTGAGGTTGTGCGCCGTATGGCTGACGGGGATTGCACGGCAAGACTGGAATGCAATGGTGAAGGATCATATGCCCGTCTTTATCATGAGATCAATTCTCTGGCATCCGTATTGGGGGCCCATGCCGATGCGGAGCTTCAGGCAAAGGTTTTCCTGAAGAACAGCATTCAGGATATTTCCCATCAGCTCAAAACACCGCTCACGTCATTGTCCATTTATCAGGAGCTCCTGGCGGATGAAACGCTTGACTCTGACTCTCGTCAGCATTTTCAGGCGCTTTCCGCGCAGGAGCTTGAGCGGATGGAACTGCTCGTTCAGAATCTTCTGAAGATTACAAAACTCGAAGCGGATCAGAATATCCTTGAATGCCGCATAACTTCGGTCCGGGAGCTGATCCTGAAAACCCGTGAACGTTTTGCGTTTCGCGCATCCCGTGAAGGAAAGAACATCACGGTTGAACTTCCCGATGAAACACTCGTCGTCTTCTGCGATCCGGTTTGGATCTCAGAAGCACTGGACAATCTGGTCAAGAACGCGCTCGACCATACCCAGCCGGGCAATACCGTCACCTTAAGCGGAAAAATGACGGCAGGCGAGGTCTGCCTGCAGGTAACGGATAACGGCAGCGGCATTCATCCGGAGGATATCTATCACATTTTCAAGCGTTTTTACCGCAGCCGATTTGCAAAGGACAAGAGCGGCATCGGGCTGGGGCTTGCCCTGGTTCGTTCCATTGCCGAGCGCCACGGCGGAACCGTGGAGGCTGACAGTACACTTGGAGAGGGAAGCTGCTTCTCGATTTATCTGCCCGATGTCGGGAAAATCACCTGAGAGTAGATACAACGGCCTGAAAACCCGATTCCGACAAAAATGTAAGATAGAATTCAGATGTATGTAAGACGAATATGCAATACTTCTTCTGAAGTTATGAAAGGAAGAGGTTCGTATGCAATTACTGGAAGTCGATCATTTGTCGAAAACCTATGGCAACGGGGATGCTGCCGTTCATGCATTGAAAAACGCGAGCTTTACGCTGCAAAAGGGCGAATTTGCCGCTGTTGTCGGCGAGTCTGGGTCGGGGAAAACCACGCTTCTGAATCTGATCGGCGGCTTGGATACGCCAACATCCGGCAGGATCATCATCGACGGAAAAGACATCTTTTCACTGAGCGACAAAGAACTGACGGTTTTCAGACGCCGCAATATCGGTTTCATTTTCCAGTCATTCCATCTGATCCCGGAGCTGAACGCAGAACAAAATATCCTGTTTCCGGTGCTTCTGGATTCCCGCAGGCCTGATGAAAAGTATCTGGACGAACTCCTGCATGTGCTTGGGCTTGAGGATAGGCGCAGTCATCTTCCGAATCAACTCTCCGGCGGTCAGCAGTAGCGCGTGGCTATAGGACGGGCTCTCTTTACCCACCCTGCATTGATTTTGGCGGATGAACCTACCGGCAATCTGGATTCTGAAAACAGCCGGGAAGTCATACGCCTTCTGAAAGAAACGTCGCAGAAATACTCGCAGACCATCTTGATGATCACCCACAACCGTGTTGTCGCACAAAGCGCCGAGCGGGTTCTGAGGATCTCCGACGGGGTTTTGACGGACCTTGGGAGGTGTATCTGATGCGCAGCTATTTGTCCCTGGCTGCGATTTCAGCAAAAGCGCACCGCAGAAGCAACCGGGTAACGCAGCTTTGCATCATGATTGCCGTGGTTCTGGTCATCTCGGTGTTCAGCATGGTGGACTTCGAATATGTGCATATGAAGGATAAGCTGATTCGAGACCACGGCAACTGGCATATCGCACTCAGTCATGTGCCAAAGGAAGAGGCGGAAAGTGTATGGAGTGAGGCCGGTGTTCATGCAGCATGCTGGTATGATACTTTCAATTACGGGCTTGACCAGTCTATCTGCCTTGACGGTCGCCCGATCTGCATCATCGGCACAGAGGAAAGCTTCTTTACGGAAATATGGAATGATATGCTGACGGAAGGCCATTTCCCGAAAAACGGTTCAGAGGCACTGCTCAATCAAAACGCTGTCAATATTTTTGGCTGCAGGATCGGTGATACTGTCGTGATCCAGACTCCTGCGGGATCGTATTCCTACACGGTATGCGGTTTTATGAACGACACCTCGTACAGCCTTGCTCAGGGTGCACTGTTCGCTGTCCTTGATTACACCGAAATGGGACGAATGGCGGAAGCGAATGGCCAGATCCGTGAGATGCAGTACTATATCCAGTTCAAACAGAGCTTACCCATAAAGAAAACCATCGCCGATCTGAAGGCGGCGCACGGATGGACAGACGAAAACGTCGCAGAAAACGCCGCAGTTCTCGGCATCATGGGGATGAGCACAAACAACTACATCGTGGGGCTCTACGGCCTTGCTGCGGCTTTGGCCGTCATCGTGGTTTTGGCCGGCGTCATGATGATCACCGGCAGCCTTAATGACGGGGTTGGACAGCGCACAGAGTACTACGGAATGCTGAGCTGTATCTGAGCCGGTAAAAAACAGGTCAAACGCCTGGTTCGCAGGGAAGCGCTGCGCTGGCTTCTTCTGGCAATTCCTGCGAGT
>JAEIGA010018113.1_pt1 | contig 10728 bp, 12 predicted proteins | sample 9270691 | NCBI WGS metagenome assembly JAEIGA01 (sample SAMN17057246, study PRJNA624740) | gut metagenome | biome: biome; isolation source: fecal sample | host: Bos grunniens | place: China: Xizang | collected 2019 | reverse complement strand
CTCTGGGGTGCGATTTCAGGGTACAGCTCACCCTCGATGATACCGCCGTTTGCCATAGTAATCTTAAAAGTAGGATTTGCCATATTAATATCTCTCCTTCATAGCCCGCTCGATCTGACGCTTGGCGTCACGCTCAGCTTCGGCTTGTCTTTTGTCATGTAGTTTTTTGCCCTTGCACAGGCCCACCTTCACCTTCACACGGCTGCCTTTGAAATAGACTGACAAAGGGATCAGTGCGAAGCCGTCCTGCTTGACCTTGCCGTAAAGCCGCATGATTTCCCGCTTGTGCATTAGCAGACGACGAGGTCGCCGTGAATCCACATTGAAACGGTTTCCGTGATCATAGGGGGAAATGTGCATCTGATTGATGAGCATCTGGCCGTCTTTGATACCGCACCAGGCATCCTTCAGATTTAAGGTGCCGGCACGGATGGACTTTACCTCAGTGCCAACCAGCTCAATACCGGCTTCATATTCTTCTTCAATAAAATATTCGTGCCGGGCTTCCCGGTTGGTAGCAACGACCTTGATGCTGTCCTTTTCCATATGCCTCACCTCCTCATCCATGGTATTATACCACGATTGTCAAATTAGTCAATCAGGAACTTTTCCAGTTCTTCCGTCGAATAAAAGCTGAAATCGCAAAGTGTTTCCATTTCTTTGCAAATTTCGGGAAAATCCCTTCTTCCCCAGCCGGCAAAGGCAATAGGGCAGCCAGCAGAGCGGGCCATATTGACAGCGAATTTCATATCATCCACCACCAGCATTTCTTTCTCAGAGAAGCCGTAGCGCTGCTTGATCTGCTCTAAAGACCAGGGGTGGGGCTTGCGGTATTCTTCCGGTATATCCCAACCAAAGATCGCATCCGGTTCCAAGCCGAAATGGGTACGGTAATCCCGGCGGATCGTATCTTCCGCAGACATGGAAATAACACAGATAATGCCACCGGCCTTGCGGTATGCATGCAACAGTTCCTGAATGCCGGGGAAAGGATCCGGAATATGTTCCTTTGCGTACGCTTTCCAAAACAGATATTCTTCGTTCAGCTCATCGTCCGTTAGTAAGAAGCGGGTTTTGCACATCTCCACAAAAGGCATTTTGTTGCAATCACCTACATAATCGGCAAGAGAAATCGTCATTCCCGGGCGAAACTTCTCTAAATAACGGCAAAAACAGGGATAATTGACAGTAGATTCGCTTTGTACTACGGTATCATCATGGTCAAGCACCAGACATTTGTATCGCAGCATATCAACCCTCCATTTCCAGGGTAATGATCTCGCTTTCCGGATCAAAGGTGATGCGATAAGTGCCGGCTTGCAGCACGATATTGGTATGTTTGTCGGAATCGAAAGGAACGGTGCAGTCTTCCGGGATGCACTCGGTACCATACCATGCACCGGTCTGATCATTGTATACCTTCAGCCGGATCTCACCGGAAGCCCGAATAGTAATTGTAATGCAGCCGTCCTCTACCGTCATAGCATAGTCTTCATCATTCTGCCAGCCCGTCTTATCGGCACGGATGTACCAAACGGCCGTCACAGTAGGCTCTTTATCTGCGTACTTATCCACATCAGCTAAGTAGAATTTCAGTGTTTTTTTCTTCGCATCCAGATATTCCCGAAATGAGATATTGCCATTGGAGGAAAAATCAGAAGTCCGTTCCAAGTCAAATGCCATATGGAGTCCATCCGTATTATAGAATGATTTCCCAGGCTTCGCCAATGTTGCATAATGATCTTCCGCAATTTGATAGAGGGAAGCAAACTTCTCGTATGTAAACCACTCCCCTGCCGTGATGGTTTCCAGCATGGCAGCGTATTCCCGCACATAATAGCCGCCTTCTACCACTGAATACAGCAAAACAGGATTTCTCTGATCCTCATTGGTTGCCGCCAGCTTATCTGTAAAGGGATTATCCCCGGTCACACCATCACCGGTGGGATTCCAATGGGCGGTGACGCCCAGGCAGCGGTCATAGTCATAGGGAATGAACATGGCCTGGCCTGTATCTGCCCGGAAATAAAGATAGAAATTATTGTAATTATTGCGCATATCGTCAGGATTTCCCAAAAGATAAGATACCGCCGCAAATGCCAGGAAATTATCCGGATCTACCAGCTCTGCGAAACGCTCCTTAGTTATCGTGCCGCTATTCATCTCTTTGATAAACGCAATCAGGCTTTCGTGGTTGGACGTTTTTTTATTGGTTTTCAGATCATAGGCATAGAATCTGCCTTCGTCTTCATCCTCAATACCGATGGAGTTGGTGTTCAAAAAGCTGCCGTTATCCCATCCGGCCCAGCCCACCTTGTACAGATCTCCGCCCAGAGCCTCCTGAGGCAGATTCTTATCCAAAAATATCTTGTCAATGGGTTCATTGATGGTAAATACGCCCATGTGGATTCCTGCCCAGTCAAAGCTGCACAGATTGGTCATAGGCGCCAACACACCGTACTGCCGGTAAGTTTGATAGGCAAAGTATTCCTTTAAATAGCTGCCGTCATCGCAGCGGTTCCACCGCAGGTCTATTTTTTCCAGAGTCGCAAAGGTACGGTCCTTTCGGGCCTTTCGGGCAGCCTCTTCCCATGTTTTCGCATCATTGCCATAGTATGCTTCTTTATCGAATGTTTCCTGGAAGCTAAGCTTTAGATGGATCACATTATAGATTCCCTCATCCTTGCTATAAAAACTGGTGCGAGAAGTGTTGCCTTTCATACGCACACCTACTTCCTCCAAGAAATAGGTATGATTCTGTCCCTCAGGCGTCGTAATGGTCACCGTCAAATCCGCTTTCCGATAAATAGGAGACTTGGAACCATTTCCTGCATATTTTTCATAGTCTGCCTGCATTTTGGCCAGTTCCTCATCAGACATATCCAGCGACAGCGTGACTTGATTTCGAATATCAAACAGCATGGCATAAATCTTCTCATCCTCGGAATGCGTAGGTTCTTCCGGCTGAGAGGGTTCCATAGGCGATGTGGGATTTATGTTAGTGGTACCATCTGATGAAGCAGCGCTTCCGCCGGCCTGGGTCGTGACATTGGAAGATGCAGGGATCTGACTGCAGCCAAATAGACCCAATACAGCCGCAAGGCACAGCATCAGCGCAATTTGTTTTCTAATTTGATTCATTATTTCATTTCCTTTTTAAGCATGCAACGCATGTAATTTTTCCCGAATGGACAGAAGATCCATAAATGTCTCCGGCCGCTTGGTCACATCCCGCAGAAGAGCCGATGGATGATAGATGGCAGTCAGCCATAGTCCGTTTTTCTCCGTCCAGGTGCCATGTTCCTTTGTGATCCGGAAATCCTCACGGATCAACCGCTGTGCCGCAATGCGTCCCAGACAGACAATGATTTTGGGGTGTAAAAGGGCCACCTGATTTCTTAAATATCCAATACAGGCATCCTGTTCCGTTTCCAGAGGATCCCGGTTTCCGGGCGGACGGCATTTAACAATATTGGCAATATAACAGTTTTTATGCCGATCCAGATCAATAATCGACAGCATATCATCCAGCAGCATGCCGGCAGGACCCACAAAAGGCTCCCCTTTCAGATCCTCCTGCTGACCAGGACCTTCTCCAACAAATAAAATGTCCGTATCCCGCTGCCCCACGCCAAAAACCACATGGTTGCGCTGGGCACAAAGCCCACAGCGGGTACATTCCATACAGGTCTTTTCCAGTTCTTCCCAAGAGAGCATATTATCGGCTCCTTCTTCTGTTGCGCATTCTGCGACGATGCTGCTGGCGCAAATGGGCCGTCTTAAACAGCCGGATCAGCACCAGCACCAGTGCAGCAATCACAAGCAGTACCGCAAAAATGATACCAATTTTAATCAGCAGGCCTTTATAGTCAAAACGCTCCGGCATATCTTCCTGCAACTTGGACGCATCTTCAATGGCAGTGCCATCCATCGCTACAGAATGCATGGTTTTTAAGTCACAGCAGCCCAGCACGATATTGTTATACCGCACTTCCAAGGTACCTACCACGGATTCTGCATCCAGCGGTGCTTGCAAGGCATCTGCATCCACAATGCTTTTCCATTCCAGATCCTCGGCAGTAACATCCAACGGTAAAACCGTATACAGCGCATCAGATGCATGCACTACCACATCATTGCTGCCACCGGTAACGGCATATTGGGCATAGCTTTCCTGGGGATCCACCACTTGCCGTACCCCAAAATTCCGGAATCCGTAATCCAGCACCGTTTTGGTTTCTTCAAAGCTGCCGTAGTACTGCACTACAAAGCCATCCTCAGAAACCACACCTTCCGCGCTCATTAAAACACACAGATACCGGGAGGTACCTACCTCTGCAGTGCAAATCAAACTTCTGTCGGTTAATGTGGCTGCAGCGGTTTTGCCACCGGTGACTCGGGAATCATAATACTTTCCGGTGTACAAAGTACTCATGGCATAATTGGTGGTTAGCAAACGCCGCTCCGGAGACAATTCATTCGCCGGTACAGTATATTCCTCTGTACAAAACATCTCCGCAAAAACAGGATTCTCCAAAGCAGCTTTTGTGATCCGTGCCAAGTCCCGTGCGGTAGAGTACTGATCCGTGCCGCTGAGGCCATGGGCATTGGCAAATTTCGAATCCACACAGCCCAGCTCCGATGCCTTCTGATTCATCAGTTCCACAAAGGCTTCCTGGCTGCCGGCAATATGGGCAGCAACCACATAGGCGGCATCATTGCCAGAGGCCACCATAACACAATAGAGCAGATCTTTCATTTTGATCTTCTCTTTATGCCGCAGATTGACCGACACAGAACCAATCAATTCTCCAACTTTATGCACTTCTCCCACAGTGACTATTTCTTCCAGATCGCAGTGCTCCAAAGCAACCAAAACGGTCAGAATTTTCACCATGCCGGAAGGATCAATCCGCATATCCATGTTCCAGCCATAGACCAGCGTATCTGTGTTGAGCTCGTAAAGCAGCACGGCATCCGATGATTCCACCAGTTTTTCACTGCCACCCAGGGGAATTTTGGCATCAACGGACCGGCAACCTGCCGTAACTGCTGTTGAATTCTGGGCGAATACAGGCCCAGAAAAAATACCAACCAACAGGAAAAGCACCAATATAAAAGAAAGAATGGAGATTTTTTTCATATTTCGACCTCTTTATTGCATTGTTGGACTTGTCCAACCGAAGAAAAGCGTGTATAATACAGATAGATACATTATAACAGCTTTTCTGACTGTAGTCAACGAAAGAGACTGGAACATTCCTATGAAAAAACATAGTATTTTGATTCTTGCTGCTATCTCCCTGATTTTTGCCGCATTCATCGGTGGATTCTATTTGGGCAGAAATACCAATCGTACCCCTGTGCAGCTGCAGTTTCCTGCCAAAGACAACACAGCTCCCACCACCGGCCCCACCACAATGTCTACAGAACCCACTACAAATAAGATCAATATCAATACTGCCACAAAAGAAGAGCTGATGACCCTTCCCGGCATTGGCGAGGAACTGGCGCAACGGATCATAGTTTACCGAAACGCACACGGTGATTTTCAGCAAGTCGCTGACCTTACTTTTGTGGAAGGCATTGGTGAAAAACGGATGGAAGAAATAATTAATTTGATCACTGTTGGAGGTTGATTATGAAAATTCTGGTTGCAGACGACGAAGCCCTGTTGGTGAAGGGCATTCGTTTTAATCTACAAAGTGACGGCTATGATGTTTACACTGCAAGCAACGGCCAGGAGGCGGTGCATATAGCCATGGAAGTTGATATAGACCTGGTGATTCTGGATGTGATGATGCCCGTTATGGACGGCCTGACCGCCTGTACCAAGATCCGGGAGTTTTCCAACGTTCCCATCATTTTGCTCACTGCAAAAACAGACGATATGGATAAACTGTTAGGCTTCGAACATGGCGCAGATGATTATCTGACAAAGCCCTTTAATATTCTGGAGCTGAAAGCCCGTGTAAAAGCCCTGTTGCGCCGTTCCAGCAGTCCTGACAAAACCCCCACCAATCAACTTTCTGTTGGTAATATCAGTTTGGATGTAGATGGTCGCAACGCCTATGTTTCCGGCAAATTGGTGGAGCTGACCGCTAAAGAATTCGATGTCGTGGAATTTTTGATGCGCAACGCAAATCGGGTATACTCCCGGGAGGCACTGCTGGATACCATCTGGGCCTATGAATACCGCAGCGATATCCGTACTGTGGATGTCCATATCCGCCGCCTGCGGGAAAAGCTGGAGGAAAATCCGGCACAACCGCAGTATATTATGACGAAATGGGGCGTTGGCTATTACTTCCGAAAGACGTAAACGGCTCTTAAAGGGTCACTACAGCAGCACACAGTTTCGCTACGCGATGGCCTATGTTGTCATCACGTTTCTTGTGCTGCTGTTTTTGAATGTTTACTGTTCGGAAATCAGTATGAAGCTGTTTTACAGCAATAAAGAGTCCTCCATGCTGGAAAAGTCACAACTGACTGCCAATGAAATCGGCAACCTGGATGTTTTGAATCCGGCTGTGATTGAAGAAACCATTGATCGCGTTGGCAGTCTGCGTTTTACACGTCTATTGGTTGCTGATGCCAACGGAAAAATTATTTACGATTCTTTGGACTCCTCAGGCTATGCGTTGTTCCCTCAAATCCTAACCGCACTTTCCGGCAAGGATGTCTTCACCTGGCACTATTATGACGGTATCATGCGCAGTGTGGTAGCTACCCCAATCTATCAGTACGATGCAGTATCCGGATGTGTGTATATGATGGAATTCGACCGGGAGCAGGGTCAGCTAATGCAATCCCTGCAGCATAATATTCTGATTGTCTCCCTGGTTCTTGAGCTAGGTTTATTATTATTTGCCATTTTGTATGCCACCCGGTTTTCCCTTCGGCTGAGAAAGATCATGCACTCCATGCAGATCATCCAGGATGGTGACTACACTCACAAAGTTTCCTTGGGCGGCCATGATGAATTACATTTGCTGGGCAAAGAATTCAATGACCTGACTGAGCGGCTCAACACCTCCGAAAGTAAGCGCCGTCAATTTGTTTCTGATGCATCCCACGAGTTAAAAACACCGCTTGCCTCTATCAAGCTGCTTTCTGACTCCATTTTGCAAAATGATATGGATATGGAAACCGTGCGGGAATTTGTGGCTGACATTGGAAACGAAGCAGACCGGCTCACCCGCATGACCCAAAAACTGCTGGCTCTGACAAAGAACGAAAACCGTGCAAATGAAATTGATACAGAAATCATTTATATGTCCCCCACTGTAAACCGTGTAGTAAAAATGTTGTCCGGCATTGCCCAGGCGGAAAATATTTCCATTATCACAGATCTTTCTCAGGACAGCGCAGTGCTAATCCCGGAAGATGATCTGTATCAGATCGTATTTAATTTGGTGGAAAACGGTATTAAGTACAACACGCCCGGTGGCACACTGACTATCACTTTGATTGCACGCCAAGACATGGCAGAATTGCAAATTGCCGATACCGGTGTGGGCATCCCTCCGGATGCCATTTCCCATGTATTCGAGCGTTTCTACCGTGTAGATAAGGCCCGCTCCCGGGAATCCGGTGGCAGCGGCTTGGGTCTGGCAATTGTGCGCAGCATTATCCAGCGCAACAATGGCGAGATCTCTTTGGAAAGCGTTGTGGGTAAGGGTACTGTCTTTACAGTCGCATTCCCCAGCTTCGATTTGGGTGAGGAGGTGCCGTTACAATGAGAAAATGCAGTTTTTTCTTAGTTTTCGCTTTCCTGATCTCCATGCTCTCCGGCTGTAAAGCGGAGGAAACCTTTGTTTCCCCCATTACCTTTTATTATCCCACGTCTGATATCCAATATGAACCCGATTCTCTTACCATTCAGCCAGAGACCCGAGAAGGATGTGCGTTATTAACCTTCCCGGCTCAAATGCAAGCTTTTCTGGAGGGGCCCATTCATGCAGAATATATTCAGCCCTTCCCGGACGGACTTTCCCTGATCAATGCATTGCTGGAAGAATCACGGATTTACCTGACCTTCTCCCAAGAATTATCGACCCTCAACGGCTTAAAACTGACCATTGCCTGTTGCTGTATTGCCAAGACCACCATGGAATTATCCAGTGCAACAGAGGTGCATATCAGTGTATCCGCCGGCCTCTTAAATGGCGAAAAAACATTGATCTTCACCCAGGAAAACATGCTGTTCCTGGATGAAATGACCGATTTCGACGAAGAATAAGGAGTAACTTATGAAACTGATTTCCTGGAATGTCAACGGCCTGCGGGCCTGTGTTGGCAAGGGTTTTATGGAGTCCTTTGCCGCTTTGGATGCTGACTTTTTCTGCCTGCAGGAGACCAAATTGCAAGAAAACCAAATTGAGATGGATCTTCCCGGATACGTCCAATATTGGAACTATGCCGAGAAAAAAGGATACTCCGGCACTGCGATTTTCGCCCGACAGGAAGCTTTGTCCGTATTCTTCGGCATTGGAATCCCGGAGCATGACACGGAAGGGCGTGTAATCACTGCGGAATATGAAAATTTCTATTTAGTGGTCTGCTATACCCCCAATGCGCAGCGAGAGCTTACCCGGCTTGCCTATCGGATGGAATGGGAGGAAGCTTTCTTGCAGTACCTGAAAAAACTGGACGAAAAGAAGCCTGTAATCCTCTGTGGTGACTTGAATGTAGCTCACCGACCAATCGACTTGAAAAACCCCGGCGCCAATAAACGCAACGCCGGCTTTACTGACGAAGAGCGGGGTGCTTTCAGCCGACTGCTGGAAAATGGTTTTACCGACTCCTTCCGCCATCTGTACCCGGATAAAACCGGAGCCTACAGCTGGTGGAGCTATATGTTTAACGCTCGGGCTAAGAACGCAGGCTGGCGTATTGACTATTTTGTAGTCTCCAACCGCCTGGCCGATCAAATCAAGGATGCCACCATCCACCCGGATATTATGGGTTCCGATCATTGCCCTGTGGGTTTGGAGCTTGCGCTGTAACAAACACCCCGGAAGCCGAACGCTTCCGGGGAACCCATACTCCATAACTTTTCTCTCCACGCAGAAAAATCTGTTGACAATTTTGATAAAAGCGGCTATAATACCAAAGTCTGCTAGTGTAGCACAGTCGGTAGTGCATCTCACTCGTAATGAGAAGGTCGCCTGTTCGAGTCAGGTCACTAGCTCCAGAATCGCCACTTGCAAACGCAGGTGGCGATTCTTTTCCATACTTATTTGATCCTGCCATATCAGCTAACTGCAGAAAGCCTTCTGCGCAGTTTTCCCCGCCGGCTTCTGCAGATTACGAATACTTTGATTTTAGGAGGTATGAAAATGAAAGCATTACTGCAGCTGTTCCTCACCTTTGCCAAAGTGGGTGTTATGACCTTTGGCGGTGGCTACGCCATGCTCCCCATTTTACAGCGAGAAGTGGTGGACAACAAAGGCTGGACAACGGAAGAAGAGCTGATGGACTATTTCGCCATTGGTCAATGCACGCCGGGTGTCATTGCCGTCAACACTGCTACCTTCATCGGCCACAAAAACAGGGGCATCCTGGGTGCTATAGTAGCCACACTGGGTGTGGTGTTCCCTTCCCTCATCATCATCAGCCTGCTGGCCGGTGTTATTGAAGCCTTCTCCCACATTGTATGGGTGCAAAACGCTTTTGGTGGCATTCGTGTCTGCGTTTGTGTGCTGATTCTCAATGCGATTGTGAAGCTTCTGAAAAAGGCTGTTGTAGATATTCCTACCTGTCTGATATTCCTGGCTGTCACTATTTGTGCTACCTTTCTGAACCTCAGTCCCATAATTTTCGTGCTGATAGCAGCCATTCTCGGCATAGTGATCAAAGCGGTAGGAGGAAAAAAGGCATGATCTATTTACAGCTGTTCTACGAATTTTTCATGACTGGTCTGTTCGCCATTGGTGGCGGCATGGCCACCATTCCCTTCCTATATGATATATCCGATAAGACCGGCTGGTTCACCCATGCAGAGCTGGCCAATATGATTGCTGTTGGTGAGTCTACCCCCGGCCCAATCGGTGTAAATATGGCCACCTATGTCGGCTTTCTTACCGGCCAGGATGTGGCCGGCATCCCCGGTGCTATTTTGGGTGCCGTCATTGCTACATTGGGGCTGGTCTTGCCCTCCATTTTTATCATTATCATTATCGCAGCCATTTTAAACCAGTTCCGTAAGAGCAAGTATGTGCAAAACGCCTTCTATGGCCTGCGGCCCGCTTCCTCCGGCCTGATTGCCGCAGCTGGCATCAGCGTCGCTGCCACCACACTGTTTTTTGCAGAGGCCTCCGGCTGGATGAATAAGTTTAACTGGAAAGGCATTGCTTTAGCAGTGGTTCTATGGGTGCTGACCAATTTGGTAAAGCCCACTAAAAAATTGCATCCCATTGTATTTATTGGTTTTTCCGCTATCGTAGGTATTATTTTCAAAATGGGATAAACACAACGGCAGCCATTTGGCTGCCGTTTAAATGATTTAAAGGCCTAAATCTTCTCCTACCAGGACAAATTTGATCTTACCCACAGGTCGGCAATGCCGGGTCACCAGAATGTGATTACAAATACAGGTCTCGCTCTTGCAATCACCGCAGCTGCCGGTGGCACCGCAGGGATTGGGCAGACCAAACCGCTGCTGATTCATGGGTGCTGCCACCGTGCGGGCCCGGTTAATGGCAGCCTCCAAGGTATCTTCCACCT
>JAEIGA010018112.1_pt1 | contig 10729 bp, 6 predicted proteins | sample 9270691 | NCBI WGS metagenome assembly JAEIGA01 (sample SAMN17057246, study PRJNA624740) | gut metagenome | biome: biome; isolation source: fecal sample | host: Bos grunniens | place: China: Xizang | collected 2019 | reverse complement strand
TACGCGATAATAATAATGTATAATCATTTATACTATGAAACGCATATTTTTTATTCTTATCTCAGCACTCTTGCTTATCGGATGTGACAAGGATAAGCCAGCGGCTGTGACGCTACCTACATTCAGTGAGATAGCAGTCACCCCGCAAAAAGAGGTCTATGCACTCGGAGACAAAGTGCAATGCTCCATCAAAATGCTTAATCCAGGGGATGAATCACTCAAACAGGCTACTTGGTGGTTCTATACTTCATGGTGGGGATCCAATCCGGACATGGTAGCAGACTTCTGCACACCGGATGACACCACTGGAGAGATTATCTTTAAATCAAGCGAAATAGAACTCACCGAGAAGGGTGAAGTGCGAATCTATTTCTGGGGACGACTCGAGTATCCTAACTGGAACTTCCAACCTATACAGATCCCCGTTACACTGTATGTTGAATAATAAATTCCGCACTCCATGAAACGCATATTTATTTTATCTTTATTTACAGTTCTGCTATCTATACTGAGCCTTCAAGCTCAAGTGGAGAGCAAAGATACACGACCAGTAACAGGTACAGTGCTCGATAAAGCGACAGACGAACCTATTATTGGTGCATCTGTCATCGTAAAAGGTACTTCTATCGGTACCATTACTGACTTTGATGGTAAATTCACTATTGAAGCCGCTACAGGACAATATTTGCAAGTTTCTTATATTGGTTATGAGACATACGAGCAGCGAGTAGCAGCTAATAATGATATGTACCGTATTACACTCGCTGAAGCCACATCAGAGTTGGACGAGGTGGTTGTAGTGGGTTATGGTTCTCAAAAGAAAGTGAACCTCACCGGTGCAGTCAGTGTAGTTGACCAAAAAGATATCGTAGGTCGTCCTACACCTAACATGGCTACGGCATTGCAAGGACTTGACCCTGCACTCAACCTCACCATGTCATCAGGTGGTCCTGGTTCAGGATATTCGTTTAATATCCGTGGTGTGGCTTCTATCAATAACTCTTCTACTACACAACCTCTCGTGTTGGTCGATGGAGTGGAAATGGACCTCGCACGTGTAAACTCAAACGACATCGAGTCTGTTAGTATTTTGAAAGACGCTTCTGCGTCTGCTATCTATGGTTCAAAAGCAGCTGCCGGTGTAATCCTCGTTACCACTAAATCAGGTAAAAGCGGTTTGGCACCACAAGTGACAGTCGATGTGAAGGCAGGATGGAAAGCTCCTACTACAGAGCAAAACTTTATCAAACAAGGTTTCTGGTCGGCATATATAAGCGATATCTTCATGAAACAGCACACCAAAACTGCAATGACCACTTATACAGAGGCTGACTATGCAGAACTTTGGATGCGCCTCAATGATGAAACAGAGGACCCAGAGAGACCTTGGGTGGTTACACAAACAGATGGATCGTATAAGTACTATGCTAACTTCGATTGGTACGACCAATTATACAACTCCAATAGACCTATGCAGGACTATAACATTAGTTTGAAAGGTGGTAACGATCGTATCAACTACTTCGTATCTGGACGCTACTTTATGGAGGACGGTATGTTCAAACAACAAACCGACCGCTGGCACCAAATAACACAACGCGCTAAAGTGAATATCAATATCAAACCTTGGTTGCACTACGGAGTGAACTTCTCATTCTTCTCTTCTAAATATACCTATCCAGGAACAGAATCTTCACGCGAACTTTTCCGCGTAGGATCACTCCATGCTATGGCATACATTCCTGCTACTAACCCTGACGGTTCTGCAGTTTATCTCAATCCATGGATCTATTCAGGTACAGGTACAGTAGGTGACGGTATGAGCGCATTGCTCCTCAATGGCAAGCACAAAAATGTGAATACCAACCGTGAGATGGTTCTCCAAAATACCCTCACTTTTGATATTACCAAGAACCTCACACTCAATGCAGACTACTCTTTCAAATGGCGCCTCAAAGAGATTACAAACCGCTCCGTGAAAGTGCCTTACTCTAGCAAAGTGGGAACAACTGACTATATTGATAACTTCCGCTCTGTGAACTCTTATCACCAACAATTAGCTCGTTATCAAACACATAACTATAATGTATATTTGAGTTGGACTCCTAGCTGGGATCGCCACAACTTGGCTGTTACAGCGGGTTACAACGGTGAGATGTATCGCTATCACTCACTCGAAGCAGAGCGTTTAGACCTCATGACAGAGGACCTCTCTTCTTTCAATTTCGCTAAGGGTGAGGTTACAGAACTCAGCGAGAGCATCAAAACATATGCTACCAATGGCTTCTTTGCACGTGTGAACTATAACTGGGCAGAGCGTTATCTCTTCGAACTTAGTGTACGTGCCGATGCATCTTCACGCTTCGCTCCTGGATACCGCTGGGCAGTAACTCCTGCAGGTAGCTTCGGTTGGCGTATATCAGAGGAACCTTTCTGGGAGAATATCAGCGACTGGTGGACCAATGCTAAAATTCGTCTCTCTGCTGGACAATTGGCTAACCAAATGACAGGTTACTACGATTATATCCAATCAGTAAGCGCTGATGGTATGTTCACACAAGAGATTACCTTAGATGGTTCTACTATCCTTTCTTATGCTACAGAGGCAGACCCTAATGCCGGTACATTGACATGGGAGAAAATGACTACCTATGACGCAGGTATCGATATGGCTTGGCTCAATAACCGACTCATGTTAACAGGTGATATCTATATGCGTAATACCGAAGGTATGCTCAATACCGGTACCGCACTTCCATCTGTTTATGGTGCTACAGATCCAAAACAAAACTCAGCGAATATGTCTACCAAGGGTTGGGAACTCAGCGTTACATGGCGTGACCAACATAAAGTGGCAGGCAAAACATTCCGCTATGAAGTTGGTGGTGGTGTAGGTAACTACAAAACGGTCATCACTAAATATAATAACCCAGAGAAACTCCTATCTACCTATTATGAAGGACAAGTGTTAGGCGAAATCTGGGGCTATGAAATAGATGGACTCTTCGCTTCTTGGGATGAAGTAAACGATTATACAGCAGTAATCAATGCTGTAGAGTCTGAGGTTTATACCGATATCGTAAAAGAGGTGAACTCTGCCGCTCCTGGTATCCACCCAGGTGATGTACGCTATGTTGACCTTAATAATGATGGTAAGATTACTTCAGGTAACAGCACCGTGGACAACCCTGGTGACCGACGAGTGATAGGAAACAAACTGCCGCGTTATAACTACAATTTCCATGTATCTGCCGATTGGTATGGTGTGGACTTCAGCCTCTATTTCCAAGGTGTAGGTCGTCAAGATTGGTATCCTAACACAGAAGCTACTACCTTCTGGGGACCATACTCTCGTCCATACCAAGGATTTATGCCAGAAAACTTCATGTCTTATGTATGGAGTGAGGATAATCCTGATGCATACTTCCCACGTTACCGCGCATACGAAGCACTGGGTACCGCTAACAGCCTTGGCCCAGCAAACACCAGATATTTGCAAAATATCGGATATCTCCGCCTCAAGAATGTAACCATCGGTTATACATTACCTTGCTGGAAGAAAGTATTCTCTGATTTCCGTATCTACTTCTCTGCTGAGAACCCATGGTACTGGAGTCCATTGCAGAAATATTGCCGTAGCATCGATCCTGAATCAGCTAACGCTTCTTCACAAGCTATCACTTACGGATTTGCCAAATCATTTACTTTCGGTATTACAGCAACCTTCTAATACAGCACTATTATGAGAAAGAATATATTTAGTCAACTAGTAATGTTGAGCCTATTTATAGGCGTTCTGACCGGATGTAATATGAATCTCTATCCGGAAGATGAACTATCAACCGCTACCTATTTCACTTCTGAAACGGCATTAAAGGAATATAGTAACTATTTCTATCGCATGATGCCTAACCCAGAAACAATGTACGCCGAGGAAGGGGAGCACTTTATCTCTCCTGTTCCTAGCGACCTCGTAGTAGGTATCCGTGATATACACAGCGGTGAGGAGTTCTGGAAAAAAGACAATTGGAAAAACCTTCGCAAAATCAATTACTTGCTCGTTAACGCATACCAATGCGAGGACGTAGCAGCACGTAATCGCTATCGTGGCGTAGGCTATTTCTTCCGCGCGTACTTCTATTTTGATATGCTCCGCCATTTCGGTGCAGTGCCTTGGTATGACGAGCCACTCAGCGCAGATGATAAAGAGCAACTCAATAAACCACGCGACTCTCGTGATGTAGTATTCAATCATATCATCGAAGATTTGGACTCTGCTTACGCACTCCTTCCAAAAATGCGCATGTCATATGAGGTAAATGCTTACACAGCATTGGCTCTCAAATCTCGTGCATGCCTCTTCGAAGGTACTTTCCGTAAATACCACGCAGGTACTACTTTCAATGGCGGTAGCAGCATCTATAGCGAGCAACTTCCATGGGAAAATATCCTCACAATGGCAGCAGAATGCTCATTTGAATTGATGAATAGCGGCTATAGCCTCTATACATCTGGTGAGGAACCTTATCGTAACTTATTTGCTACCCTCACTCCACGTGATGAGGAAATCATCTGGGCTCGTGCATATAGCAAGGATCTTGACATCAAGCACAATGCACAAGCATGGTCAGTAGCACGTAATACGGGCTTTACAAAACGTTATGCAGACCTCTACTTAATGAAAGATGGTACACGCTTTAACCAAGTACAAGGCTATGAAACACTTGAATATGTGAAGGTATTCGAGAATAGAGATCCACGTATGGCACAAACCATCCACGCACCTGGATACATCCAAATGGGAGCTACAAAGACCTATGCGGTGAATATGGGTATGACCTCTACAGGATATAAATATATCAAGTATATCATGGAGTCTGCATATAATAACTGGGGAGGTAGTGTTTGTACTATGCCTATCTTCCGCTTGGCTGAGGTATATCTTAACTATGCTGAGGCGAAAGCAGAATTGGGTACACTCACACAAACCGACTTGGATATCTCTATCAACTTATTGCGTGACCGTGCAGGCGTAGCACATCTCAACCTCGCTGCTGCGAATACAAACCCAGATGAGTCTATGCTTCAAACAAGCGGTTATGGCTTCACTTCACCTGTATTGGCTGCTCATCCAAACAAAGGTGTTCTCCTCGAGATTCGCCGCGAGCGTATGGTAGAGACTCCGCTGGAGGGATTACACCTCTGGGATGTTATCCGCTGGAGAGAAGGTAAACTCTTTACATTGGATAGACTTGGACTCTATTTCCCAGGAGAAGGCAAATATGACCTTACAGGAGATGGTAAAGCAAATATCCTCATCTCTACCCAGCGTAAGAGTGGTGGTATCGGTGTGACATGTTTGGTGCTCAACGAAGATATTCACCTCACCAACGGTACTTCAGGTAATATGGTGGCATATAAGGACATGATTTTCCAATGGGATGAAGCGAAAGACTATTTGTGGCCTATCCCAATCATGGACAGAACAACTACTTTAGGCGCATTATCACAAAATCCAGGATGGATTGATAATATATCTTTTTAATCAACTTCTAAATTTAATGTAACATGAGAAAATTTTTCTTATCTGTGCTATTTGCAGCACTCACAATGGGCTTAACAGCTCAAACTCGTTATTTCTTCGCTCCTGTTGGTCTTGGTGACGAAGATGGTTCTTCATGGGAGAATGCAGCTGGAGGTGAATGGCTCGGTGCAACACTTGCAGATGCAGAACCAGGAACGGAGTTCTACTTGATGGAAGGTAACTATCTTCCTGATTACAACACCAATAAATGGGTTATCCCACAAGGTGTACTTGTAAAAGGTGGTTATCCTACTACTATGACAGGTACTAACGTTGATTATGACTACACCAAAGGTGGTCAATCTATCTTCTCTGCTGACTTAGACGGCGACGGCAAAGGTGACAACACTGATTATGCATTCGTATATATCGGCGAGGGTGACCCTACAGCAAAGAGTGAAGCTTACTACAAAGATTGGCAAAAAACAGAGGTTTGGGGTATTACCTTCCGTGATGGTTATCGCCTCAACAGCAAGTACTGGGGTAACATGGTATTCGTACAAGCAGCACAAGCTGATTTCCACTTCTGCCGTTTCTTCAATAATGAGTCTCCAACAAATGATGGCTCAAACGGTTCAAATGGTGCTATCGAAATTTGGGGTAGTGCTGTTCGCTGCTTCGACTGTATCTTCCGCGATAACATCACCGCTAAAGGTTCAGGTGCTGCGTTCCAAGTACGCGCTCGTAAATCTAACTCAAGTGCTACTGACCCAGCAGACTACTCTATTGCATACTTTGAGCGTTGCGAATTTAGAAACAACATCGCTTATGGCACTCTCCTCAGTACAGAAACAGATCAACAATGGGGTACATACGGTGGTAACTGCTCTGTAGCAGACAACGGTGGTACTGTATATATGATCAACTGTCTCATTGCAGATAGCAAAGCTTGGTATCGTGGTGTAGGTATCCGCGTTAGTGGTAACACAACTGGTTATTTCATCAACAATACATTCTACAACAACCCTTGCCGTTCTCGCTCTAGCCGTGGTTCTAACAACGGTTCTGCTATCTCTGCAGGTAATGACTCTAAGACATACTACGCAGGTAATATCATGGTAGAGTACGCTCAATACGATGACTTTACAAATACTGACGCTGTTGTATATATCCAAAATGCTTCTGCTACAGTAACATCTGCAGGTAATAACATCTTCGGTACTGTAATGAACAATAGTACACAAGCTGGTGGTTTCTTGGCTACTGACAAGATTCCTTCTGCTTTGGAGAATGTAAATACTATCGAGAATACCTTCGGTACAAACGTAATCGAGAATAAGGGTGGTATCAGCAATGTAATCGCTCCATTGGCTACCGTTGGTACATACGACCTTGCAGCTGTTAAGGCTATCGTTGCTACATGGCCTATCGACGAAATGGCTAAGGTTATGGATTTGGATAAAGACCAACGTGGTTACACTCGTGCAGCTAACTCTGTTGCTGGTTCTTACGATCCTAATGGTGTAGCTCCTGAGGTAAATACCGAAGGTCTTGACTACGTACAAATGAACCAAGCTACTGGCGTTTACTCAATCCTCGGTCACTACCTTGGTGAGAGCCTTACTGAGTTGCCAGCAGGTCTTTATATCGTAAATGGCCAAAAGGTTATCAAATAATTTGTAATATCTCACATTTATGGTTTTCGTTTTTGACTTGGGAGGCGTGCTCTCAGAGATAGATGTAAAAGGATTTATTGCACGCATGCAAAATCTAATGCCTGAGGGCGAAGTGTGGGAAGCGGACCAGAATGCATTACTGGCGGGGGGAGGAGACTCCTTCCTCCACCAGTATGAATTGGGCGAAATCAGTTCTGAACAAACACTGAAATGCTTCCACGATATGTGTCGCCCCGAAGTAACTAACGAACAAATACAGCAAGTTTGGCTGTCGGAATTAGCGCCTGTGCAGGAGAGCATCAAAGCCCTCCTGCGGCGCTTACGCCGAGACAAACACACGGTTTTTCTGCTTTCGAATACCAATGAAATGCATTGGGACTATATTGCAGATATGTTCAACTATAACGGATACACAATCGAAGACCACTTCGATAAACTCTTCCTCTCATATAAACTGCATTTGCATAAACCTGAGAAACCGATTTTTGACGAGGTAAATAAATATATTCCTCAAGGAGAGGAAGTCATTTATATTGACGACGCGGAACGCAACCGTATAGCTGGAGAGCAATACGTTGGGTGGAGCACTTTTGAAAGTATAGAACAATGTTTGCTTACACTAAATATCTAATAACAATGAAAAAATTATTTCTACTTCTACCCCTATTGGCATGCATGATGTTGCACGCAGAAGAGGGTGTACACCGTTTCGGTACATATAATGTCCGTTATGTAAATGCAAGTAACGGAGATACAGGCGAGAAACTCTGGGCAAATCGTCGTTTTTATGTAACAAAAACCATACTCGATTATGACTTCGATATAGTAGGTATGCAGGAGGTGACTGGTAATAATAAAGATCCAGAAACAGGCAAATCACAATTACAAGACTTACGCGATATGCTTGTTGGATACGCAGATCACTCCGTAGAACGCGAAGGCAAAAGCTATTCCTACAACTCAATATTCTATAAAACAGATAAATATAATCTGATTTCAACAGGTCACTTCTATGTAAATGAGCATCCAGAAACACCAGGTGAAGGATGGTCAACAGATATCGCACGTACCTGTATCTGGGTTTATCTAGAAGATAAAGCTAGTAAACAAGATTTCTATTTCGTTTGTACCCACGTGAATTATGGCGCTAACTTGTGCGGTATTGAGTCCGCTAAACTGATCGGTCGCCGTATTCGCGAATTAGCAGGACAAACACCAGTCGTTTTGGTGGGAGACTTTAATTTATCCCCCGCTGCACACGAAGATGCATATAAAGGTTATGCTTCCCATTTCTATGACTTGAACCTCACCGCACCTGTTAATGTGTGTCTGCCAGAGACACTTCCACAGATCACCTGCACCACTACGGGATGGGACCCGGTTACCAAAAAACAAACAGGTAATGCGTTTGACCATATCTTCTATGATCATATGGAACCTATCTCACGCCACGTGATCACAGAATACTATGCTTCATACGGACGAACAATCAACCCATCTGACCACCACCCAGTATTGGGACTTTTCCGTCTTGGTAATGCCAATCATCCTACAACCTTCAAAGCTACAGATATGGCTTCATTGGAGCAAGCAATGCTTGCCGCTACATTAGAGGATACCATTTTGCTCGCTGAGGGTGTGTATAAAGTGGCTAAATCAATCTCTATTCCACTCTCCTTGACCTTTATGGGAGGTTGGAATGCTGACTTCACAGCTCAAACAGGTATGACCAGCTTCGTTCCAGAAGAGGGTATGCAAGAGTCGATCTTCAATATTCCTAGTTATTATAACATCATTCTGGATCATGTGGAGATTTCTGGCGGTAATAGTACTACCGTTAATGGTGGGGGAGCTATTTTTTCCCGTGGACCAAATATAGAACTTCACAACTGTTATATTCACGATAACACTGCCTCTGCTTCAGGCGGTGCTATCGCTCATAAAGGACAAAAACTATATATCTCCAACTGCCGTTTCGAAAATAATAAAGCAACTGCAGGCGGTGCTATATGGGTTAATAGTGGCGATATAATCACTATTCATGATAGCCATTTTGAAGCAAACGAAGCATCTTCTGCAGGCGCTGCGATCGAAGCAGCACGCTTTACCCGTTTAGATTTGCAACGCTCCCTTTTTATCAATAATACCTCTTACATCAGAGGTGCAGTGGATATTATCCCAGTAGAGCAACCACTTGGCGTATATATGCTGAACTGCTCTTTTATCGGTAATACACTGAAAGGCAAAAAAGGAATGGCTACCGCTACTAAAAAATATGGTGGAGCCGCTTTGTGGGTTGACATGCTATCCTCTTCTGCTCCGCTGAATATCGCTCATTGCTCATTTATCGGAAACCATACCTTTTTTGAAGGAAAACCTGAGAATTTTGCAGGTTGCGCATTGGCTATCATGAAAGCCAAAGCTTGTGTCATGAATAATCTCATCCTTGCCAATGACCAAAATATAGCAGACGCAGCGCCAGTATGGGCTGATATCTATACCGTGGCTAACGATGTAAATCTATGGCGTAATACCTATAACCTCACTTCTGCTTCTGCCGAGATAATCGGTTGGGAAGAGGATATCACCAATGTGTTTGGTGGCGAGTTGGCTAATGGCGTATATACTCCTACTATCAAGGAAGATGGAACGTATCCAATCTACAAAAAAGAATTAGGAACCTATAACCTCGTTTGTCTGCCTACTACACAACGCTTGTGTGAATCTACGTTTACATATGACCTCAACGGAGATGGTAAAATCACCGGTTATGTAAGCACAGACTTAATCAATAACCCAAGACCAGTCAAAGGTACTATCGGTGCCGTAGAATATACAGGTAATGATGCTATGGGTATAGAGGCAATGCCACAACCAGAGCAAAATACCATCACAAAAATCATCCGTGACGGCAAAGTGTTAATCATTCGCGACGGTAAAATCTACAACATGACTGGTCAAATAGAACAATAATATGAAGTCTCTTCGTGCATTATATATCATTCCATTGTACATATTTTGTACTTTGTTCTCTTCTACCTTGTTAGCGCAAGACCCTTGGATTATTTCTGTGGACCAACCCTTACAAGGTGATTACTATGGTATTACATCAGCCAATGGCCAAATAGGATTGGTGAGTAGCCGTTCTCCTATGCAGGTGGATAAAGTGGTAGTAGGAGGGTTATACGACCTTTATAAATCTCGTAATAATAACTATTTCCCTAATATCAATCCGCTGGATATCGAACTCAAGATAGATGGTTCGCGTATCTCACGCCGTAATATCACGGATTATAAACAAGCGCTCAATATGCGCAATGCTACCTTCACGGGTACTTTCGCTTTCGAGGGTAAGGTACAGGTAAGTTACACAATTGCCGCACTGCGCCAAATGCCTTACGGCTTCATCATGGATGTGCAAATCGTAGCAAAAAAAGACTGTCAGGCACTCGTTCTCAATCAGCATAATGCACACGAGGCTTTGCGCGAACCATATCCTTATTTTGCGCAGATAGATAACAAAGCAAAC
>JAEIGA010018111.1_pt1 | contig 10729 bp, 30 predicted proteins | sample 9270691 | NCBI WGS metagenome assembly JAEIGA01 (sample SAMN17057246, study PRJNA624740) | gut metagenome | biome: biome; isolation source: fecal sample | host: Bos grunniens | place: China: Xizang | collected 2019 | reverse complement strand
CTTTCGGAGAGTTCTCTTAAGCGTTTAATCTCTTCGGTTTTGCTCTCTATTAGCTTTGGAAGATAATAGCATTTGATTAATATTTTTTGATTATTCATATCTCTCCTACGATAGTAACCTACCGATTTACACTTCGCGTATTTTTATTCCGTAGAAATAGAGGAGCATCTTCCTCTTCAATATGTAGTCTTTAGTCCTCACACCTTTTGTATCTTCAACCACCTTATTACCGGTGGCAGAGTCTACATATACAAAGTCAGCTACATATTCGACAGCTCTTTCTATTGTCTTCCCCGGAATAGGCTGTCCTTTTTTTCTGCCCTTGGTATAGACCTTTGTGCTTTTTTCCTTCTGTGCTGGTATCAGTTCAAACGCAACTTGTCTCTCCAGTTTTCTGATAGCACCGCACTTTTCAAGAAGCTTCAGTTCCTTATATCTCTTAGCCTCTCTCTTGGAATCAAACACCTCACCATCAACAATAACCTTCTTGTTACCATATTTATTCACATTGTATCGCTCCCTTCCATAGCTTTTTCTGCTTCCTCACGGGTGAAATAATAATCACAGTTTGCCCTTGCACCTAAAAATGTATTTTCCAAAATTGGTGTTCCGTCTGTTGCGTAGCAAAAGCCTTTTGCATATTCTCCGACATAAAAAACTTTATTCTCAATGATTAAACCTGCGGCACTTATATAGTACAAATGGTCTCCAACCTTGACTTTCGGCACAATCACGCCATTGGCAAGAAGGTAGTCGGCTACCGCTTCCGCAGTTTGAGGAATAATCACACCGCCACGCTTTATCAACTCAATCAACCTATCCCTCATTTTCCGATCTCCTTTCTCCGTAGCTGCAATAATCGGTTTCGTACCTTAATCCACTATGCGTAAAACAACACATAGCCTTTCTGCCCTTATATTCATATCCTTGCACTTCACGATACCATTCACAATCCTTGCACCTCACGACCTCAACCACATCGGCGGTGGGTATCTCATTAAGAAACTTCATCGCATCTTCGGCAGACCAATGTTTTTCCTCCACCAATTTCTGAAGAATGTCTGTTGTGTATTTGAATGTTGTTAATGGCTTTAATTCTGTCATATCATTTTCTCCTTTCAACGATTTGGAAATTCCTCATCAACTTTTTTGTCACACTCAGTAAGAAACGCTTTAAGTTCTTCTTCTGTCATCAATTCCTTTAACTTTGCATAAAAAATCGAATTTTTTAATTGCCACCTCTTTTGAGCGTACTGTTGCTTGTAACTCTTAATAGTTTTATCGTCATTCGGCAACGCCATTAACCGCATAAACTCACTTTTATAGCAACACGCTTCGCAATCCCCACGATTACACTTTCGGCACTCTTTCACTTCAACGCCAAGCATCAAAGAACCAATAGGTTTTTGTTTTTTCTTTCCAATCATTCCGTGTCCTCGCTTTCCTTTTTGCCAAGATAAATGCCGAAGTCCATACCGAACAAAAATCCAATTGAAAACACGCCAATACCAAAAATGAAACAACCAATCAATTCAAGTGTTGTCATTTCCCTTCCTCCGTGTTGGTAGTGGCATTTGTGTCCTTACCAATGTATTTCTTTTTGAGTTCGGCAAGAAAATCGTCTATGCCACGCAAAGTAGCGATTTTGCCGTTAATGTATTCCGTAAATGCATCATCGGTCGCCATCTCAACATCTATAATCCGTTCTTTTCTCGCCTTATAATTGCTTTCAAGTGCAAGTTCAATCTCATCGTGTATACAAGAAATAATTTCCTCTGCAAGATCGGAAGCCAATTTGCGTAGCATTTTTTCAAGGCATTCTTGGTCAACCTCGCTATAACAATTTGTGTATTCTTGCAGAATTTCTTCTGCCATATTTTCAATCTGTTTTTCTAACTTTGAATTTTCCATCCCATACCTCCTCAAATGTTGCTTTCGCATAATCAAGAACAATTTTATTTTCTCGGAGCATTTCATTTAACGCTCTCACACAAGGTCTGCCGTAGGTCATATCCTCGCAATAATCACACATAGAGCCATAACCACAAGCACCGTAGCTTACTAGACCTTCTTGAAATTGTTTATTGCTCCACCGTTGGAAACGATCTTCCCAATTTCGTTTTTGTTTGTCGATTTTCGGCTTGACTTGAACAGAGACAGTATTGCCGAATATATCAATCTGCTTTTCTCTGCTCATCGTCTGCTCCTTTCGATACTTTGTTCAGTTTTTCTTTATGCCTTCTCACAAGATCAATCGCATTTTTAAGAGGAACGGCGGTGTAATCAAGCCGACTTCCAATGGCAGGTTCTACGCAACCGCAATCGCACCCATAAGAACCTCGGTGTTGAATAAAATCTCCACCACTATTAAATCGAATAGCATATCCGTCAAACAATTTTTCCAACTTGCACTCAACGCCTGTTTTTTGACAATATTTATAGAGTTTCAATATCTCTCTATATCTTTCGTATTCGCCCTTCTCTGCTCTGTCCTCATACTCCCCAAGCTTCTGTATAACCGCCTTTCTCTGCTCGGTATACTCCGCTTGTGTTTTTGCTTTTTCCTTGTACTCATACAGCCCTGTATCGGGGTTATATTTAGTTAGTCTCATTCTTCCACACCTCCGAGCTTATTCGCCCATTTCTCGGTGTAAAAATCGTAATAATCTATTCCGGTCTTTCGTCTATATCCGTCAAAGCAGCCTGCCCATATCAGAGATGGCAAAGCAATCACCGGAAGGTAAAACCAACCGAGATATTTGCTCTGGATGGTATGACCGTATTCGTGCTTGATGTATCGCATAACACCGTTAGATAATGGTGTGGTATCATCAAATGGTACAAAGATATATTTACCCAATGATAACCCACGATTAACTTTCCATGAATACACCGTTGCATCTTTATACTTGGTGTATTCTGTTGCCTTTGTAATTTTCTTGACAATAAAGCCAACCACGTTCTGTGGAAGCTCCCAGATGAATTTTAGTGTTTTCATGTGTTTTTCTCCTTAAATATCTCATCAAAGAGACTGCATTTCGTTTTAAAATATTCCTCGTATGTTTTGAACCCATCGAGTTCACGATAGGGACATTTATCGTACTTGCACTTACCCTTTTTCATATCAGCGCAATATATACAGCCCCTTTGATCTTTCTCCTTTTTTGTAATATGTCTCATTTTTCAGCCTTTCCAACGTGTCTGTTTAGATTTTCTTCTTGTGGCTTTGTTCATTGCTCGAATGCGAGTCTCTGTAACCAGCCTTTCCTCTGATCGCTTTTTGTTTATTAAATCAAGCTTCGCTACCCGTTCATCGTGATATTCCTTGTACTCTGGACAATCACTGTGACAATTATATTCGCTGGTCACACGTCGCTTATCACAGTCCTTGCCATCCTTATAGCAAGGAACAGTTTTGTCAATATATTGCTTCATGCTGCATCCTCCAGCTTGTCTATGTACTCATAAGGATAGCCGTCTTTTCCAAATATGCGAGTCATCTCGGATTCAAGCCAACTGGTCTGCTCGGCCTTGTTTTTAAGCTTAGCATTGAATCGGTATATTGATCGCCAATTCGCCAAGAATATCAATAGTCGCTTGCGACCAAATCCAAAGAATCTGTTTAATACGATACAGGCGAACATGAGCCATATTTTCTGAAGCTCAGCCTGTTCGTGTGCCACCTGCTTAATGACCTCTTCTGTCATCGTCTGATTGATGATCTCCTTCTCGCTAGGAGGCAGTCTTGTAAATGATTTAGGTAACCTCACTTTCATGTGTTTACCCTCCTATCTTTAGCAGCCATATCAAGTATGGCCTGATAATGTGATTTTTTCTTATATCGCTTACCGTTCTTCTCGCAGTCAACAACAATGGCGAAATACTTGTCAAGCTCGTCCAGAGTGAGTTTATCGCACAGATCACCGAACTGCTCATCACTCATAAGCACAACGCCCTGACCGAGAGATCCTTCCATATACTTGAGCCTCAGATTATCCTTAATCTCATCTCTGTATACCTCAGCATCTATGCCCTCAAATCCTGCCTCCTCGATCTTCTTCTGAATAAAGGCTTCTTCTTCACGCGCTATAGAATGATTGAATGAATGATATTCTTTTTCTTTATCTTCCTCTTTATCTTCTTCTAGAGCGTTACGTAACGTTACTGTAACGTTACCTGTAACGTTACCTTGTGCAAGAAGCTTTTTTTCACGGTGTTTTGCCACTCTTTTCCGATTCTGCTCTCTTATTTTTTCCAGTCCTTCTTGATTTTGAAACTTCGTGAAATTTGAAAGACAATATACATCGTCTATAATCTCAACCATTCTTTCGTTGATAAAGAACTGCATACAAAGTTCAATCTCTTTTTCCTCTCGGTCAAGCATCGTAGCAATATCCTCAAATGTCCGATACGGAATCTCGTTGTTATCGATCAAATACCCGTTGGCATTGCTTTTTCCTGCAAGGTCAAGCAGCTCAAACCATACCGAAGTTAATTTGTCACGGAATGGAACACCGTCGATTCTTGCTCGCTTTATCTTCTTAAAAGAGTTACCATCGAACATTCCAACCATCAAGCGTATCCATTGAACCTCAGCCAAACATCACACCTCCCAAGAAGAGTTTATCGAAGCCCCAAACCGCTAAGAATATAGCTGAAAATGCGAGGAATAATACTATAGATGCTATGAGAGCCAAACCGACCAATGCTGATACAGCCTGAATAAATATCCAAATGCTCTCTGCTATTTCTTTAATCTTTTCTTTCATTTTTATCCCTCCTTTTTCTCACTTAAATGACAGGAGATGATCTCCTCAGCCTTAACTATTGCGACAATAAAATCGCCCTTCCAAGCGATGATCCAACCGTCACGCATATCAATGCAATCGGCAGGTATGTTCATGTGTTCACCGTCTTTGAATCTGATTATTAATCTTGTCATTTATTAAATACCCCACTTTCAATAAGTCTTGTAACAATGCGTTTTATCATAATAGGAGGGACGGACATTCCACAGATATACTTCACATTTCTATATGTTGGCTCTACAAAGTCAAAGTCTTCGGGGAATGTTTGAGAATGAATAATATCCTCCACGGACACACGCGTTTTCGTACTACCCCTAAATATTTCACCAGCTGCAGGAATTGTCTGCACAACATTCTTTTCCCAACAAATGCGGTGGTTAAATAGTTTTTCTTTTTCTCCATACCTCAACACCGTATCACTTATTCTCTTATCGCATTCTTTTGCTCTGCACAACCATTTGTAAAGTTCTGTGGATGGGTTAAGTTCTTCTCCTACGCCCTCTTTAATTTCACCGTAAACTATGGGTTCATAATTAAAAGACATATCCAAACTTTCGAGGTCAACGCCTATATCTTTTCTCACCGCTATAAAGATCACTCGATGTCGGGTCTGCGGTACTCCCATCGTCTCACCCTTTAACAACCAATGCTTGACGATATACCCTATATCTCGCAATTGTTTATAGATTTTCTGTACGTAAGACCAAGCAGCACCCAATGTCAACCCCTCGACGTTTTCCATTATCATAACTTTAGGCCTCAGCTTTTCGACCGTCCCGTTAAATACAAATGAGAGATCGTCGAGAGTTTGCTCCTGTTGTCCCTCTCGAAACTTCTTATTTTTACCCCAAGAGTCTTCACGGTCTCCCGATACAGAAAATGTGGTACACGGAGGAGACCCATCAAGGATATCAAGGTCAAACAACTCAGGGGGCAATTCTTCCTTGGGTATCTTGTTAAAATCCCTTATATCCATAAGGTAGTTAAACCTTGGATTATGATTTTTAACATAGACCTCGTTCATCTTGGGATCAATCTCGCAACAGCCAATTACATCACACCCGGCAAGCTTGTATCCCATCGTAGAGCCACCTCCACAAGCGAAGCAAGAGAACACCTTGAGTCCATTCTTCTCTTTGGGGTAGTCCTCAGCCATAGTCCACTTCCAATCTGTGGACTTAATAGGCTTGTACTTTTCGCTTTCCTCTTCGGGTAAGAGGTCAAATAAAGATAAATTATCCATTTTTACCTCCTTTAGAACGGTAAGCTTTCATCGCCCGCAATTTCCTCAAAATTCTGACTATTCTCTGTAGCGTATGCACTCGGCATATAAGGCTGTGTAGGCTCGCTATTTTTAGCATCTGTGGTGCTTTCTTTATTACCGGCGAAGGAAATCTCCTCTGCAATGATTTCCGTTGAAATACGCTTGTTTCCCTGCTTGTCCTGCCACTCTCTGTTCTCAAGCCTACCGCATACGATGATAGCCTGTCCCTTCTTGAAATAACGGCAGACGAACTCCGCCTTCGGTCCCCACGCAACCACAGTAAAGAAGTCCACCTTCTTCTCCGTAGGATCTTTCGTGTAGCGATTCACCGCAATATTAAACGAGCATACCGAAGTGCCATTCGTTGTCTGCTTAAGCTCAACCTCGTTCGAGATGTTGCCCATAATGAATACCTTATTTACTGCCATTTTTATATACCTTCCTTTTCTATAAGTCTATAAACTTTAAAATTAGTCCTTTCTCCGAATCTGTTTTTACCGGGAGTCATCTTGTCTGTGATAAGATATCCCCTTCTCCTGAGGTCATTTACCCTCGATGCCAAACGATAGATTCCTAACTCATCAATTCCTTCTTTTGGGCTGATAGAGCCTTTCTCTACAATATACTTGAGTATTCTCTCGCATTGGGGAAGGTCTTTATATTCCTTATCTTTATATAGTTCTTTGAGTTCTGATATTGTGTATGCCATTATCATTCCTCCACATAATTTTTATAAAATTCTTTGATGAAGTCCTCTACACTCCATCCGTACTCTTCCATTGCTTTTTTCTGTGCAAACGCTTGTAATTTGCGCCTGCGCTCTCTATTCTGATGCACTCCATTCGGAGGCTCGTTGTGACAGTAATGGCAGAGCCTTACCACAAGACCAAGCTTGTCCGACTTTGATCGAAGCGCACCGCCGAATACGTGATGCCATTCAAGCCACCTATGAGAGCCACATATAAAGCAGCGATGTGTGTTATCTTGAATTATGCTATTCATCCTCGTACCTCCAAGTGTACCCTTTGTGGCTTGCTAACTTTCCCTTACAACAACCACACACACAAGAAGGTTGGAAACCTGCAAGTCTGCAATCATTGAGGCATACAAAACGAATGATTTCGCCTGTGGCAATGTTCGTGCCAACCACCGCCTTGCCGTTTTTCTCATTGCTCTGCCGAAGATGGTGTAACCACTCTTTTGTCCGTTTCATTCTTCCGTTTTCAATGGCGTGATGATTATTTCCGTAAATGGTAGTCCATTCAAGGTTATCGGAACTATTATTGAGATAATTGCTATCAATATGGTTCACAATCGTACACCTTTCGGGATCAGGATTATCAACAAAGTGTAAAGCAACTAACCTATGTACAAAGAAATATTTTCCCATTCCATTGAGTTTTAGCTGTACTCGCATATATCCGCTTGAATTAGGTTGAGAGATCAACACCTTACCTTTGTGTCTAACACATCTGCCATTCTTATCCCTTTGAATACGAGATAAAGAGCGAACATTACCTCGGTTGCTTACTTGATAAACGTCCTCAAAACCCTTAATATCTTTCCAAACTTCCATATACTCACCTCGATTCCCACAGGGACAAAAGGTTGGCTATTTCGTCTGGGGTACGTGTTTCAATTCCTACCGCCTGACAATCCTGCACTATATTCGATATTAACCTCGACATCTGAGCAGAGTCATAGGTTGACGATCCGTAGTAAAGAATTACATTCGTGCATCCCTTAATCTTTGAAGGAAATGTATCTGTCTGCCACCCGAGTCCATTGCTCATCCACCCCTCGCAGAGCCTTTCTACCGCCTCATTTTTCACACACACCGTCTCGGAGACACCACCGATCTCTTTAATAGCATTACGATATATCTCCTCTTTTGTTGTGCCAAGTTTCTCGGCAAGCCTGTCAGCTAAGACAAAGAAATAAGCGTTTGCATCAAGTGACCGCCTTGCCCGGTAAGGCTTTATCTCGATAGATAACTTCTCGCAACCGTTCAGATCGTCTACAAGCTGCTTAAAATCGTTTAGCTCGTTGATCTCCAAGGTAAGCTGAGGCTTGTTTGACATAAAGCCGATATTCGCACCGGCTATTCTCCCGGACACTCTCATTGCTTGTCCTTCTGCCATACGAAAGCACGGCAATTCTTTGTAGTATTCCATATAGCGAGCGCAGTAATCTGCTTATTCTCAATGATGATTTTCTCTACGATAAACTTGTCATAGCACTTGCCATTATCGATGTTACACTTCTCTGCCGGTATCCAAGTAAACGGTGCAGTATAAAGCTCTCTGCCTATGCCCCAATTAAAGCAAGCTCTCTTGAAGGAATCTGATGCCTCTCCCTTCTGAGCCTCGGTATTACTCTCCGTACCGCAGTCTGACTTCCACACCCAACCGATGCTGTCTTTTTCTTTCGATGGAAGATAAATACCAACTCGACAGAACAGATTTCCCTTGCACTCGTAATGTTCTCTCTGCCAATTGGACGAGCCTACCGTCTCATCGAGGATATTCATATCTACACGAGCATCCTTGTAAAGAAGGAGCACAAGGCCTTTTTCCTTAACGCTCTGCACACGGCACTCTATCTCGTCTGCTCTTAAATCTCTGAATTTACACATCTTCTGTTACCTCCACTTGAATTAAAGGGCAATTTGCCCCGACGAACTTCTCCGGATAATTTACTACCTCTGAATTAAGCGCACATTTCTGTGTAGCTCTTATGTAATACTGGCAATGTTTACAGGCAATCTCTGCGTTGTCCTTCCAGTCGATGGGGAAACTAACCTCAACAACCGCCCTTGCCTTTATGTAGCCTTTAACGCCCGAGTCGAAGCAAGCCATCACTTATCCTCCTTCAAAAGCCTAAATTCCAGTTCAGCTACCTTCTCCGCCAGCTCAGTTATCTTGTTTCTGAGTCTGTCATTTTGGTCAAGCAACTTCTCGTTCTCCTTCTTCAGACTCTCGATCTCCATATCCCTTACGAAGATTTCACCTTTGAGCCTGTCTATTTTCTCCGCAAGTGCCTCAAGCACTATCTTTAAATAATTCTCCTTCATTTTTTAATCCTCCAAATAATCCTCTGTATTTACTTTAAAATTCTCGCTGATATAATCGTCAAGGCAGTCCTTACAGATGAAAGTACCGTCTATGTTGTAGAACTTTTCATCTGTTATCCTCTCTTTGCATCTCTCACACTTGGGATGCTTCCGGAGCCTTCTCTCCTGCTCACGTTCATGCTCTGCGTGCAGGTCTGTGTAATCAGGTATGTATGGCATATCACGCCTCCTTCAATTCGCAAACAATCTCATCGGGATAGGCCAAGACAAAGTTAACGAAAGCATCTGTGTAGGTCTTTCCTTCGATCTCGGTTTCATTGTAATGAACCGCATTGTGAGTATGAGTAACAATCCACTTTTTCATCTTTTGTTCTTCCTTTTAATTAGATTTTGATTTCAGCAGATTCGCTGCCGATTTAGCTATCTGCTCCATCCGTCTTTTTCTCTCCTCTTCCGTAAGGATCGGGGAGTAAACCTTTATTACGGCATTGGGATAGATGTAGGTCTTAGGCTCGTTGTAGGTGTCTTTTTGTTTTCCCATGATGCACCTCTAAAATTAATTTCTTACATAGTATGCAAGCTCACTCGGTTTCGTCACAAGAACTGTACATACTGTCAAGAACTTCTCTTGTGATGCCTGCCGCCATAAGAGCCTTGCCTTTCTTCTCTAGGTCTCTAAGCTGATATAAATACTGTCTACGGCGATATTCAAGTCTTGCCTTTCTTCTTGCAAGCGCCACCGCCTCCGATGCGTTAAGTCTCTCTATTTCCTTTTCAACCTGCTCGTCTGTAAGTCCGTATTCTCTCATTTTTTTCTTTCCTTCCTTTTTACTTATTTGTGCTTAAAGCACAATCATTGGGTAAAAAAATAAGGTCATCGACAGAACAGCCATACAGTTCTGCGAGAGCCTTACCCGTCACCATATCCGGTGATCTTTTACCACTCTCGTAATTAACAATGGTATTCTTGCTTTTTTTGACCTTTTTTGCCACTTCCTCCTGAGTCAAATTGGCATTGACTCTTGCGGCTTTCAATGTGATTTTCATTTCTTCTGTCTCCTTTTTTTGTTGTATTGTGCTTAAAGCACAGTTACATATTAACACATATTTCGACATTTGTCAATACCAAAAGCAAAAAAATTTTGCATTTTCTCTTGACATTTTGTGCTTTTAGTACTATAATATGTGTGAGGAGGTGATTAAATGGATAACAAAAACGTATTCGCTTCAAATTTAAAAAGATATATGGAGGTGAAATGCAAGAGCCGAAATGACATTAGCGAAGCTTTAGGTATCAGTTACTTCACCGTATCAGATTGGGTAAATGGAAAAAAATATCCAAGAATGGACAAAGTAGAAATGTTGGCAAATTACTTTGGCGTTCAAAAATCCGACCTTATAGAAAAAAAGGTAAAAAGTTCTACCCCCGAAGAGCCGGAGCTTTCCGAGGGAGAAAAGATAATGCTTGACCTATTCAGGAAAGTACCCGAAGATCAGCAGCAGATGATTCTTGGGATGATCCGTGTTGCTTTAGGAAGCCAAGAATAATGACAGTAGCTGCCATCAGCGCTTGCCCCGGGTTAT
>JAEIGA010018110.1_pt1 | contig 10729 bp, 4 predicted proteins | sample 9270691 | NCBI WGS metagenome assembly JAEIGA01 (sample SAMN17057246, study PRJNA624740) | gut metagenome | biome: biome; isolation source: fecal sample | host: Bos grunniens | place: China: Xizang | collected 2019 | reverse complement strand
GGAGGGGACTGTTGTCTGTTGTCCGTTGACTGTTGTCAAATAAGACGAAAACGAAAACGAAGACGGGCCCGGATGCTAAACCCTAAACACTAAACCCTAAACAACAATGAGCCAACAGCCAAGAGCTAGTACCAATCGACATTACCGCCGGAGCTGCTGCGCTGGTCGTACTTGAGGGCGTCGGCAAGCATGGATGAGTTGGCGCGGATGGAGAAGTTGTAGGAGCGGTAGGGCTTGAGCACCACGCCACACGACATATTGAAGCAGTGGAGGTCGCGCGAGATGTTCATCGTGGTGGTGGTGAGCTCCTTATCCATGAAGTCCCAACCGGACGAGAAGTTGATGTTCCACTTATTCGACAACTTCACATTGCCCGAGAAGTTCATGTTCTGGGTCAGCGTGTAGGGGTAGCGCATGTTCTTCTCGTTGATCTTAGCCTGCGTATCCTCGCGCATGGTGACACCATATGACACGGAGAACGACCAGGGTATACTGAATGGCATATAGCCATCCTCGTCGAGTTTCATCTCTCTGTCCTTACCTCCCGAGCTGCCCTTGTCGCTGCGCTTGCCCGGGGCGCTCTGTACCTCCCCGCCAGCATCCTCCTCGGTAGGCGGATTGAGCAGCTTGTCGAGCTGTTGCTTCCATTTCTTCCATGTGCCATTGTTGAAGGTGTAGGAGAAGTTCTGACTCATGCCCTGGAAGCGGCCGAAGCGGCCATACGACCACTCGGTGCGGTCGCCCACGACGACACGGCCATTCTCATTGAACTCGTAGGCATAGGTAGCCCACACGGAGTTGAGACTGAAGGTGTAGTTCTTCGTCAGCTTCAGGCGAATGCGCGTGGAGAGATTACTCCATGGTTTGGTCTTGGCAGCCATGTTGTAGGAGATGCTTCCTCCCAGCTCATCGATGAGACTTATCTTGCGTACGCCTGTAGAGTCTTTCTTGCTGGCCACCTTCATCTCCAGATTGTTGGATACATTCAGGTTGATGCTTCCCGACCGTCCCTTGCTGGGCACGCCATAGAGCGAACCGGCGTAGGGTGAGTAGTCCACCGTGCGTACCTCGCCCTGGGTATCGGTGTAGGTGTAGGACTTATAGTACCCATACCTCGAGTGGCCAAAGTCCGGCGTCAGCGTATAGCTCACCGAGGGGGTGAAGACGTGGCGTATCATCTGCACCTTCTTGCCGATGAGGGGTTTATAGAAACCATACAGCTTGGTATTGGCACTGACGGAGAAGTTATAGTTGTACACACGGTTGAAGCCGTAGGTGGTGTCGCGCACCTCACGCCCGAGCTCCTCGTCCCATGAGCGGTCGACCTTATAGCTGTACCACCGCTCGGTGTAGTTAAACGACGGGGTGATGTTGATATACTTGAAGGCGGTGAAGGTTGCGCTAATGGGGATAGAGTGCTTTATACCGTTGCGCCAGTCCTTGAAGATGTTCTGCTCCAAGATCTCGTCCTCCTTGGCCGTGATACTGTTGCTGAGCGAACCGGTGTAGGTGAGCGATATCTTCTCATACCACTTCTCCTCGCCACGGGCCTTCTTCCTCTTGAAGGGATATATGCGGCTTACCGACCAGTTGAGTGAGGGGAGCGTGAGGGCAAGCGTTGAGTCGCGCATGTTCTGCGAGATGTTGAACGAGCTGGAGAGGTTGAGCTTCAGGTCGGGGAAGCTACGCGAGTAGCTCATGCTCGAGGTGCGTATGCTCTGTGAGGTGAGCGCAGGGTTATACATGCTCGACAGGTTGTTGCGCTCATAGTTCGAGGTGGCATAGTTGATGCTGGCCGAGAAGTTCTGGTTGGGGTTGGCCTTGGCATCCTGCCTGTGGCTCCACACCACCTTGAAGTTCTTCGTCACGGAATAGTCGGGCATATTCTTCTCGCCCACCTTGGTGACCAGGTAGCTGAGGTTCACGTTACCCGAGTACTTGTAGCGCTTACGGTAGTTCGATGTCGCATTGGCTCCCCACGAGCCCTTGGTAAAGATCTCACCCGTGAGCTTGAGGTCTACAAGATCGCTGATGGCAAAGTAGTAACCACCGTCGCGAAGGTAGAAGCCACGCTCCAGCTCATCACCGTAGGAGGGCATGATGAAGCCCGACGAGTAGTCCTTGGTGAAGGGGAAGAAGCCAAAAGGAAGAGCCAAGGGAAGTGGCACATCGGCCACCACCAGATAGGCGGGACCAAACACGATGTCTTGGTTGGGGCGCATCTTGGCACGTGTCAGCGAGAGGTAGAAGTGGGGATGCTCATGATCCTCGCAGGTGGTGTAGCGACCGTTACGGATATAGAACTCATCCTCGGCACCCTTCTTCACGGTGTTACTGGTCATGTAACCTTCGCCCTGCTGGGTGGTGACATTATTGATGAAGCCCTTGCGCGACTTGAAGTTGTAGCTCATCGTCTGCGACTCGTAGGGAGTGCCTCCATCGGCGAAGATGGGACGCCCCGTCACCACGCCCAAAGAGTCCGTCGTGCCCTGGGCATAGACGGTAGAGTTGTCCAGATCGATGGTAATCTCATTGGCCTTGAGCTCAATCCGCTGATAGTTGACCTGTCCGTCGCCATAGAGGTAGGCATTGCCATTCTTGTACCACACCATGGAGTCTTTGGACTGGTACTCGACGGGGGCCTCAAGGGCATCACGCTTTTGGGATGCGGTATCGGCAGCGAGGGTGTCGGCAGGGAGCGTATCGGTGGTGGCAACGACAGAATCTGGGATGACAGATGACACACCGCCTCTCGCCCGCTGAGCGAATAGGTTAAGCGAAAGCATCACAATGCTAGCCGACAGTATGATATATCTGTGTAATCTTGCCACTATATGTTTCTATTTAAGCACGCAAAGATACGAAGAACTTGTGTAATAATGGCAGGAAGAGAGAAAAAGTTGGCAAAAAGAGTGAGGACACACGATCGTACGTGGGTCCTCACTCTTCTAATATTGTCTTAAAACCTTATCTATTAAACTTGCAAACAAGGTTATTACCATGGCTGTCGACACCCTGATACAAATAGGTGCCGCAGGGCAAGCTCGCTACGCTGACTGCGTCGTGAGCCGACTGCACTTCCAGTACACAGGCGCCGCTGAGGTTGTAGATACGGCTCTTCAGGAGCGACCTATTGCCTTTGACGCAAACCTCTTGCGTATAGGCGTCGTAGTAGCAACGGGCTCTGTCATGGGCCATACCCTCTACCCTGGTATCCTCGGGCTTGGGATAGATCTTGTAGATGGCAGCATCGCCACGACGTACTATCTCATCGTAGCTATCGCTCACGATGTCTTCCGTGCCGGTCCACAACTCACGCACTACATATTCAGTACCTGAGGTAAGACCCAAAAGGTTGAAGTCTACGGTGAACTCGAGGCGTCGGCTGGCTTCGTAGTTGAGTACGGCAAGGTAGGTCGTATCGGCCACAGTATACATGAACTGGTTGGGGGCGGGATGACCCTGGTTGGCCTTTACAGGATAGAAAGCCTTGGTCTGATGGGCCATCTGCACGACCTCCCGCTTGGAGGCGAGCTCCTTGATACGAGTTTTTGCACCTGTATCACCGTCGGAGGAGTAGTCGTCGCCAAGTATCACGATACCTGTGATGTATGCAGAGGTGAGACGCACACGGTTGGTCGAGATGCTCTCACCAGTCAGCACCACATGATCGGCATCGTTGTATGAGTAGCAATGGTCGAGCCACCATCCATATGCGGTAGAGTTGAGGGTATATTCAGCATTACTTAGCGATGAGAAGGCATCGCACGCGATGCGACGGCCATGGGCGTGATGAGCAGGGAACAACGGAGCTATGGAGAGGTTGACATACATGCTATCGCCGACATAGCTTGCGATATACTCCATCGCCTTGTTGTAGGCTTGCAGACCTGTGTGTACCGACTCATCGTAGTGCTTGCCCTCGAGTGCGCCATGCACCATAAAATCAAGCTTTACAAACTTATAGCCCCACTTCAAATATTTCTCAAACTCTGCCTGGATGCGACCTATGGTAGCAGGATGAGTGGGATCGAGCGCATAGCCACCGGCAATCTCTTGAGGATTGCCTTTGCTATCGCGCAACCACGCTTCGCCCCAGGTATAGCTACCTGCGCTGCCTGAAGGCATCATACCCGATGCATTCTTACCCCAATCGACGAAGGGGGTCCAATAGATACCGGCATATTGGCCATTGGCCGCACAGTTCTTCACAAACTTACCATGATCGCGCACGGCAAAGTTCTCGTTCCAATAGGAGTCAAGACCGATGTATACCACGCCGTCGGCTCCACAGAAGCCTAAGGGCTTCAATTCATCGGCATAGAAGTCGGATACGCCGATGGCTTTCGCGGGTTTGATATTGGTCTGCAATGTACCCCAGCTGTTCCAACCAAAGGGCTTGGCCCCCCTAAAGGGCAGCTTAGGATGAACGATAGCACAAAGGTCGCCGTATGTCTCCATACCACGACGCCAATCGTCGAAACATCCGACCATCATCTTAGAGGACTCAACTCGGGTTCCCTTGACCGCTCCATGCCTATCGTTATCGCGGGTGCCATCCTTGGTCGCCACACCATTGAACACCAAGAGCGACTTGAGGGTCGTCTCGGCTGCCGTCTCGGCCGTAACACCGGTCTTCCAAGTATCGTGCTGGATGGAACCTGCCACAACGCCGCGACGCGTGCCGTTGTTGAACAGCACAGTCACTTCGTAGCAGGTGGGATGCCAGTCGCCAAAGAGTTTGGTCTCGTAGCGTGTCCAGCCGTCGTTATCGAAGGGCACGTACAAAAAGTAGTTAGTACCCGCTTCGAGTACCTTCGACGAGGCTGTAGAGCGGATAGGGGCTATATAGTTTATCTCCAATGTCTTCTCGCTCTCTAATACGACATCGGTAAGGATATAATCCTTGTCGCCATAGACATAATAGGTGTGAGTAACTGTCGTAATGGGAGACTGGGTCGTTTTACCTGTCACGACAATCTGTTTGCCGACACCAAACTCGTCTTGATGGTCACTGCTCGTTACGGCAATATCAGTAAGTGCAGAGAAGGTTGTCTTGTTATTTACAAGCCCCCACTCTGCCTCGTTCCCAGCAATCACAACGTTATTGTTGTAGGCAATAGATGCCTTTCCGGTAGCCTCATCGACATTGATACGCCATGCACCAGCCTCGACACGATACTCTTGCGAGTTAGCAACCGACGCAAGAAGGATAAGGGATATGAGGAGTGTGATTTTTCGCATAATTAGAGGGATTTTGGTATTTGTTGATTAGAGGGAATCGGGCGGTGCGCCGCACCGCCCGATAGTGGATTCTCTGTTTCAGAGCTTAGAGTACAACCTTGGCTACAACAACGCCATTTGCGCCTGTCACCTTAACGACATAGACGCCACCAGCAAGTGCCACCTCGGCCTGTCGTGCACCAGCCACGCTACCAGCAGCCACTTGGGCACCATGAGCAGCATATACGGTGTATTGCGCAGGTGCTTCATCACCATTCATAATATTGATGACGCCATTCAATGCATATACAGCCACATGCGCATCCTTAACCTTCTCGACTGTTGACGCATCAACCGCTTTAGCAAACATACCACCACGAGCTCCATTATCGACAGCCTGTACACCAAACTCATACTCCTCGAGCTTCATGCCCTTAAATGTATAAGTGGTCGAGTTCAAGAGAGCCTGCACACGGTTTACGCGGATGAAACCATTCTCGATATTGGCTGGAGTCAAGCAGAACACTGCACCTGTTGCAAGGTTCTTAGCGTAAACATTGTAACGGAGAGCTGCCAAAGGAGTGGTGTCATCATCGGTGGGAGACTCCCAGTAAAGAACGACATCATCTTCATCTTGCTCGGCAATAACGTCAATAGGAGCACCCGGAGCCTGGTTGGGTTCAACGCCACCGATATAGGTGATGTAGTTGGGCCATGTGGGAGACTCCACATTAGGCCAGTTCTCATGATCGGGACCTTCATCGTTACCTCCGTCACGATAGCCGTAGAGGTGAAGTTCCATCAGACCATCATTGTTGATATCAACAAAGTTGAGGTCACCCATACGGCAATAGGTGCGGTTAGGAAGGGCTTCGGTAACATCTTCAAAGGACAAATCACCATTGCTGAGGTAAACGCCTACAGGACCAGGCCAGCCTGAAGAGGCAAAGTCGGTGTTACCATCGTTGTTGATATCGGCAAAGGAAAGCTTCGACTCACGGCCTTCGAGCCATGTATCAGTCTCGTCTACCATTCGCCAATTCTTACCCGAGCCATCGTTTACATAGAGCATTGCACGACCGCCCCAGTTGTCGAAGTTACAGTTACGACCTGTCTCAAGGAGGTCGAGCATACCGTCATTGTTATAGTCGATGGGGAATACAATACCCTGAGTTGAGCCATAGCCAAAACCACGAATAGCTTCGAACGTCAAATCGCCCATATTGAGGTAGACGGTCGTTGTCTTAGTATCACCTACTTGATCATCCCAACCGGTCGTACAGATATCCATCAAGCCATCATTATTGAAGTCCGCTGCATAGCAGGCACCACTGTTTGTCAAATAGAACTCGGGATTCTCGTTGGCCTTGAAAGAGCCGTTCTGGTCGTTGACCCAAATCGTTACCTGACGTTCTGACACACCATCTTTAACTGTCCTACCTCCGCAGAAGAGGATGTCGGTGTAGCCGTCATTGTTAAAATCGGCAGGGAACATAATGGTCTGGTTATGCTCTTCATTATCGCGAGCATAAGAATAGAAGACGTCTTCCTCTAACTCAAGATTCTCTGCCAAGAAGTAGTTCTTTTCGGGGCCCTCGTTATGGAAAACAAAAACAGCAGCAGTTGAAGGCGTATTCTCGGTAGCCCAACCTGTCACGATGAGGTCGAGACAAGCATCATTATCATAGTCCAACCACATGACAGATGCAGCAAACAAAGAGGCTTGAGCCAACTCCTCTTGTTCACCAATCACATTAGTAAAGGTGTTGTCACCATTGTTCTTCCACAACATAGGCTGTGCGCCATTGCGATACATCAAGCAGTCCATGTAACCATCGTTGTTCCAGTCGGCATAAGCGACATGACCGCGCTCACCCATCTCTAAGATAAAGGAGCCGTCTTGCTCTACCGTAAAAGTAGGTACTGTGGCCTGAGCCATGACAGTTGCAGCAAAGAAGGACACTGCGATTGTGAGTAAATGTTTTGCTTTCATAGGTTTTAAATTTATTTGTAAAGTTGATTAGATAATTGCCTTCTGTATTATTCGGCTGTGAGTCGTATGATCTTACTCTCAAACTGATTGTACATGGGGAAACGGAGACCATATTTCATCAAGTATTCTCCCGTATACGACTTGCCTTCCAACTCGTAGAACCAGGTCCATTTGTTGGGTTCTTTATTCAACTCGTTGAGTCGATATGTCTTGTTCGGGTCAAGTCCTTTGAGATATAGCACCTGATTGTTACCTCCATTGATAACCTTCTCTAACAGATAGGTGAATACTACAGCATCTTGCTTGTCTTCACTTACATACATCATCGCAGTACGAGGATTGGTATAGGGAGAAAGCAGGCGGTAGAGGTCGCCATGCTGCACGATTTCGCGGAATGTGTAATACTCCTCGATAGCTTTCTTCGAGAAGGACTTCTCCTCTTCGGTCATATTCATCGGCTGAAGGTCCATACCCAACTTAGCCGACATCGCTACATCGAAACGGAACTTCAATGGTGTCACACGACCTGTCTGGTGGCAGGGCGACGCACTCACGTGGCTAGCCAATGCCATTGCCGGGAAGAAATGGGTGGTACCCCATTGGATGAAGATACGGTTGAAAGCATCGGTGTTGTCGCTAATCCAGAACTCATCGAAGTAACGCAACGACGCATAATCAATACGGCCGCCACCCCCTGAGCAGAGCATAATAGAAACCTCTGGATGGTTGGCACGGACACGCTCAAATACACGATAGAGCCCACGCACATACTCTATCCATAGGTGAGATTGCTTATCGGCACTGAGATAGTATGATCCGGAATTGGTCACAAAACGATTGCAGTCCCATTTCACATAGGCTATGCCAGGATTCTCCTTGAGCGTGTTATCGACAACAGAGAAAACATAATCCTGCACCTTGGGATTGCAGAGGTCAAGGATGAGTTGGTTACGACTCAGGTCAATCTCGCGATTGGGCTGAGTGATGACCCAATCGGGATGCTTCTCATAGAGCTCGCTGCGAGGATTCACCATTTCGGGCTCCAACCAGATACCGAATTTGATTCCATTGCGAGTGGCCTCTTCGACCAGGTAACCGATACCATTGGGAAGCTTCTTGCTATTTACCATCCAGTCGCCAAGCCCTGCATCGTCATTGTTGCGGGGATATTTCTCACCAAACCAACCATCATCAAGGAGGAATAGCTCAAAGCCCATCTCAGAGGCATCCTTAATGATAGTCGAGAGAATACCTTCATTGAAATCAAAATATGTGGCTTCCCAGTTGTTGAGCAATGTGGTGCGAGTGCGGTCGCCACGCCATACGCCATACTGCTTTGCCCATCGGTGGAAGTTACGAGTCACCTCACCCGTACCGTTACTTGAGTACGAATAGAGCATCTTGGGAGTTTCGAAAACTTCACCCTTGGCAAGTTTGTATTGACCCGCGAAGGAGTTGATACCACATATCACATGTAGATTATCGAGGTTGTCGACATCGAAAGTCAGGTTCCAACTTCCAGGCCAAGCCAAGGTACCACCCAACACGCGGCCAGCATCCTCTTGCGCAGGTCCCTCAAGGCCCAACAAGAAGCAGGCGTGTGCATGCTGGTTAGAGCGTACGCCCAACTTAGACTCCAGACTCTTTATGCCACGCGTCAGCTGCATTTCTGTCATATGCATCTCATCGGCCCACTCACCATAGAACTGTGTCAGATAATAGGCTTTCTCCTGAAAGAAGAGATGTGAAGATGCATAGTTGTAAAGCATAACGGGCTTCTTCTCATTGTGCGAGATGATAGTCCACGCCTCAATAACATTCTCCTTGCCGTATGCATTGAAGCATAATTTCACATCGAAAGGGAAATAGGCATCACGAAGTAGAATCTCGGTATACGCTATACCACCATCCTTCTGCTCGGTTTTGTGAGAGACGTAGACAAGCTCGGTAGAGGTATTCCCATCAGCATGCACGGCACGCAGTGCGGGCTCATTGACATACGATGTACCAAAAGTGGGATAGGCATCGTGCTGCGTGGTTTGCACCAACTGGGAACCAGGACCCATGGCTTCACCAAAGTAGCATTGACGCAGTTTGTTTTTCTTGTCGACCTTATAAACAAGTTGTGTGTTGTCTGTAGAGATCGTAATAACCTCATCCTCTGCGCGAACAGGGGCGGCAGAAAGTGCCAAAACAAATAGAATAAGATAGATCATTTTGTTTTTCATGACATGTTATATTTCGTTATTGTTAGAACATCTGTCAATAGCCTTAAACAGGCATATCCAGTAATCGTGGTATTATCAGAGGCGAAGGTAAGAGTTTCCTGACAAACAGCCAAGAGTTATATTATATTTATTGCATCTTTCGCTCTATTTTCTGTAGCTTCACAACCGCCCACGTCTTCTTAAACTTCCCCAAGCTCTTTATCACCCTCGAAAGTTAGTAACCCCCAAAAAGAGTCCCGAGGCTTGGCGACCTCGGGATTGCATTAAGATGAAGCGATCTTCACATCAGGGTTTTATCGTAGAGCACAAATAACGAGCGAATTGCGACGCTTATAGTTTTATCTTCTTTTTCAGCGGTTTCGATTCGTTGTGGAGACGATCAAGGGCTGTCACCACATAGGTAAATTTTGTCTTTCCATCGCAAGCTGTAAGCGGAAAGAAAGTGCCTTGCGTGAGGCCCACGATCTTAGTAGCATCATCGAGATTCGGCTTTTCTCCCTTGGCAAAGCGATACACGACATACTTTACCGCGCGGTTCATCTCGTCGGTATACTTAGGAGCGGTCCAACAGAGTACAGGCCCGTCAACAGTATTTATCGTTGCCATCTTCTGCACCTTCCCTGGAGCCACCGCATCAATGAAGGGAAACTCGGGTTGAAGTGCCAACCAGCGATGATACTCCTCGGCCAATGCCGTAGCATACCCCTCTACATTATCAGCCACAGCACTCGCTGGCCACTGGCAACTACCACCGATGCTTTCGTAGCTACGTTGCAGCTCCATCTTACGAGCCTGCTGGTGTCGTGTAGGATCATTGGCATCAAGCGCCTTCACCGTGCGCATGACATCCTGCCCCACAAAGAGTGGACGTCCTGCGGCATGCTCGGCCCACCAAGCAACAAGCGTCTCATAGTCGGCAGCCTTGTGCCCTATCTCCCAATAAATCTGCGGAATGGTATAGTCTACCCACCCCTTGTCAATCCATAAGAGAATATCGGCGTAGAGCTCGTCATAGTTCTGTAATCCGTTGGTTGCACTACCCCCAGGATCGTTCTTCTGGTTACGATAGATGCCGAAGGGCGAGATGCCAAACTTCACCCACGGCTTCACACCACGTATCGTATGGTGTAGCTGTTCTACCAGCAGGTTCACATTGTCGCGTCGCCAGTCGCCCTTGTCAGCAAATCCACGGGGGTCGTTGCGGAATGACTGCTCGTCATCAAACTCCAGTCCTGGCACAGGGTAAGGATAGAAGTAGTCGTCGATGTGCAGACCATCCACATCG
>JAEIGA010018109.1_pt1 | contig 10729 bp, 13 predicted proteins | sample 9270691 | NCBI WGS metagenome assembly JAEIGA01 (sample SAMN17057246, study PRJNA624740) | gut metagenome | biome: biome; isolation source: fecal sample | host: Bos grunniens | place: China: Xizang | collected 2019 | reverse complement strand
TGAAAGATACCATTATTACTCAGAACTTGAGAAAGAAAACATTCCATATGCAAATAGATATATGACTCCACAAGATGCAATTAAACTACTGTATAATTATTAACAGAAGTGGTATGTCCAAAAAGATGGTCCATTAAACACCATTTTTTTTAAAATCCATATGAATTAAATACTTTTAAAAAAGTATTAAATAATCCAAACAACATATATTAAAAAATAAAAATTTAGAATTTTAATGGCAAAAGTTTGTTATTTGTGCATTCATCAAGCGGTCCGTTTTGTGAATTTATTAGCAAAGAAAAGTGCTTTAAAAAACATATTTTTTATATATTATATTTAAATATAATATAATAACAATGCACTCAAACAGCAAGATTTAAGTTTAGAAATTAAATGAACTAGCAATGTTTAATGAGTAAGTAAAGCTGTAATTTTCTGAAAATTTTAATAGTTCATTCCTCTAAAACGATAGATCTTATCTTGAGTGATTAACTTTCACAGGAGATATTTATGAGTAGATATACAGGTAGTGTTTATAAAAAATCTAGACGTCTAGGTTTCTCTTTATTAGAAAATAATAAAGAATTTTCTAAAGGAAAAAAACGTACTTATGCACCAGGACAACATGGTAATAAAAAAGTTAAATTATCAGGTTATGGTGAACAATTACAAGAAAAACAAAAATTAATGTTTATGTATGGTTTAAATGATCGCCAATTTAGAAGATTATTTTTAATTGCTAAAAAAAGACATGGTATCTTAACCCTTAATTTATTGCAAACATTAGAATCAAGGCTAGATTCTTTGGTGTTTAGAATGGGGTTTGCTAATACTAGAAAAGCCGCTCGTCAATTAGTAACACATGGTCATGTATTAGTAAATGGAAAAAAAGCTTCTATTCCTTCAATGATTATTGATGTTGGAGCTGAAATAAGTTTAAAAAATAAAATTACTAGTAAATTAGATATTGAAAAAAATACAGTTGCAGCATTTGTTGATGTTGATAAAAAAGCTTTTAAAGGTAAATTTACTAGATATCCAGAACGAGAAGAATTACCAGAAAATGTCAATGAATCATACGTTGTTGAATGATTCAAACGTCTTGTTTAAACTTATGAATGATTTTTTATTTGCAATCAATATTCGATGTGAGCCTGATGAATATGAAAATTTATTAAAAAAAGCAAATATTGAATATTTTGATTTTCAAATTTATCATAAGAAATTTTATTATGATGTTCAAACATATTGTGTTTTTGATTCTTTATTAAATCGACAAGAATTTTTTGAAAAATTTAATAAACAACCAGAATTAAAAAAAAATACTAATGAAATAACATTTTGTCAAAGGAGATAATTATGGCATCAATAATTCATGCAAAAGATTTAAGAGAAGGAAATGCTTTCTTTTATAAAGGTAACTTATATCAAGTTATTGAAAATTCTTTTAACAAAACAGCTATGCGAGAAGGAATTGTTAAATGTAAGGTAAAAAACTTAAGAACTGGTGCCATTACTATTGAGGTTTTAACAGGCGAAAAGTTAGAACAAGCTATTTTAAACAATGTTAAAATGAGCTATTCATATAATGAAGGTAATAATTTTGTGTTTGTTGATAATGAAACATGAGATCAATTAGAAATACCTGAATCAAAATTAGAATGAGAAAAAAATTTTTTAACTGAAGGCTCAGAAGTAAATGTTCTAAAATATGAATCGGAAATTTTAGGAGTTTCTTTACCTGATCAAGTTGTACTAGAAGTAAAAGAATCTGAGGATGCTGTCCAAGGGAATAGTGTAACCAATGCACAAAAAAAAGCTTGATTAGTTACAGGATGAGAAATTCAAGTACCACAATTTATTAAGACTGGTGAAAAAGTTATTATTGAGACAAAAACAGGTAAATATATATCGCGTGCTTAATTAATAATTAATAATATGAAACAATGAGAAAAAAGAGTTAAGTTATTTGAATTAGTTTATAGCGCATTAATTAGGGATATAAGTCCTAATGACTTAATTAATTTTTCATTTGAGCAATTATATGAATGAGAAGCAGATTCTTTAAAAATATTAGAATACTTAGTTAAAGAGTGAGATGAAATTGTTGCATTATTAAGACCAAACATTTCGTCTACTTGAACATGAGATAGAATTAGTTATACAGATAAAGCTGTCTTATTAGTTGCTGTCGCTGAAAACAAAGCGCTTGATACTCCAAAAAATGTTATTATTGATCAATCATTAATCACTGCTAAAAATTATTCTATTGATGATTCATATAAATTTATTAATCCAATATTAGAAAAGGTTTTAAAAGATGCATAGTTTCTTTGCAAAATCTTTAATCAATAATATTGTAACTTTTAGTAAAGAAGATGAAAAGCATATTTTAAAAGTTTTACGTTTAAAAATTAATGCACAAATTAATGTCAATTTCAACCAAGAAAAATACTTAGCAATTATTAACAATATTCAACCATTAACTGCTATGATTATTAAATCTCTTTCATTTGAAAATAAAAAATATCAAATTAATGCTTTTGTAAGTTCAATTAAACCAAAGTATATGGAGTTAGCCATTCAAAAAGCAACCGAAATTGGTGCTGATCATTTTTATATTTTTAAAAGTTTTTTTTCTCAAAATAATATTAAACATAATTTGAATAGATATAACACCATTATATTAAATGCATGCAAACAATCCCATCGAACAACTTTAATGAAATTAGAGATCATTGACAATGAATCTGATCTTCAAAAATTGTTAAATGATAATGATATTAATTTAGTTGCTCATCTAGAAAAGAATGAAGAAAAAATAGAACTCAAAAAGATTTTAGATGGTAAACAAAAAATAGGAATTTTAATTGGTCCAGAAGGTGGTTTTAATAAAAATGATTTAAATGTTATAAAAACTAATAATACATATATAATTAATCTAACTAATAATATTTTAAGAAGTGAAACAGCATTGATATATCTTCTTTCAATCATTGCTCAAACAATGAAGGAGCTAAATAGTTAAATATGAAAAGATATTGAAATTATATTTTAATTCTTGCTAATGTATTAATATTCATTAGTATCATTTTACAAATAGGTTTATTTATTTATTGAAAAAGGGAATTACCTCCCTCTGATCCAAATGGAGCAGGAGGTAGATTTTCTCCGCTAGATGTGATTACAAATTTAAAATATTCAATTATTGCTCCGATTTTAGCAATGGTTTTAAGTTGTTGTTTGTTACTTTTCTACCAATGGAAAGTTCATCGTGTTATTAAAACGAATCAAGATGAAATTAGTCAAAAAGGTTTAACAGCAATCAAATATGCAGCATATGTTAGTTTAGCAAATTATGTTATTACATGTTTGTTTGGAATTATTGGCGGAATAGTTGGAGAGTCTAATTGAGATACTCATTTATATATTTTCATTACAGCAGCTGTTTTTAGTGGTGTTTTTGGTTTAATTATTGTTGGTATTATTAGTTATTTAAATTTGCGTATTTCTTTTGAAACAGCAAGAAAAGAAGGGACATTATTAAAACTAGAAGAACAAGAATTAGCAAATAGTAAAACTAATAATGATAGTGAAGATTTAAAAAATAATGATCAAGATTTAGCAACATCTGGGAGCTTCTAATAGTGCTCGTAGATAAATTCAAAACCTTTGCTATTCATACACTTGGATGTAAAGTAAATTTATATGAGTCAGAAGCAATGGCTAATGAATTACGATCTTTAGGTTTAATTGAACTTGATTTTAATACTAAAGCTGATATTTATATTATTAACACTTGCTCAGTAACTAATGTTGCTGATGCAAAATCTCGCAATATTATTGCAAGAGCTAAAAGAAAAAATAAAGATGCTTTAGTAATAGTCGCTGGATGTTATAGTCAAGTGGCTAGTCAAGAAATAAAAAATAAATTAAATGTTGATATCATCATAGGTAATAAATTTAAAAATAATTTATGTTCGTTAATTGAGCAATGATTAAAGAAACATCAAACGTTAATTAAAATTGATAATTTATTATTAGAAAAAGAATTTGAAGAAATTAATTTAGCAAACTATGAAAAAAGGACTAGAGCTTTTATTAAAATCCAGGATGGGTGCAATTTTATGTGCAGCTATTGTTCTATTCCTTTTACAAGAGGTAAACAACGTTCAGCACCTTTAAATAAAATTATTAATGATATTAAACAATTTAATAAAAATGGTTTTCAAGAAATTGTTTTAACTGGTGTCAATACAGCCGGATATCTAGATCAAGATAATCATAATTTTTATTCATTGTTAAAATCAATTAAAGAAATTGATGGAACATTTAGAGTTCGCATCTCATCACTTGAACCTTTTCAGATCACTGATGAAATGATTGAACTAATCACCAATAATCCAGAAAGGTTTTGTAATCATTGACATATTTGTCTACAAGCCGGATGTGATAAAACTTTAAAAAATATGAATCGTAAATACACATGTGATGATTTTAAAAAAATAATAGAAAAAATAAGATCAAAGTCTGCTAATGTTAGTATCAGTACAGATGTAATTGTTGGCTTCCCTACAGAAACTGAAGATGATTTTATAAAATCATATAACTTTATTAAACAAATGAATTTTAGTACACTGCATGTCTTTCCATATTCTAAAAGAAAAGCGACAGCTGCTAATAATATAAAAAATATAGTAAAGAGTAAGGAAAAGAGTGAACGTGTTCAAAAAATGATTTTTCTATCAAATGAAATGAACAAAAAATATGTAAAACAATTTATCAATAAAGAAATTGAGGTAATTTTTGAAAAAGAAGAAAATAACACTTATGTAGGTAAGTCTAGTGAATATCTTAATGTAGCTAGTAAAAATAGTAATTTAATGCTTAATAAAATTACTAAATTAAAAGTAGACTCAGTTATTAATAATTTATTAATATGTAAATAAAAAAAGAAAAGGTTTTGGACCTTTCCTTTTTTTAAAATAATTAAAAATATTATTGATTAAAAAGATTATTTTAATTTTAAAATACGTTCGTAAACTTTTGGTTCAGCCATTGTTGCTAACATAATAGCTTTAATTGAGTGCATTCTGTTTTCAGCTTCTCTGAAAGCAATGTTGTAATCTGATTGGAATACTTCACTAGTAACTTCCATTTCACCATTTTTAACTAATGGATATTTTTGACCAAATTTTTCTGCAACTTCAACTGCAAATTTAGTGTGATTGTCATGAAAAGCAGGTAAACAATGTAAGAACTTAACTGAAGGTTTAGAAGCTTTGATCATTTTCATATCAACTTGGAATTCTTTTAATTCTCCAATTCTCTTGTCGAATAATTCAAAAGGTTCTCCTAATGATACTCATACATCTGTATAAATGAAGTCAGCATCTTTTGCAGCTTGAATTTTGTCATCACAAAATTCAATTGTTGCTCCAGTTTCTTTACAAATTTCTTTAAGTTTACTCATTAAATTTTTATCCATTTCGTTTTTATAACTTGATGGACCACATAGTACACAATGCATTCCTGAGAAAGCACAAGCAGCAGCTTCAGAATGTCCCATGTTATTTTTGTAATCACCTACGAATACAAACTTTTTACCTTTTAAGTTTTTGTAAGAACCAACTTCTTCAACCATTGTCATTAAGTCAGCAATAATTTGAGTTGGATGTTCAATATCAGTTAAACCGTTTCATACTGGAACACCAGAATATTTAGCCAATGCTTCAACATAGTCTTGTCTAAATCCTCTAAATTGAATTCCATCATAGAAATTACCTAAAACTATAGCAGTATCTTCTATTGATTCTTTTTTTCCATAGTTAGAACCTTGAGGACCAATATAAGAAACATTCATACCTAAATCATAGGCAGCTACATCGAAAGAACATCTTGTACGAGTTGAGTCTTTTTCTCACAATGTTACAATGTTTTTACCATTTAACAATTGTTTTTGTTTTAAAACGTTACCAATTTTTTTGTCTTTTTTAACTTTAATTGAAAGTTCAGTTAAGTATTCAACTTCTTTAACTGAAAAGTGTTCAATTAATGAGTCTAAGCTACGACCCTTTAAATTAATTCCTTTTAATTCTTTTAAAGCTGGTAGTTTAGATGATGTTGTTTTTTTTGTTGTCGTTTTTTTACTAGGCATAAAAACTAATCTTCCTTAAACTATAAATTTTGAGTATTAAAAATTTTAATACTACATAAAAATTATATAATTAAAGATTTTTTTTAATTAATTTTTATGAAAAAATAGCAAATTAATCTTCAGAATCATCATTTTCTTTATTATAAGACTCTAAATCATCAATTCCTTCTTCATAAAGCATTTCAATGATATTCTTTTTAGATCTTTGCTTAATTTTTTGAGTTTTAATATTTTGTTGATAGTGTTTATTCTCATAGTCTGGTTTTTTGTTTTTCATTATATCTGGGTTAGATATTCTAGTTGTCTTAGGAGTTGAACTACTAGGTTCAAAGTTATTAGAAGATGATACATAATCATTATCATATTCATGCCTTATACTGTTGGTCCTATTTTTAGTAAATACTTCCTTAAAGCTGTTTGTTGCTCTTTTGGTTTTAGCTCTTATAGGTGGTGGAGAAGGTGGTGGGGTGTAACTATCTGTATCATATAATTCATCAGTTGTTACTTCATTAATTACTGATTTTAAAGTTTTATCAATTTTATTGGCATTCTTATAAGATAAGTTAACTGTTGGTTTTGAAATATAATCTTCTTCAATTTCAAATTCACTTGTTTTTGATTTGTAAATATCTTTTAAATGATTATCACGCAATTGGTTTTTTTGTTTTTCAATTTCTAATTCTTCTAGCAAAATCATTTTTGTTAAGTATCCATCATCAGCATTACCTGGATATAAGCTATCAGTCTTTAGCTTACTAGTTCTATATGGGTCATATCTATGATCAGGATCATTTTCATCAATTAATCTTGATGCTTGATCATAATGTTCAAATACTTTATTTTGCAAATCTACTGATAAATTAATAAATTCTGGGGATTTAATTTGTTTTTCCAAATCTTTTTGTAAAAAGTAAGTATCAACAATGTCTTGAATTTTTTGATCATTATAATTTTTTGGAGTAGGTTTTTCTTTATGAATATTTTGTTTGTAAGGTGTATTTTTTTGAAAGTCTTGGTTATAAGATTGTGTTTTCAACTTTACATCACTAATTAAATTTTCAGACTTTTCTTTTAGTGTTTGCGTTTTGTGATGAAGATTACTTGTATTTCTAGTAGTTTTATATTTTGATAAATTAATAGCTTCTACTTTTTTATTAACAAAACTATCATTATCATCAATGTTACTTAATGTTTTAAGATTGGTTTTATTATTAATTGGTCTAGTATCAATAAAACTAGCAATATTTTTTTTAAATTCTTCATCTTCATCAGATAAATTTATTGTTTTTGAATGCTTTGGTAATTGTGTTTTTTTTAATGATAAATCTAATTCATCTTCAAGGTTAAAAAACTTAGTTTTATTATCAACATTAAATTCATCAATTGATGAATGATGAGAAATAATTTTATCAGCTACAATTTTTTGGTCATCAATTAAAATATGACGATCACAAAGTTCACTATTAATAATGTTTTTATTATTAGTTGCAATGATCAATGTAATATTATATTTTTTTAAATAAATAGATAATGATTTAATAAATGCAATTTCCAAACCTTCTTCACCTGTTTTAAGACTAAAATCTCTTAAAAATAAAACTCTTGGCTTAATAATCAATAAAAACAAAATATTTAATAAATCACGATTAGAAGATGTAATTTTTGACATTGGTTGAGATAATACATCTTCTAGTGATAATAATTTGATGAATGTGTTAATTTGTTTTTTATTTTCTTCAAGAATTTCTTCTTTTTTAAATAATGCCTCAATAACATCTTTTGGCTTAACAATTGGATTATTTAAAATGTTATTAAAATTATTATAACCAAAAATATAATTTCGAATTTCATTAAAACGAGCATATGAAATAGAACCAGAGTTAGGTTCTTGTTGACCAGCTAAAACTGCAATAAATTTTTTGCAAATATCAAAATCAGTATTCTCTTTTGAAGAAATGCAAGTGTTTTGTTTTTCAAAAAAGTCTAAATTGACATTCTTTAAAATAGGAATTTGTTTATTATCTAAAATCTTGATTTCTTTCAATTCTATTATTTTCTTCATAATATACTCCTTAAAAAATAACTAAAATCTCTTATTATCTTTATTATCTAATTCATTGATTAATGGTTTTGTTTGTTCTGGATTTGTGGGTTTAATTAGTTTTTTAAATTCCTTTGCTTCTTTCCCTTCAAACATAATTTCTTCTAAATACATTTTATTTTTATTAGATGTAGTGATTTCTAAGATACCAGAAAAATTTTTAATGATTTGATCATCTTTATTAATTATATTAAATCTTAGTAATTGGTTAATAAAAAAAGCAATTGATTTAAAACCAATAACAGCAAAAGTATGGTCTTGAACCATTTTATTAATTAATGATAAAACAACATCATAAAGTTCTTGAAATGCAATTTTATTTTTATCATTTTGATCATAAATATATTTTAAATAAAAATCAGTTAAAACATAAATAATTCAATGATTCAATATATTATTTAAAATATCACTATTTGCACTAGTTTGGTTGTGTCAAGAAGTAATATCATTAAAAGCTAAAGTTAAATTTTCTAAAAATCAAACTGTATTTTTTGCCTTATCATTTAAAACAATCTTTCAATTAACATTAAAAGGAATATGAGTATTAGCTTGCTTTTTATGATTTAAAATTCCACTAGTCATATTAATCATTCAATACTCAAAATTTTCAACAGATAAAAATTTAGTTGCTAATTTAAATAATAATGGTTCATAATATGTATCTAGTTGTTGTGCCTTATAATTAATTTTTTTAAAAGACCTTAATATTTGACTTAATCGAAAAAAAGTACTTATAAAAATGTCATCATTATTATGTCATTTATCTTCTATAAAAGATATTGATGAGATGGTATTAAAATCACTAAATAGTTTGTTGATTCGTTTTTCTTGTCATTTGTGAATTAAATTTTTATCATCTATCTTAATTTCATTACCAACATTATCATATTGTAAAAGTAATTTAACATCTAATACTTCAATTAGTTGAACAAAGAATCGATAACTAATCTCTAATTGTGTTGCATCTTTATGTAATTCTCAATTATTATAAATTAATTTATCAAACATTTTTTCCTCTAATTATTTCTTTTAGTCATATATATAATAATCTAATAAAATAATTTTATTTCATCACTTTTTTAACTAGGTTTTCAAATTCCTTTGGATTATTAATCGCTAATTCAGATAACATTTTTCGATTAATGTCAATTTTATTTTTATTTAATGCAGCTATAAATTGAGAATATGTATATCCCATTGGTCTAACTGCAGCATTAATTCTTGCAATTCATAATTTTCTAAAATTACTTTTCTTTTTTCGACGATCATTATATGCATATTCTGATGCTCTAATAACTGTCTGCTTTGCAATTTTAAAAGATGTATGCCTTGTTCCCCAAGAACCTTCAGCTTTATCTAATCAACGTTTTCTTCTTCTTCTTGTAACATATCCGCCTTTTACTCTCATAAAATTACTCTCCTATAAACATTGATCATAACGCTTGTGATCAGCACTATGGACAATTCCCGATTTTTTTAAATGTCTTTTTTGTTTAGTTGTCGAACCAATTTGCATATGATTACGATTAGCATGTCGACGTTTTAATTTACCAGAACTAGTTCTTTTAAATCTTTTAGCAACTGAACTTTTAGTTTTTTGCTTAATCTTCATAAAACCCCTTTTCTTTGATGATTATTTCTTTTTATTAGGAACAATAATTGTTTCATATTTATAATCATTGATTTTCTTTTTTTCTTGGATAACTTTACCAAGGTCTCCAATCATATTTAAAAACTTGTTATGAACATTATCAATAATTTCTGTCTTAGTAGCCATTCTACCCATAGAAACAATCATAAAAACAACACGATCTCCATCTTCTAGTCAATGAATAGCATTGTTTGCTTTTGTTTGTAAATCATGGTCATTAATCAAAGGTTTAATTTTAATTTCCTTTGATTTCATAATATTTTGATTTTTGCGATTATCTCGTTCTTTCTTTTTTTGTTGGTATTTAAACTTGCTATAATCCATAATTTTAGCAATACCAACATTATCCTTAAAAGAAATTAAAACTAAATCTAAATTCTTTTTTTGAGCAAGATCTAAAGCATTATCTCTTTTTAATAATCCTAAATTATTTCCCTTTTCATCAATAACTAAAAATTCTTTTAATTTAATTGACTCATTAATTGGGATACTCTTAGATTTATTTTGATTCATTCATGTCCTTGATTTAAATATATTTTGTATAAAGAAAACAATTTTTCTTCTTTAGTAAAGAAAAGACTAAAAGCATTGAACCCATATTCACATTAAAGGAACATCAGGTGAGATTTTAAAAATCTACTTTCTTTATACAAAGTATATTTTACCAAAATTAATGAATATTAGACAGTTTTAAATAAATTGCCCACTTTCATTATATAAATTTTTTTCATATTCAGTAGGTGTAAATCATTTACCATCTATTTTGGTTAATCTTTTATTATTGTGAAATTCAACATAATTTGTCATATTTAGTTGTACC
>JAEIGA010018108.1_pt1 | contig 10730 bp, 5 predicted proteins | sample 9270691 | NCBI WGS metagenome assembly JAEIGA01 (sample SAMN17057246, study PRJNA624740) | gut metagenome | biome: biome; isolation source: fecal sample | host: Bos grunniens | place: China: Xizang | collected 2019 | reverse complement strand
CGCTCGGCAAAAATGCTGTTGCAGGGTAAAACCTATAACGAAATCGTAGAGGAAACGGAAATTTCGTCGGCAACGCTTGCTCGTGTGTCCAAGTGTGTACGTTACGGCGACGGCGGATATAAAAATATTATCGAGAAAAATACGTAAAAAATAGAAAAATTTAGTGCGTCTTTCAAAGTTTAAGGGCTTTGGAGGGCGTTCTTTTTTTCATCAAAACAAGCAAAAAACGTTAAAAATGGGGCAAAATCGGGGCTTTTTTCGTGTAAAAAAACGATTTTTGGGGCGTTGAAATAATGCCTTTTTTCGATTAAAAAAATTTATATTATTATAAAAAAGAATTGCTATTTTCAATTTTTTTGCTTGACAACTAGGGTAGTAAAATGATATAATATAGTCCGTATGATGTAATATTATACTCTATACTCTATTATTATGTAGTTTTGCGCCATTTTGCGAGCTATATATATAATGTAGGAAACAGAAAAGCATTTGAAAGTAAAAGGAAAAAGCTACGGAAAGGTGTAGCAAAAGGAGTTTTTATGGACGTGAAAGAGTTGTTCGATAAATATTATTCACGTTTGGCAAAGGAGGGCTTTTTAAAAGCGCTGTTTAGCGGTTTGGTAATAGCGTTCGCTTTCAATTTCCTCGTTGCGTTTATTTTTTGGTTTTTAGACGCAAAAGGGTTGTGGTGGTCGCTTGGAGCTTTCGTCGTTGCCTTGGCGGTATCTACCCCGCTTTTGTACGTGAAAAAATATAGACCGACAAGCAAGCAGGTAGCGGAGCGTATCGATAAACTTGGTTTGGAAGAACGTATGATTACGATGAACCAGTTTATTGCCGACGATTCGTTTATCGCGCAAAAGCAAAGAGAAGACGCGAAAATTAAACTTGGCAGTTTGAGCGCAGGATTGATTACGTTCGTCTTTTCGAGGGTGTTACTTGTCGGGCTTGTCGTAAGCGCCGTTATGGGCGCGGGCATGACGACCGTGTCGAGTTTGAGCGACGAGGGGATTCTTTTAAGCGGTAAGGACGTCGTGGAATTGATTATTCCCGACGAACCTGTGGAATACGTAACGGTGAGTTACGTTGCCGACGAGGGCGGACTTATCGAGGGAGACGAAGTGCAAATCTTGGAAAAAGGCGGTAACGCTACCGAGGTTATTGCCGTAGCCGAGGACGGTTGGACGTTTGTGGAATGGTCGGACGGAGTTACCGACCCGTACAGAAGCGACTATAGAATCGGCGAAGATAAAGAGTTCGTGGCGATTTTCGGTCAGCTTGGCGATGGTGACGGTGACGGCGAAGGCGAGGGTGAGGGCCAACCGAGCGACGGTGAAGGTCAGCCTGGCGCCGGTGACGAGCCGAGTAAGTCGGATCAACCGAGTGACCCGGATGCGCCTCCTAACAACGGTGCGAACGGTTCGTATACCGAAAACAACATGGTACTTGACGGCGACACCTATTACCGTGACGTATTTGAAGAGTACTACAATCAAGCCATGGAATATTTAGCGAAAGGTGAGGATATCCCTGACGAACTTCGGGCTTTAATTCAGACGTATTTTGACGTCATACTTTAATTTAAGAAAAATATTTTAAGAGAGGATTACATATATGGTTACTGAGAAAAACATTGAAAAATTTAGCGTACAATGCAAGGATATTTTCACGCAAATCGAACGCGACGTCGTTGGTCAAAAGGAAGTAGTTGAAGCTACCGTTATCGCCATGATTGCAGGTGGTAACGTATTGCTTGAAGGTGTACCTGGGGTTGGTAAAACCCGTTTGGTTAGAACGCTTGGTCGCGTTTTCAATATGCCTTTCTCGCGTATTCAGTTTACGCCCGACCTTATGCCTGCGGACGTTACGGGTACGAATATTATCGTAAAAGACGAAGAAGGCAACTCGAAGTTTGAGTTCCAACCCGGTCCTATTTTTAGCAACATCATTCTTGCCGACGAAATCAACCGTGCTACGCCCAAAACGCAGTCTGCACTTTTGGAAGCCATGCAAGAACACACCGTTACCGTTATGGGTGTTTCGAGAAAGATGAACGAACCGTTCTTCGTTCTTGCAACGCAAAACCCTATCGAACAAGACGGTACGTATCCTTTGCCCGAAGCGCAAATGGACCGTTTCATGTTTAAAATTATCGTTAAAAACCCGTCCCTTGACGAGCTTATGGATATCGTTAACATGACGCAAAAGACGATGGCGGAAGTTTCCGACGCGGCTTGTAGCGGTGAGGATTTGCTTGAAATGAGAAAAACGGCAAACCAAATTCCCGTTGCGGAAGAAGTTATGCGTTATACGATGACGCTTTGCTCGGCTACGCATCCCGATAGCGAGTGCGCGAGTGAGGCTGCGAAAAAATACGTGCGTCTCGGCGCCAGCCCTCGTGCAGGACAGGCACTTATTTCGGCGGCGAAAGTTAAGGCGCTTATGAGCGGTAGATATAACGTTTCGTACAACGATATCAACGAGCTTGCATATCCCGTTCTTCGTCACCGTTTGAAGCTTACCTTCGAAGCGGTTGCAGAGCGCGTTTCGGCAGACGATATTATTAAGATGATCGTTGCGGAAGTTAGCAAAAAAGCAAAAGTTGCTTTGTCTAAAGAACAAGTTTCGGTAAAGGCGACTGAAGTAGAAGTTGCGACGACGGAAGACGTGGTAGTAGCGGACGAAGTTAGCGAAACGGTTGTGGACGAAAAGACGGCGAAAGCTATGGCGAAAAAGGCTGAAAAAGAAGCGAAAAAGGCTGCGAAAGAGGCTGAAAAGGCTGCAAAAAAAGCTGCGAAAGAGGCTGAAGAAGCGGAAAACAATAACTAAGGGAGTTAAAGAATGAAAAACTCGTATTTGAACGATGGGTTTTTCGGACGTCTTGAAACGCTTGCGTTGAATATGAAAGCGGACCTGCGCGGTTTTTTCGGCGGTAAGCATCTCGTACGCACGTACGGGCAAACCGTAGAATTTGCGGATTATCGCGAGTATATGCTCGGGGACGACATAAGACGTATCGACTGGAACCTTTATAGCCGTTTTGAAAAGTTCTTCTTAAAGCTTTTCACGGACGAAAGACAAATGCACGTGCAAATCTTTTTGGATTGCTCGGCGTCTATGGGGAAAGATAATCAAAAAAAGGCGAACTACGCGGTTGCCGTAGCGGCTGCCTTGGGGTTCCTTTCCGTACATAATATGGACAAATTGTCTTTCAAGTTGGTTAAAGGCGATAAAGCGGACGACCCGTTTGGTACTATCGTTGGCAAAAATTCGTTTTTCAGGGCGATTAGCGAGCTGGAGAATTTGGAGTTCGTTGGGGATTCCGATATTGGCAAAGCGATTACGTCCTGTCATAACACGGGGTCGAACGACGGCTTGACGGTAATTATTTCCGACTTCTTTACTAAGAGCGATTGGAAGAAAGCGGTGGATTATCTCGTCTATAAGAAGAGACAGGTTTTACTGCTCCAAATTATGACGCCCGACGAGCTGGAACCCGTTTACAACGGTAGATTGAATTTGATTGACTCGGAAGCGGAAGACCTTGCAGACCCGAGAAATATGAAATTAAGAATAACCCGTAGCTTGCAACTTGCATATCAAGAGGCTATATCCGATTTTAAAGAGGATATTAGGGCCTTTTGCGTGTCGCGTGGAGCGGAATTCGTTTCCATCGATACGGATAAAAAGATTGAAAAGATGTTGTTCGGCGAGTTACTGAAGGTAGGTATAATGGGATGAGTTGGCTTACACCTTTAGGTTTTTTGGGGTTAATAGGGATATTAGTTCTTATCCTTATTTATATCTTAAAACCGAATTTTCAACAAAAATTTATTTCGAGTACGTTCGTTTGGGAACTGAGCTTGAAGTATAGAAGAAAGAAAATTCCTATCAATAAAGTTAGGAATATCTTGCTTTTCCTTTGTCAAGTTTTGGTTATTACGGCGTGCGCGCTTATTCTTGCGCAACCGATTATTAAGGAAAATCAAAAGCCGGAAATTTTGGAAAAGGTCGCAATTATCGACGCGTCCGCGTCGATGCTTACCGAATACGACGACGTTACCCGTTTTGAACGCGCGATTGCGGAAGTTTCTAAATTGACGGAGGACGTGTTTAAGGATAAAGGATACGTTACCGTTATTTTGGCGGGCAAGGAAGCGAGTTATATAGCGCAACGTAGTACTAGCGAAGATTCGATGGACTTGTTGGCAAGTTTGGAAGAATTGGTAGAAGAAGAGGCTTGTACGTACGGTTCGGCGGATATAGACGGTGCCATTCAGCTTGCGCAAAAAATCGTGGATATGAACGTGGATACCGAAGTATTGCTGTACACGGCAACGGAGTATCTCGCGCATAACGGCGTTACCGTAGTGGACGTATCGGAAAACGGCGAATGGAACGCGGCTATTTTGGATTGCGAGGCGGTAGTAGAAGAAAACTATTACGTCTTTAACGTTTCGGTGGCGACGTATAATCGCGATACCGACCTCATGGTGCATTGTGACGTTATGGGGGCGAACGGTGGAAGTACGGTTAGAATGGAATTGCCCGTACGTTGTAACGGTGACGAAACGAAAAAGTTGTCCTTCGTTACGCAAAATATGACGACGCCCGTCCACGAGTTTGAATCGGTACACGTATACGTTTCGGAGAACGATTCGTTTGAGGAAGATAACGATTTCTATATCTACGGCGGGAAAAAACCCGAGCTTAAAATTTTGTATTACAGCCCGAAAGCGAATATTTTCTTTGCGGGTTCGGTAATGAGTGTGCGCGATACGTTAAGCGCGCGTTGGTCTATTGAATATACGGAAATTAACAAAGAAACGCCTTCGGCGGATTTGCCTGTAACTGGTTACGATTTCTATATTTACGAAAATTCGATGCCCGACGTTATGCCCGAAGACGGCGTGGTTATGCTTGTTAATATGGACAAAGCTCCCGAGGGGTTACCCGTAATTATGGGTAGTGAAGTAAACGGAAACTTCAACCTTTCGTATGGGGAAACGCATCCGTTGACAAATCGCATTAACCCCGAAAATATGGTGCTTTCTAAGTACCAAAAGTTGGTGGATTATAGTGGATTTACCCCGCTTTTGTATTGCGCGGGCGACCCCGTTTTGTTGGTGAGTGAAACGGAAAATCAAAAGGTTGTTTTGATGCCGTTTAGCGTAAGCTTTGCCGACTTTTCGATGTTGGTAGATTTCCCTATTTTAATGTATAACATCTTCGAGTATTTCTTGCCGTCTACGTTAACGGAATACGCCTTTGACGTAAACGATACGGTTTCGTTTAACGCGAGAGGCGATAGCTTAAGCTTAAAGTCGAGTACGGGAAAAATCGAAGAAACGTTTGAAAGTTTTCCTGCAGAAATCGTCGTTACGGAATACGGTACGTATACGTTGGAGCAAACGCCGATGTCGGGTATGCCCGTAGTAGAACGATTCTTCGTGAAAATTCCTTCCGTGGAGAGTAATATCAATAGGACGGTGGAGGAATTAGCGGATTTAATTATACCGCCGAAGAAGAAAGACGAACACTTGGATTTGTTGATTTATTTTGCGGCGACGCTGGTTGCGTTGTTGTTGTTAGAGCGGTTGTTGCAAGCGCATGATTCGTAAAAGGAGTAAAGTATGAGAAATTTTAGAATTAATTTTTTGCATCCTTGGATGCTACTCCTTTTAATCCCTGCGTTTGCGTTGACGTTCTTTCTGTATTTCCGTATTTCTAAAAGATACAGACGGACGAGAAACCGTATCGTTTCGATGGTGTTGCATCTTACGGCATTCGTGCTTGCCGTTACCGTGCTTGCGGGGATTCATTTCACGTACGAAATCCCTAATCTTCAAACGGAAGTTATTTTGCTTATCGATAGCTCGGACAGCGGTGCGAAGGTGGAAGATAGCAGAGAACAGTTTATTCAATCGGTGATAAACGATAGCGAAGGAGTTTGTCAAATTGGTATCGTAACCTTTGGTTTTGGCGAACCCGTATACGCCGTTCCGCTTACCACGGATACGAGTAGCGTTTATGATAGATATTTGGATGCTGATAAGCCCGATTGTAGCGCAACGGATATTGCTGGCGCGCTCAATTATACCAAGGACTTATTTAAAAATAAGGAAGCGGGTAAAATCGTATTAATTTCCGACGGTTTGGAAACGGACGGCAAAGTGGCTTCCGTGATTAAGGCGATAGCGGCGGAAGGCATCGAGGTAAACACCGTTTATTTCGAATCCTCTAAACCGCAGTCGGAAATTCAGCTCGTCGGTATGACGACGCCCGATTACAACGTAAATATCGGGGATAAGTTTAAAGTGGGTGTTAAGGTGCAAAGTTCGTACGAGGGTAGCGTAGAGCTTGCTTTGTACGATAACGGCGCGCCTTGCGCGTCTATGCTCGTCGACTTAAAAGAGGGCACGCAAGAATTTGAGGTGGAACATTCTTATGCCGTTCCCGGATTGCACTCTTTAACGTGTAAGGTATTAGGCGGTGCGGACGAATATTCGCAAAATAACGTATATCAATCGTATATGTATTTGGAAAGTTTCACCAAAATTTTATTGGTGGAGAGAAACGAAGGGGAAGCGGAATCCTTAAAGAAGTTGTTGGAAGAAGAAAACGAATTGCTTGAGCTTTCCGTCGTGAATATCCAAAACGAAGAAAAAACGCCTAAGACTTTGGACGAATTAAGACAATTTGACCAAGTAATTTTGGTAAATATTGCAAACGCGGATATGCCCGAAGGTTTTGACGAAATGTTATATACTTACGTGCGCGATATCGGCGGTGGTCTTTTAACCGTTGGCGGTAACCAAATCGACGAAAACGGGAACGTCGTTCTCGACATACACGGCGAGGTGGTGGCAAACGCGTATAACCGCGAGGATATGTACGGCACGTTATATCAAGAAATGTTGCCCGTGCAAGCAATCGATTATACGCCACCTATTGGCGTTATGATTATTATCGACCGTTCGGGTTCGATGGACGGCGCGTTCTCGTCCTCGGGAGAGACCAAACTCGACCTTGCAAAACAAGGCGCAAAAGCGTGCTTGAATGCTTTGTCCGAGCGCGATTGGTGCGGTATTATGACCTTAGAGGAAACGTACTCCGAGGAAATTAAAATGACGCCGATGACGCAAAGAGCGAAAATCGAAGCCGCGATTGATAACGTTGAAATCGGTGGTGGTACGGTTTTCACCGGTGCGTTAGAGCGCGCGGGTTACGCGCTTAAATCGTTGACGAGCGTGCAAAGACGGCACGTAATTCTCGTAACGGACGGTGTTCCTGCTGACGGATACGAACAATACGTTGAGCCTATTCGCCATTACCACGACACGTCTGAGGTTACTTTCTCGTTCGTTATTATCGGCGAAGATATTTCTAGCTCGGATAAGACGAATATTAAAAACGCAGCGGAAGTAGACGGTGGCGGACGTTTTTACGACGTTTGGAACGTTTCCGAGTTACCGCGCATTATGCGTGAAGAATTGAATATGCCTGCAATTAAGGCGGTCAACCACGAGCCGTTTACACCGACGATTTCTAATTACAACAACGTCGTAACGGGTATCGACCAAAAAAATATGCCCGAACTTGACGGATTTTACGGTACGAAATTGAAGTCGAACGCGGTTGCCTCGTTGATGGGCGAATACGTGCCTATTTACGCACAATGGAAGTACGGCGAAGGTATGGTCGGTAGCTTTATGTGTGATTTAAGCGGTGTTTGGTCGTCTAAGTTTATGGAAAGCGCCACGGGACAGCGAATTATATTAAATATGGTAAACGGTTTGTTCCCGACGCAAAATATTCGCCCGCAAGAGATGGAAGTCGTGTTGCAGGAAGAAAACTACAATACGAATATGAGCGTGTATACGCAAATGGAAAAGGGCGAAACGATTGAGTTGGATATTACCAGTTCGTCGGAAGACGGGTCCGGTACGGAAACGAGAACGATAAAGCCGAGCGAGGAAGACGGATATAGCCGTATTTCCTTTACGATTAAACAGCCTGGCGTGCATTTGTTGACGGTGAAGAAGAGAGATTCAAGAGGCGTTTTGATTTCGCAAGTGCAAATGTACAAGACGTTCTCGTATTCGAAAGAATACGATACGTTCGTGGACGTAACGACGGGCGAGGTGTTGATGGAAACGCTTGCGATAAACGGTAGAGGTGCGCAAATTGAAGAGGCGAGCGAGATTTTCGATGAAATCGAAAGAACGTTAAAACGCACGTACGACCCTCGCATTCCGTTTATTATCACGGCGCTCGTGTTGTTCTTGTTGGATATTGCGGTGCGTAAATTTAAGTTTAAGTGGCCTCACGAAATTGTACGCGATTATAAAGCGAAAAAATTATTACAGCAAAAAAATAATTAAAACCAGCCTTAAAAGAACGGCGTTGACGGCGTTCTTTTAACGGCGTAAAAGCGGTTTTAAGTAAAAAAGGCTTATTGGAAAAGTTTATTTTTCCAAGGAGGATAGAATGAAAAAACTTCGATTACTTATGATATTAAGTTTTATCGTAGGTTGTCTGATGATATTTGCTTGTTGCAAAAACCCTGCGTTGGACACTCCCGATATTCAAACGTTTAAGGTAGACGAGACGAGTCTAACCTTAACTTGGGATGCCATCGAGGGCGCAAAAGGCTATAAAGTTATGGTAAACGACGACGAATACAACAGTAAAAAGGCGTCGTATCCCGCGTCTTCGTTGGTTGAAGGCACGTATACCATCAAGGTAAAGGCGGTTAGCGGAGACGAAAACGTGCAGGATTCCGAATGGTCGCAACCTTTCTACTTCGAACGCGAAGCGGAATCGGGTATGGTATACGCTTTAATTAACAACAATACGGAATATGAAGTGCGTAGTATTGGTTCGGCGACGGGCGATATCGAAATTGAGGCGGAATATCGCGGGAGGCCGATTACCAAAATTGCGGATATGGCGTTTGCGAATAAAAGTAAAGAAGTTAAGTCCGTCACGATTGGTGAAAACGTAAAAAGCATAGGTACGCGCGCGTTTTATAACTGCTCGAATATGGCGACGATTACCTTTAAGTCGGATTCCGTAACCTCTATCGGGGCGTATGCCTTTCAAGGTTGCAGAACGTTAAAGGAAGTAAAAATTCCTGCAAACGTGACGACGATTAGCAATTACGCGTTTGCGTATTGCCGTTCGCTTGAAAAGGTAGAATTTAACGATAAGATAACCTCTATCGGTGAATGCGGGTTTGCTGAGTGCGATAAATTGAACAACGTCGTACTTCCCGACTCGGTAAAAACGCTTGGGTTGCGTGCATTTTCTAAAAACGTGGCAATGACCAACATAGATTTGGGCGACGGCGTGGAAACGATTGGCGAGTTGGCGTTTACGAAGTGTGACCTTTTGAAGAACATCACGTTTGGGAAAAGTTTAAAAAAGATTGAGAAACAGGCATTTTCCGAATGTTTGGCGCTTACGAGCATAACTATTCCCAATACGGTGGAAACGATTGCGGAAAAGGCGTTTGAAAAATGCACGTTGTTAAGCGATATAACGTTAAGCGATAATTTGACTAGCTTAGGCAAAGACGCGTTTAAAGATACGGCGATTTGGAATGCGTCCACTTCGGGTATCGTTGTGATAGACAATTGGATTGCGGATAGAAACAACGTGGAAATTGATAACGTTGTGCTTGCGGACGGTATCGTCGGTATCGCGGATAACGTATTTGAGGGTAACGAGTACGCTTGGGATTCGGGGGCTTTGGTTTTGCCCGAGTCTCTCAAATATATCGGTGCGTACGCGTTCTATAATTCTAAAAATTTAGGCGCTCTTGAATTTGGTGCAAACGTTAAAGTGATAGGGCAACACGCATTTGCGCATTGCGCGAACTTGCGTAACGTTACTTTTGCTGAAGCGGTGGAGGAGAACGGCGAATGGCAAGGGTTAGAGGTAATTGATAATTACGCCTTCCAAAGCTGTACGAGATTAAAGATTAAGTCGGATTTGCCTAAGTCGCTTAAAAGAATCGGCACGTACGCGTTTGAGGCGACGTCTTATTGGTCGACGGCAATGGGCGTGGTAACGATAGGAGATTGGGTTGTCGGTTGTACTAGCCCTACCGTTAAGAATATTAATCTTGAAGAAGAGAATATCGTTGGTATTGCCGATTACGCCTTTTATAATTGCGTAGGTACAAACAGTATTTATTTGCCCGAAACGGTGCAATATATCGGACGCGCGGCGTTTTACGGCTGTTCTAACCTTTTGGACGTAAATTTGCCCTGGGGTATTAAGGAAATAAAGGACTTTACCTTTTATCAATGCGTCTCGTTGCCCGGTATCGCAATACCTGGTACGGTAGAAAAGATTGGATATTCGGCGTTTAATAAATGCAACTCTTTGGTAACCGTGACTATTCCAGATAGCGTTACTTTGATTGACGAATACGCTTTCTATAAGTGCGTTTCGCTTGAAAGCGTAACCTTTGGCACGGGTTTGAAGTTTATTAACAATCGCGCGTTTTACGGTTGTTCGTCGCTGACGGCGGTAAATATTCCCGATAACGTAACGGCTATCGGTACGCGTGTATTTAATAACTGTACTGCCTTGACGAGCGTAACTATCGGTAGCGGTTTGAAGAACTTGAACGATTATGCGTTTTACGGTTGTAGCTCGCTTACGAACGTAACGATGCCGTATGTAGAACGGATTGGCGACTATGCGTTTAGAAACTGCGT
>JAEIGA010018107.1_pt1 | contig 10730 bp, 10 predicted proteins | sample 9270691 | NCBI WGS metagenome assembly JAEIGA01 (sample SAMN17057246, study PRJNA624740) | gut metagenome | biome: biome; isolation source: fecal sample | host: Bos grunniens | place: China: Xizang | collected 2019 | reverse complement strand
TAGCCCGCGGATGCGTATTTTTCAAAGATACCGTTGCAGACGATGGTGGAGTTGAGATCGATGATCCCCTCGCTGAGGGCTGCAATGGCGGTACAGGGCTTGAAGGTGGAACCGGGGGCGTAGGTGCCCATGGTGGCACGGTTGAACATGGGAGCGTCCTTTTCCGTGGACAGCTTCTGGTAGTTCTTCTTCAGCTGGGTCAGGTCGAAGCTGGGATAGCTGGCCATGCCCAGTGGCTCGCCGGTATCCACGTCCACCACGACCACGGCGCCGCCGGTGACGCGGTTTCCGTTCTCATCCGACACTTCCAGGCCCTTCCGGGCGGCGTTCTCCGCCACTTCCTCCTTCAGACGCTGCACGCCGTTTTCCAGGATCTTTTCCAGTTCCTCCTGGAAGGCCAGGTCGATGGTGAGGTAGATGTTGTTGCCCGGTTCCGGTTCGGTGGTGTAGATGGTGCCGGTCACGGCGCCCTCCTTGGTGGTGGTGATAGTGGCCAGGCCGTCACTGCCGTGAAGGTAGCTCTCATAGGCCTTTTCCGCGCCTTCCTTGCCCACCTTGGCGTTCATGGAGTATCCGCTGGCGCGGTAGGTGGCGTACTCCTCCGCGTTCATGGCACCGATGTAGCCCAGCAGATGGGCGGCATTCTTGGTGCTGTAGTTTCTCGTGTAGGTGGTCTGCACACTGACGCCGGGATAATCGTTCTCCAGCAGCGCCGTGATAAGATCCTTATCGGCGTCTTCCACGAAGATGTACTGGTTGGTGCCGGACCCCGCCGCGTAACGGACGTTGATCTCGTAACGGATGCCGGCGATGGTGCGCATCTCCTCCGCGGAATAGTTGTTGTCGATCTTATAGCGGGTGCGCATGTAGCTCAGAAGCTCCACGGCACTGGTGTTCTCATCCAGGTCCTTGTCCTTCAGATAGGCCTTCAGGGCCGTTTTCTGGCCGTTGGTCATCTCCGTGTAGGTAAAGGGCGGTTCGGATGTGATGGGCAGTTCGTCGATGTAGGACGTGCCGCGCACCCGGACGAAGTTCACCAGATTCAGGATGGCCCGGTTGGGATCGTCCTGATTGAACAGCTCCGTCTCGTTGAGCACGATGTTATAGCTTTGTGAGTTGGTAACCAGAGATCGGCCGTAGCGGTCCATGATGCTTCCCCGGGCGGCTTCCACCGTCTGCAGCGACGCCAGAGAGTTGGCGCTGCGCTCCGAGTAGGCATCTCCTTCGATGATCTGCAGCTTGTACAGGAAAATGAAGTACACGCTGAGCATGATCAGCAGAAGGATGGACAGGATCACGAGCCTGTCTGATTTAATAAACTTATTCTGCATAGCAAACCTCTGTGAATGGCTGGTCTGTCAGATCGTTCAGATGTGGTCCCGGTCCTTTCGCTCCGAAGGTCCGTCGAAGTGCCGGGAGATGGCCCGGATCACCGGGAAGTACAGGGCGGCAAAGGGCAGTGCCCACACGGTCTGCAGCAGACCGGTTAGGATCACGCGTCCGGCTCCGGACCCCACGATGAAGGGCCGGATCATCTGGATCACCGCCGTAAAGAGCAGGCCGGCGAACGCGGCTGCCATATAGGGGATGAAGGTGCGGTTGAGGTAGAAGTCCGCAGCGAAGCCTGCGGCAAAGCCCAGGATGCCCATGATCACCAGGAACAGCACCGTGTTCTCGGCAAAGCTCATGTCGGCAAAGAATCCCAGAAACAGTCCGAAGATCGCGCCGTAGGTCCCTCCTTCGAACATCCCCACCGCCACGGCGGCCGCGGGAATGATCAGCGGGCGGACTTTCAGAATGGTGAGATGGGGCATCAGAAGGTTCTGGATCATCAGGGTCCCCAGGATCACCAGAAAATAGCAGACGCCTTTCCACACCTTTTCCTTATTGATCTGTTGTAATATCTCAGCTAACACTTAACCCACCACGTTGAATTTCGTAATGACAAATACCTGCACCAGGCGTCCGGTGTTGCAGGCAGGCTTAACGATGCCCAGCTCCACCTGGCCGCCGGCCTGTGACTGAACGGATGCCACGGTGCCGATGACCAGGCCGTAGGGGAACTGGCCGCCGACGCCGGAGGTGACAACGGTGTCCCCTTCGAAGATCTGCGAGTCATTGGGCAGATAGGTGATCTGCGTCAGGCCTTTCTGCATCAGGTTGTAGTCTCCCCGGATCATGCCGGTGGAACCGGATTCCGAGGCTACGGCACCGATGCTGGCCGCCGCGTCGATGACCGTACTGACGGTGGCCCAGCTGGAGCCCACCTCCGTCACCTGTCCCACGAGATAGCCGGTCTCGGTGATCACGGGATCTCCCACTTCGATGCCGTTCTTCTTGCCCTGGCTGATGGTCAGGGTGGAAGACCAGTTGGAAGAGGACTGGGCAATGACACGGGCCGACTGGGTCTTGTAGTCGGAATGGCTCTGGATGAATCCCAGAAGTTCATTGAGCCTCTGGTTCTCCTTCTCCAGATCCTCGGTGCGGCGGACTTTCTCCTCCGCTTCCGCCAGCTGGCTCTTCAGAGCCTCGTTCTCCTCCTGGATGCTGTCGAACTCGAACATGTATCCGTAGATGTCTCCCAGCCAGTCCGCCAGGGACTGAGCCGCCTTCTGCACCGGTTTCCGGGCGGAACCGGACATATTCCGGAAAAGAGGCGAGCGGCCGCCGAAAAGGCTGGTGATCAGTGCGACCACCAGGGCGGCTGCCGCAATGATGGCGCCGATCCGTATTCCTTTTTTGGTCAGATATTTTTTCAAAACACTTCTACTCCCTGCTGTTTGAGCATTTGTGCCAGTGTGCACAGAGGCAGTCCCATGACATTGAAGAAGTCGCCGTCCAGGTGTTCCACAAACACGGCTCCCTTCCCCTGCACACCGTAAGCTCCGGCCTTGTCCATGGGCTCTCCTGTGGCGATATAGCCCCGGATCTCCTCATCGGACAGTTCCCGGAAGGTCACCCGGCTCTCCTCGCTGCGGAGATCCATCTCTCCGCCGCGGAACACGGCGACGCCGGTAAAGACCGAGTGGGTGTTTCCCGACAGGCTCCGGAGCATGCGGAAGGCATCCTCCTCGTCCTCGGGTTTTCCGTAAACTTTGTTATTATACCACACAATCGTGTCCGCCGCCACTATCAGGGGTTGTCCCCCGCAGCGGAGGGAGACCTCCACCGCCTTGTTCATGGCCAGCTGACGCACGATCTCGTGGGGCGGCTGGTTCAGGTCCACGTTCTCCTCTCCGACAGCGGGAAGTACGGTGAGATCCTCAAATCCCAGCATATTCATCAATTCCAGGCGCCGCGGGGACGCCGAGGCCAGAATGATCTCCATCATTCCACCCCGCGGTAATACAGGCCGCGGGTCATCATGTTGGGCGTATAGTCGCTCTCTCCCTGATAACAGCGGGCCACTTCCTCGCACTCCCGGGGGTTCTCGGTGGTGAACATCATGCGCACGCCCCACAGTCCGCAGCCGAACAGATCCTCCATCTTGTCCGCCAGGAACAGCTTGTGGGCGTTATAGACCACATTGCGGCATCCGTATTCCCGCACCACGGGGAACACCGATCCCATGCGGTCGGACATCTGCACCGGGTTCTCGCAGTTACACTTACCTGCGGACCGGGAGATGATGCACTGGTCGGAGACCATCAGGGGAAGCCGTCCGTAGACGATCAGCTCCGTATCCAGGGACTTGGAAAGGTCCCGGATCTGCGCCAGACGCAGTTCAAAGGAGGCCGTGGCGGACATCATCCCCGCCTGACGGGCCATGTCCAGTGCCCAGGAGTTGTGCAGGTTCAGTCCGAAGTCTCCCCGGACGTTCATCCCCACTTCCCGTGCGATGAAGATATGTCCCAAGTTGCCGCAGAGGCATTCGTTGATCCCCTTCTGGTACAGAGACGCCAGCTTGTTGCGCACGTCCTCCGTCTCCCGGTCGTAGATGATCCGGGGCAGCACCGCCACGGGCACCGCTCCTTTTTCCACGAAGGGCATCATGGCGTCGAACTCCGTCACCATCAGATCCACGGGAAGGTAGATATAGTCGGGACGCATCTCCGCCAGCGCCGGGGTCATCTGTTCCGTGGACCGGAACTGGAAGATCATCTTCGGTGTCTTGGGCACGCTGCGCTCCAGGGGCCGGGGCGGGACGGACCCGCTGCGGCGGCGGGGCGGACGTCCCCGTTCCTCCGTCAGTCCGGAGATGAGCTGGCGGCGGGCATCGTTCAGCGCCGAGGCGGACAGGTGCAGGCCGTCGGACAGCTGGGTCTGGATCTCCGTGACCTCGTAGGGCGTTCCGCCGGTCTTGGTCATCTGGTTGCGCACCAGTTCCTGGGTCAGCTGCTGCTTGAGGGCACGCTGAGGCACGGGGCCCTCCACGGCGAACTGGTTGCCGTCCTCATCCACACATACCGCCTGGAAATGGCGGTCGGGGACGATGCGGTTGTACATCCGCACGTTCACCCGCTTGGCTTCGGAGTTGGCATAGTCCCGGCGTGCATCGTCGTAGATACGCTGGGCATCCCGTTCCGGCTCCTCCCGGACACCGAACATGTCGTCCTTCTTTCCGGTGAAGTAACCGTCGGTAAATCCCTGACGGGAGAAGGCGTTTTTCAGGATCTCCCGCTCTTCCTCCGTGGGGACATGATGATTCTTGATGACTTTGGAGTAGATCCCGGTGACGATGGCGGTGTATTCCGGCCGCTTCATTCGTCCCTCGATCTTGACGCAGGCCACACCGGCGTCCTCCAGTTCCTGAAGATGGTCGATGAGACAGCTGTCCTTCAGGGACATGGGGTAGTTGTCCTTTCGTCCTCCCAGGGAGTACTGCATGCGGCAGGGCTGGGCGCACATGCCCCGGTTGCCGCTGCGTCGTCCGATCATGGAGCTCATGTAGCACTGTCCGGAGTGGCAGAAGCACAGGGCGCCGTGGACGAAGACTTCCACTTCCACCGTGGTGTTCCGGCAGATGAAGCGGATCTGTTCCAGGGACAGTTCCCTCGCCAGGACCACGCGGGTCATGCCCATCTGCTGTGCCGCCAGGGCACCGGCCAGGTTGTGGATGCTCATCTGCGTGCTGGCATGCAGCGGGATATCCGGTACCGCTTCCCGCAGTACCGCCGCCACGCCCAGATCCTGAACGAGGATGGCGTCGGCTCCGGTGTCGGAGGCCACCCTGGCCATCTCCACCAGTTCTTCCATCTCCTTGTCGCTGACCAGCGTATTGAGCGTCACATAGACCTTGCATCCGCGGATGTGGCAGTAGCGCACCGCTTTGGCAAATTCCGTCACGGAGAAGTTCTTGGCCCCTCTCCGGGCATTGAATCCGTCCAGTCCCATATATACGGCATCGGCGCCGTTCTGAACTGCCGCGATCACCGCTTCCGGTGAGCCGGCAGGCGATAACAATTCCAGCATTGCTTTCCCCTTAAAATCGCTATTTTTCCATAGTAATACACGGTAATTATAGCACAGCGCCCGCTCTTGTAACAAGACGGAAAGCATGGTATAATTGTCAACAATCTATGAATGATTTCAAGGCCGGTTTCCGGCCTTATTTTCGCTCTGAATCTTTTTGTCACAGGAGAATTCCCATGGATCCCAACATCGTCCTTTCCAAACAGGATATCGAAAAGCTCATCGCCGCTCACGACGGAGACATGGCGCTTCTGTACCTGTACAGCCGCTGCCGTGGAGTCTCCGGCGAGGATGCGGCCAGGGATCTGTGCATGACGGCCGCCGCCGTGGAGGCGGCAGAGGAGAAACTGCTCCGTCTGGGCCTGGCTCTGGACTGGGCCGGCACCGCCGCTGCCTCCCCCGCCGAACCGGCTCCGAAAAAGGGTCGGGTCATCCTGGAGCCCGCGGAGGAACGTCCCTCCTACTCCAGCGACGACATCGCGAAACGGGCGGAGGAAGATGAGGCCTTCCAGACGGTGATCTACGAAGCGCAGCAGGTTATGGGACGGATGCTCAACTCTAACGACATGAAGATCCTCTTCGGCATGTACGACTATCTTGGTCTTCCGGCGGAAGTGATCATGGTGCTCATGAACTACTGCGTGCAGCGCTATGAGGAGCGAAAGGGCGAAGGCCGACGGCCCACCTTCCGTTATATCGAGAAGGAAGCTTCCCGCTGGGTCAAGGACGGCATTACCTCTCTGGACGAGGCGGATGCCTACATTGCCCGGAAGAAGGAACTGGACAGCCGTCTCCGCCAGGCAGCGGAGGTGCTGGACATCCGGGACCGGGATCTGACGGAGACAGAGACGAACTATCTCAGGACATGGATGGACATGGGCTTCGGTCCGGAGATGCTCCGGGAGGCCTTTGACCGCACCATGACCAACACCGGCAAGCGGGCCTGGGGCTATATGAACTCCATTCTGGAATCCTGGCACGACAAGGGGATCTTCTCCCTTAAGGACATCAGGGAGAAGGACCGACCCTCCGCCAGAAAGCCCCGCAGCACCCGCCCCGCCGGAGAACAGAAATCGAAGAAAGACAATCTGGAAAAGATCATGAAGAAACTGGACCGCGAAAGAGGTGATTCCACTTGAAATACGACGGCAAACTGCTGGGACAGGCCCGTGCCAATATCGCCGCACGGAAAGCCGCCAACGAGGAAGAACACCACCGCCGCGTACGGCAGATCCACACCCTCATCCCTGAGATTGAGAAGATCGACCAGACCCTGCGCTCCCACATGGCCAGCGTAGTGAGCCTGACCATCCGTCACGACCCGGATCTGGACGCGAAGATCGAAGGCCTCCGGCAGGAGAACCTGAACCTGCAGGCCGACCGGGCGGAACTTCTGGTGAAGCACGGTTTCGACTGCAACTATCTGGACGACATCGTCACCTGCCGGAAATGTGGGGACACGGGATACGCCGACGGTGCGCCCTGCTCCTGCCTGTTGGAGGAGTACAACCGGGAGATGACGAAGGAACTGGGTACTCTGCTTCAGACCGGGGACGAGTCCTTCCAGCATTTCGATCTCACCCTGTACGACACCGCCCCCAAGGCAAACGGGGATATCCCTCAGGAGAATATGAAGATGGTCTACGGGATCTGCCGGAAGTATGCGGACACCTTTGGTCCCGGCAGCATGAGCATGCTCTTCACGGGAAACCCCGGCGTGGGTAAGACCTACCTGTCCGCCTGCATTGCCCGGGAAGTGGCCTCCGACGGATACTCCGTGTGCTATGAGACGGCCACCGCTGCTCTGGGAACGTTTGAAACGGAAAAATTCTCCCGGGATCCGGAAGAGGCGGAACAGGCGGCCCGCAGGACCGAACGCATGCTCTCCTGCGACCTCATGATCCTGGATGATCTGGGCACGGAGATGGTGACTCCCATGTCCGTCAGTGCCCTGTATACCCTCATCAACGACCGGTTGATCCACCACCGTCCCACCATCATCTCCACCAACCTCGCCCCGGAGGATCTGGAGGGAAAATACTCCCCGCAGATCGCCTCCCGCATCAACGGCGAATTCATGCCGGTGGAATTTGACGGCCGGGACATCCGACAAATCAAAAAGGAGCGTGGTCTTGCATGACGATGCAGCATGAAATCCTCTCCCCGGTGCCGCTGCTGGACGAAAACGGCAATCTCACGGAACCGGGCTACGCAAAAAAACTGCTTCCGGTGTACCGGCGCAGCGACATCCGCGCCTCTGCTCTGCGTATCAAGGAGTGGGACTACTATCTGATCAACAACGGTCGGTTCGCCCTGGCTCTCACCGTGGCGGACAACGGCTACATGGGCATGGATTCCATCTCCCTTCTGGACTTCACGGAAGGATGGGAGATCACCACTTCGCCCATGAGCGTCATGCCCATGGGAAAGAACCGCATGCCGGAGACTTCGGCCAAGGGAACGGTAGACCGCCGGGCCAAAGGCCTGTCCATGTTCTTTGACACCCCGGGAGACGGCACCCGCACCCTGCGGTGTCACATGGACAAATTCGGTCCGGAAGGAGCACTGGACTGTGAGATCCTCCTGACGGAGGAACCGGAAGAGAGTATGGTCATCTGTACCCCCTTCCCGAAAAACGCCCATTTCTACTACAACCAAAAGATCAACTGCATGCGGGCAGCCGGCACCGTCACGTACGGCGGCCGCATCTGGACCTTCGACCCCGCGGACAGCTTCGCATGCCTGGACTGGGGCCGCGGCGTCTGGACCTATCACAACACCTGGTACTGGGGCTCCGCCTCCTATCAGGTGGACGGTGTCCCCTTCGGCTGGAACATCGGATACGGTTTCGGTGACTGTTCCGCCGCCAGCGAGAACATGCTCTTCTACAATGGGAAGGCCCACAAGCTCTCCCAGGTGACGTTCCATATCCCCGGGGATGAGAAGGACTTCCTCTCCCCCTGGACCTTCGATTCCGATGACGGCCGCTTCCGGATGGATTTCACACCGGTGATGGACCGTGCTTCCTGCACGGACTTCGGGATCCTGAAATCGGACCAGCACCAGGTCTTCGGGACCTTCACCGGCACCGCAGTCCTGGATGACGGCACCGAGATCCATGTCAAAGATCTCCCCGGATTCGCGGAAAAAGTGGAAAACAAATGGTGACTTCAAACCCCTGAAGATGAAACGACCGGGGCGTGATGGAAAAGCATCACGCCCCGGTCTTCTTCATATGATTTTTTCTATCGGACCTCGATGCGGATATCTCCCGTATCGGTGGAGATCCGGCACGTTCCTCCGTGGACGCTGTGAGGGACCTGCACATCGCCGGTATCCGTTTCGGTAAGAAAGATCTTCTCCGAAAGCAGCGTTCCGGTGACATCACCGCTGTCCGTTTCCACCGAGATCTCCCCGGCGTCACTGTCGCGGAAAATGACGTCTCCCGTATCCTGGTCGATGGAGCAGATGCCGGAGATCATCACACGCTCCAGCGTCATATTCCCGGTCTCTCCTTCCGCCGTCAGGTTTCCGCTGGTCACGTCCCGAAGAAGCACTTCTCCGGTATCCGTTTCCATCAGGATGTTCTCCGTACGGAGGGATTCCAGCGAGATATCTCCGGAATCGGACCGGACGGACAGGCCGGAGCAGGTTCCTTCCGGCAGATAGACCGTAATCTTTGTTTCCTGGATATAGACCCCGAAATGGAAGCCGTTCTCTTTCCTTTCCGGCTGCCGGATCCGAAGGGTCCCGTTCACCACCGCGACCTCATGCCGGCGTTTCTCGTCTTCCAGACAGACTACCCGGCACGCTCCGTCTTCCGAAGGAAGGATCACCACATCCTCATCGTCGGCGTCCACGGCAACGGCGGAAAACGGCTCGTTCACCACATAGGTGTTGTTCTCATAGTTCCCGCTGTCCAGCCGGCTCAGATCAAAATCCATCGCCGCAGCGGCAACCAGGCTGATAACGGTACCGACGATCACCAGAATGACCGCGGCCAGGATCCACTTTTTCATAGGATCAGCTCCCCTTTCTCATCAGAAGGGCTTTCATGCCCAGAACCATTTTTTTCGTCAGCTGCACCGGTGCCTTCGTCACCCAGACACAGGCACAGAACAGAAGGATCGCAAGACCTGCGCACAGGATCGCGGCGCCCAGCATGAAGAGCGCATTGACCGGCTCCCGTTTCACCAGGAAACCTGCGGCCACGACCAGTCCGGCAACAGCGCCTGCAGCCATTCCGACCACCGTCGACCACAGTCCGATGACCACGGCCCAGATGGCTGCGTAAACAGCCAGGCAGACGGTGGCAGCGGCCAGTACCAGCGGCAGACACAGCACGGTTCCCATCACCATCAGAACGGTCTCCCCGGTTTTCAGCGAACGCTTCCGTTTCGCATTCTCCTTCACCAGTGTTGACAGCGGGATCTCCTCCATGATGTGGTCCACGATCTCATCCACGGAACCGATGCCGGACACCGCTTCCTCCTCGGTCAGACCATCCTCCATCCGGTCATCGATCATTTCCCGGAAGTACAGCAGTCTCTCATCCAGATCGCTCTGAGGCAGTCCCGCCAGTCTTCTTCTAAGTTCATCCAGAAACTCAGTTTTCGTCATTCGTTTCATCCTCCTTGGTGATGAACCGGTAGATCGCCAGGATCTCATCCCAGTCATCACGGAATTCATCCAGCCGCCGGATCCCTGTCGCGGTAATATGATAGTATTTGCGGAGTCTTCCCTCATGTTCCACGGTATGCACCGTGAGCATATCTGCGGATTCCAGCCGTTTCAGGATCGTATACAGAGTGGATTCAGACAGTTCCAGATAGGGCTTCATATCCTTAATGATCTTGTACCCGTAGGAATCGTCTTCCCGGATCGCGGCAAGCACGCAGACATCCAGCAGTCCGCGTTTCAGCTGAGCATCCATCGAATAATACCTCCCCTCATGTAATACATCATATAGCGAGGTATTGTGTTTGTCAACCCCGCTCCGGAACGGGAAACAAAAAAAAACCGACCGGCACCGTGTGCCGATCGGTTTAAGGATCGAATGAATTTTATTTTGCGAAATCCACCGCTTTGGTCTCACGGATGATGTGGACCTTGATCTGTCCGGGATAGGTAAGCTCGGATTCGATCTTCTTGGCGATGTCGCGGGCCAGCAGGACGGTCTCATCCTCGGTTACTTTGTCCGGGGAGACCATGACGCGGATCTCGCGTCCGGCCTGGATGGCATAGCATTCGTCGATGCCGTTGAAGGATTTTGCGATCTCTTCCAGTTTCTCCAGACGTTTGACATAGTTTTCAATGTT
>JAEIGA010018106.1_pt1 | contig 10730 bp, 10 predicted proteins | sample 9270691 | NCBI WGS metagenome assembly JAEIGA01 (sample SAMN17057246, study PRJNA624740) | gut metagenome | biome: biome; isolation source: fecal sample | host: Bos grunniens | place: China: Xizang | collected 2019 | reverse complement strand
TTCTTCCTCATCACCTACTTTGTATTGAAGAGGAACAGCACCTTCTACAGAATTGATCGAAAACAGATATTTCTTCAGGTCATTGCTGAAGGAGGCTTTGACTCCGATGTTTTTCCCCGAGTAACTGCATGCAACTACGTTCCTGTAACCACTTAATGGTTTATACAACAGGTCCCTCGGAGTAATATCTGTGCAAATGATCCTGTTCTTTGCACTTATAACTTTACAAAAGTAATTACTGACAATACCAGACCCTCCAACTCCCGTTGCTATAGTCGGACCATCTATCTCTTTGAGATTATTAAAAAGTTTTTCTATATCCGTATGCTCGATCGCATCATATATTCGTTTCTCCAATCTGGAAAAACAGTACTCCATAGTCTCGCCCCAATACTCCATATCAACTCCTCCTGATTATTCAATCATACACTATATATCTGATTTGAAACAGCATTTAACCTAAGCACAGCTATAAAACTTTTATTTCTATAAAATGCATGATATTATTTAATTAATCTAAAAAAGAATCAATTAACATGCAAGTTTTAAAAGCCTACCGTTTATTTACCGCTAAGAATTCTATTATGCAGGGTAATTTTTTTGGCTGAATGGGAAACTTGTAATTATATTAACAAGTAATGTGGACCTGCAGTTAAAGAGCTGTAGGTCCTTTTAGGAGAAAGATCGAGACCATAATGCTGAAACAAAATCCTGATCCGGATTACGTTGAAGCTCTCGTAGTATACGGCATAACCATAAAGGAAAATAATCATGACAGTTCAGATCGTACCTTCTATTTTAAAAGGGACAGTAACGGCAATTCCTTCCAAATCAGAATTGCACCGTGCACTGATCTGCGCTTCATTTTGCGAGAAACCAACAGATATCATCGTTCCGGGACCTGCTTATGCTGAACAAGAGATTATTCCGGATGACATCTGTGCTACTGTTTCATGCCTCAAAGCTTTAGGAGCTAGTATTTTATTCTCTCCAAACAGATTTCATGTCACTCCAATCTCTTCGGTAGCTGATGCTCCTCAGCTGGATTGCCAGGAAAGCGGATCCACATTTCGGTTTCTTCTTCCGATTGCTGCTGCTTGTTCAAGAAACGCTCAATTTACCGGAACCGGACGCCTTCCGGAACGTCCTATTCAGGAATTGTTATCTGTTCTGGAAACACACGGCATCGATACATCGTCACACAGACTTCCACTGAAACTTTCCGGTGCCTTAGAAGGCGGCAATTTCCTTATACCCGGAAACGTGAGTTCACAATATCTGACCGGTATACTTCTTACCCTTCCCCTTTTGCCAAAAGGGTCAGATGTTTTGCTCTCCACTGAACTCAGTTCAAAATCATATATTGATATTACCGTTGATATCATGTCGAAATTCGGTGTTGAAGTGCTTTGCGAAGATGGAAGGTACTATTTGTCAGAATCATCTTCATACTGTTCTCCAGGTACTGTCATTATCAGCGGAGACTGGTCCAATGCCGCGACATTTTTGATAGCTGGCGCGATCAATAAGAACAACTCCATCTCTGTCAGTAATCTTGATATCAATTCTCCACAGGGTGACAGATCAGTCATAAACATACTCAAATCATTCGGCGCAGATATTAGTACGGTTCCAGAAGGGATCACCTGTCACTCCGACAGTCTTTCCGGAGTAAAATTAGATATTGACACAACGCCTGACCTTATGCCCGTATTGGCAGTCGCCGCAATGGCATCCTTTGGAAATACTCTTTTCTTTAATGCGGAACGTCTCAGAGGAAAAGAAAGCGACCGGATACATTCTGTGGAGGAAATGGTTCGTTCTTTGAAGGGGCAGTCTCAATCTGCACTCGACTCTATTACGATCAATGGAAACTCACACGCTACTGGCGGTGTCGTAGATTCTTTTAACGATCACAGAATAGTAATGGCTGCTACCATTGCTTCCTGCATTGCAGATGCCCCTATAACGATCTTAAATGCTGAAGCTATAAGCAAATCTTATCCTTCTTTCTTTGAAGACTTCAGATCACTTGGAGGAACCGTCCATGTCATCTAAATTTGGAAAAACACTTAAAGTTTCAATATTCGGCGAATCTCATGGTCCTGAAATTGGCGTCACTGTTCAGGGACTTCCAGCAGGTGCAGTTATCGACATGGATGAACTTAAAACTTTTATGGACAGACGTGCACCCGGCAGAAGCGCACTGACCACAAAAAGGAAAGAAGATGATATCCCTGAGTTCCTCTCAGGAATTAGCGGTAATACCCTTACCGGTGATCTTTTGACTGCCATAATCCGCAATTCAGGTCAGCGCTCATCCGATTATGAGTCGCTGTCAGATACACCCCGCCCCTCTCATGCAGACTACACAGCAAAAATAAAATATGGTGACTCCGTAGACCTGCGCGGAGGAGGGCATTTTTCCGGTCGCCTCACTGCTCCTTTGTGTATCGCCGGAGGTATTGCTAAACAACTCCTCCAGCAACGAGGTATATTTATCGGGGCGCATCTGTTTTCTGTAGGAACTGCTATAGATGAATCGTTTCCTTTGCACCCGACAAAAGAATTATTTGATGATATAGCTGGCAAAGAATTACCTGTCATTAACAATGAGTCCATGCTGGCAATGAAAGAAGAGATCCTTGCTGCATCTGAAGAGAAGGATTCTGTAGGGGGAATAGTAGAGTGCTGTGCGATATCATTCCCTGGCGGATATGGTGACCCGATGTTCGATGGCCTGGAGAATCTTTTAGCCTCTGTCTTATTTGGCATACCGGGAGTTAAAGGGGTATCATTCGGATCTGGATTCTCTGCTGCCTATCAAAGGGGATCTGATCATAATGATCCTTTCTGCATCAGAAACGGAAAGATAGAAACAGAGAAGAACAATTCCGGCGGTATTCAGGGCGGAATCTCAAACGGAATGCCGATAACAGTGCAGGTTGCTTTTAAACCTACCGCATCGATCGGATTGCCGCAAAAAACAGTATCTTTGTCAAAAATGGAAGAAACAGAGATATGTATCAACGGAAGACATGATCCATGTATTGCAGTGAGAGCTGTTCCGGTAGTAGAAGCAGCTGTTTCCTGCGTACTTCTTGATGTATTGCTTGGAGGTTTATCAAATGGATCTCAATGAGATAAGAAAGCGGATCGACAATATAGATGATCAGATCCTTTCACTTTTTCTTCAGCGTATGGAATGCGCAGAGGAAGTTGCAGAGTACAAAAAAGAACATGGTATTCCCATCCTTAATGAAGCCAGAGAACGTGAAATACTTGATGATGTTGAGAAAAAAGCTGGAGATAAGGGATCATATGCCAGACGGCTCTTTGAAACTTTAATCGAACTATCCAAGATCTCACAGAGAAGTATTATCTCAGAAGACAGCGAAACAGTATTAGAAACTGACAACACAAATCATGAACCGATATATGGTCTGATCGGCACAACACTTAAACATAGCTGGTCCGTGCCGATACATAACGAATTAGGGCGTTCAGATTACAGATTATACGAGCTTCCGGAAGGTGACCTCGCAGCTTTTTTCAAAAGTCACACAATCGGCGGTTTAAATGTGACGATTCCGTTCAAGACAGAGGTTATACCCTTTTGTTCATCAATTGACGAATATGCTTCTTCTATTGGAAGTGTTAATACGATAATTCCGGATGGTAACGGAGGGCTGAAGGGTTTCAATACAGATGCTTATGGTCTGTCTTACATGGCAAAGCGTGCCGGTATAGCATTTAAAGATTCTAAAGTTATAATCCTCGGCACAGGAGGGACTTCTAAAACTGCTCAGGCTGTCGCCCTGAAAGAAGGCGCATCCAGGATAATAACTATTTCGAGGACAGGCACTCCAAACTATAATTCCTTGCCTGACTATTCGGATTTCGATATCCTGATCAACACCACGCCTGTAGGAATGTATCCGGATACCGGAATATCCCCTGTTGATCTGACTGTTTTCAGCAACCTTAAAGGCGTTCTAGATGTTATTTACAATCCTGCCAGAACAGCATTGATGATGCAGGCGGAAAAGCTTGGAATCCCTAATGCCGGCGGCTTAGCTATGCTGGTTGCGCAGGCGGTTGAATCAGAACGTATCTTTTCAGGCAGACAGATTCCAGATTCAGAAATAGAACGGATCATTTCCATAATGAAAACCAAAACTTTGAACATAGTAATTATTGGAATGCCTGGCTGTGGAAAAACCACTATAGGTAATCTGATCGGGAAACTGTCAGGAAGACCTGTAATTGATATTGATACTGAGATTGAGAACTCTACCGGTATATCCATACCCGATATTTTTTCAGAATCAGGAGAAGAAGGATTCAGAAAAATCGAGTCAAGACATCTTAAAAAATACGGAAAAGAAAGCGGAATAATTCTTGTCACAGGCGGTGGTTCTGTTACCAAAGATGAAAACTATGCCCCTCTTCATCAGAATGGAATTATCTATCAGCTGGATCGTGACACCTCTCTGCTTCCCAAAGAAGGACGTCCTATTTCTCTTTCTGTTGATCTGGGAGATCTTTTTAAAAGACGCACTCCTATGTACTGTTCTTTCCGTGATTATCTTATTGATAATAACGGAACTCCTCAGGAAGCTGCCGATAACATCTGGAATCATTTCGTTGAGCACTCTGATGATTGATACATACTGATAAATCTCAAATAAATAATCGGAGGATAATTATGGACTATACAGTTCATCAGATAACATCAAAAGAAGAAAAAATTCAAATTGCCAGAAATATTTTGGAAAAACTGACTGATTGGTTTGGGATCCCCGAATACAGAGAACAGTACATAAACGACTCTGCCGAATGGGAGTTTTTCAGTGCTGATACCGATGATGGCTCAAAAGGATTCCTGTGTCTCAAGAAAACCGGGGATGCCACTGTGGAACTTGCAGTTATGGGAGTAGATCCTCAATACCACCATATGGGGGTAGGAACCGCTCTTTTCAATTCAGCAAAGGCAAGAGCCCGTGATCTTGGTTTTGAATTCATTCAGGTCAAAACGGTAAAAGAAGGAATGTATGATGATTATGACATCACGAATGCTTTCTACCGCAGTCTGGGTTTCAAGGAATTTGAGTGTTTTCCTCTACTCTGGGATGAAGCCAATCCATGCCAGATATATGTCATGCATATTCAATGATCATTGAACGCAAAAAAAACAGCCGTGTTCGAAAACAAATTCTGAATACGGCTGTTTTTTTGGTTATAAGATCTTCTTTGGGATCCACTTCAGATAATCCCCTGATACAAGAGAATATTTCACACCATCATGCACACCCTCTAAACTATCATGAAACCTCATCTCTCCATGGCTGTGAGCATAAATGACCTGTTCCACATAATATTCTTTCGCGATCTTTGTAAAATCACTCTCTTTTTCAAGGATATTTGTAGGCGGATAGTGCAGAAACATTATAAATTTCCTGAAACCATCTGCTTTGGCTGCTTCAAAAGATAATCTTAGCCTTTCTGTCTCCCTTTTGATCAGTTTTTCAGCATGTTCTTCCCTATCTTCATCCCACCCGACAATCTGTCCTTTTCTGTTAAGGTAAAACGGGCCTTCAAAGGTAAATCCCTTACTGCCTACAATCGCATAGTCTTCATAGCTGTAATAATTGTTCTGCAGGAACTCCAATTTCCCATGATAGATTTTATTAAGCTCTGATGTTTTCTTCACATCCCAGAACATATCATGGTTGCCGCGGATCAGTATCTTTCTCCCTGGCAGAGCTTCAATATATGCGAAATCTTCCTCACACTCGGATAAATTCTTACCCCAGGTATGGTCTCCTACAAGGACTAAAGTGTCTTCACTTGTGATCAATCTCTCACAGACATTTTTGAACTTTCTTTCATGATCTCTCCAGACCCCTTTAGTCTGTCCCTTCACCTGTATCGCTGTTCCAAAGTGAAGATGGAGATCCCCCAAGGCATAAAGACTCATTGCACTCCTCTTTCAGTCATCTATCTGTGTTCCGGCGACTGCAGCCCTGATATTAGCTGATGGCAAATTAGTCGGAAGAGTACAGTCAGCCCCAAGAATAAAATTATGCCATCCGAACTTCTTCACGACCTGCCTTGCAGTAGCAGTTATCTCGTCTTCCGTTCCCGTCACAAAAACTCCGTCCCTGTCATCCATGCCGCCGAGATATACTTTGTCTTCTCCAAATAACTTTCGCCCTTCCTCAAGAGAGATATTATCCTCATATACTCCCCAGTTAAGGACATCAGCAGGATACTCGATATATCTTTCCAGATTGAGATCTGCTTTACACATATGCAGGATGTTGAAACATGGCACATCTGAGACAGAAGCAAGAATATCTCTTTCATATTGAGCTATGAATTCTTCGAACTCATCATCAGAGAACATCCTTCTTTCTCCGCCAAGAGACGCAAAATATATGCCGTCTGCACCTGCTTCTATACATTTACCAGCAAACTCTTTGATGTATTCTGCGAGTTCATGGAAACAGTTGTGCATAGCTTCAGGGTTCTCTCTTACCATAACGCCCAAAGTTGCCGGCCCGTATTTTGACAGAGCCTCCCTGCCCAAAATATGGCAAGCGCAAGGCACCAGCTCGTGTACAGTTGCCAGAATAACCGCTTTTCCTTCCATTCGAACTGCAATATCATGTATCAGATCTAGCTGTCTTTTGATAAACTCTTCCTCCATGGAATATCTTTTAAAGTGCAGCCAGTCTTCAGCGGTATTTATTGTCTGATCGTTCGGACACAGATTATCATTCATTATCTTGCACAGATCAGTTCCACTGGATTCAAAGAAATCCAGATGAGCCTGCACTGCCTTTTCTCCATAAACACAATCAGGGGAAAAATGATACCAAAATCCGGTAGGAACTCTGTCAGGTTTTTCACCCCTAAACGTCTTCATTACTCTTTCACGTTTATTCATAGCACAAATCCCCTTTCATGTTCTGACATTATGATAACAAAAAAAGATGGTTTAAAACCATCTTTTCAGATTCAATAGAGCACATAAGTAACAAGATTATGACCTCTTACGGCATTCATCGATGTTCGGTAATACATTACCTCTCCATCGCCTTCTGCATAGTATTCATTAAGGAGATTTCCGTAAAAATCCTCCACTCTTCCAAGGTATGTACCTTTATGAACTTGTTGATTCAGATCTACTGCCGGAAACCATAATCCGTTTTCTTCAGCTTCCATGTATACAGCATTTACAAAATTCCTTTTGTGACATGTGCTAGTCTGTTCGTAGTCATACATTCCTAGATGAGCCAATATCAGACGAAGATCTTTATAATATGCTTCACCCCAGCTTGCATCGTACAGACCACCATATCCACGTTCAAGAAGTAAAGAAGGAATGCCCATCACATTTCCCGCATATCCGACCTCACCCTTCTGAGATCTAGAAATAATAAAATCAGGAATCTCTGTAGCTTCAGCAATATCTAAAGATCTCTCTCCTGTCTCGTCATCAGCACCGGGATAAAAGAGACACGGAGACAGTTTTTCATTCATACCGCCGCAGTGAAGATCGATCACCACATCAGCATGAGGGAAAATCTCTTTTACAAAGAAAGACGCTATTCGGCCTGATACAGTATCTTCATTACCGGGATAGCATCCGTTCAGGTTGCCGTGATCTTCAGGTACATAAGCGTTTATCCCCTCATAAAAACCGGATACATTTACCAGATGAAAAAGTATCAGATTCCCCTCTAGCAAGTTAGGATCAACTTCCTTTGCCAGTTTAATGACTGCAGGGGTCCCGGCATATTCTCCCGAATGGATCTGTGCTGTTACCACCAACGTTTTTCCGGGACATTTACCGCATACCAGCGTTACAGGCATAGGATAATCCTCAGGGCCGAGATGACATTGAAGTTTGGTTCCTTTATCAACTTTTCTTCCGCATATCTCTAGCATCATTCATCTCTCCGAAACAGTACATGTCATGGTATCATTTATGATCTCTTTCACTGCAAATAGATCTTCCACGATCGCTAATGCTTTATCTTTTTCTTCTACTGTAGGCTCGTTTACAGAAGGCACCATAATCACCTCACAGCCCGCAGAATGAGCAGCAGCGACTCCGTATCCAGTATCTTCCAGCACCAGAACATCTTCCGACATCAGGTTTAGTGCGTTGAGCACATTCAGATATATCTCCGGATCCGGTTTGCGTTTTACCACTTCATCTCCGCACAGGATATACTCAAATCTCTCATATACACCGACCTTTCTCAGGCGGTGTTCAGTGAGTTCTCTTGTCGTAGTTGTTGCTACAGCGATCCTATATCCCTGTCCATCAAGATAACTGAGCAGTTCGGTAACTCCAGGCATCAAACTGAGTCTCTCATCGACCACTTTGCTTCCATATTCCCTGACAATGCTCAGCAAATGAAGTCTCTTCTCCTCAGGGATATAGGGGATCTCCCTGCCGAGCATATCTTCAATATCTTTACCGGTAGTTCCTACTGCTTTGTGGAATAAAGGACCAAATTCAGGAACGCCCTGATCCTTACCGATCTCCATCCAGCATTCCAGCCATGCAAATTCAGTATTGAGAAGAAGTCCATCGACATCAAATATTACTGCTTTCTTGCCTTTCATCTTGCCTTCCTTGAACAATTTTGAGAAACAGCCTGCATGCGTTCCACATGCAGGCTGTAGCATTTCTTTTTCAGCTGCAGAAATGGATTAATATCCAAATTTCCACATGTATTTTCTCCAGCTAAGCGGGTGCTGGCGGCGATCTGCCAACAGATCATTGTATACTCCGAGAACTCCATCATAGAATCCCTGATCGAAGTATGTTGATACTTCACCGAGCTCGCAAATGCCATAATCAGCACCATCGATAACTGTGCAGTGGCGGTTGAACTTATCGAGGAAGCGAAGAGCTCTCTCATCAAGCTCACGTGTCTTACCTGTGCTCTTCAGGAAGAGATATGCTGTCTCAGGCTCTGTGATCTCGAACGGTCCGTTGAAGAACTCATCAGGATGAATGACACAGGAGTTGATCCACTGCATCTCCATTAAGATACAGATAGACTCGCCATGGGCTGCGCCCCAGGCAGTGCCTGAACCGAGTGTATAGATGATCTCATCTTTGTAGTATTCCATTGAGAACTTTACTGCTTCAGGAACGATTGCAACAACTGCTTTGGGAAGAAGCTCATTGATTTTGGCCATGCCTTCAACCATCTTCTCATATACAGCATCATTGCCCTCAAGCTGATGAACTAGCTCATATGCGATCTTCAATGCTGTAGCGCCTTTGCCTTCCTCGAAGAGAGCACCATCAGCTCCGACATCCTTGAAAGAAATAGTATAATCACATGTATTCTTCAATGGAGTTTCATCATCACCGAACTGCAGTCCAACAACAGTTGCACCGAGCTCTTTTGCCTTAGCTGCAGCTTCAACTGTCTGTTTTGTAGTTCCGCGGCGGGAAGCACATACAACAAGAGTATTCTTGCCAACTGCCTTGGGAGGATCATTTGTGAACTCATGAGCATTGCAATAGAATGCTGCCAATTTCTCGGACTCGCGTGTTACGAAATAGTAAGGGGCATGGAAACATACCAGAGATCCGCCACAACCGACAAAAGCTATGTTCTTGATCTCAACCTTCGCTAACACTTCAGCGACCATTTTCTTGACGTCAAACATTATTATTCTCCTTAAAACAAAAATTGTTAGGGTATTACTCTCTTATGCAATCATTATATAACGTATTATATCCTTTTGCAATACGTATCCTTCACATTTGACCAGATTCTTTCAAGTATTTTTCAAAAAATCTCAGGCCGCTTTCAAATGCTTCGTCTGCGCAGTTTATGTACTGGAATCCCCAAAGTTCTGGTGTGATACCGCCTTGATAACCGTATTTGTCCAGGATAGCAAACCACTCCATTATTGGAATATCCCCTGTTCCGATCACTTTGCAGTACTCACTGCCTTTCACATCATTAGCATGGATATGATAAAGGTCTTTTCCTAACAGCTTTACCGTTTCCTCGAAGTCCTCTACATGCCAGCTTGCTCCGAAATCGATCATACCTGTAAGGTTTGGAAGACCAAGTTCATTGATAGTAGCTTTGATAGCCGCGCCGTCCGGCACAGTTGAAGTGACATCAGATTCAAGGATGACTTTCATGCCAAGCCTTTCAGCATATTTGCATACGCGGAACAATCCATCCATAACTCTGTCATGATAATCGTTCTCTTCCATCTCTTCTTTTGTAACAAAACCGCCCATTATCTGGAGTGCCTTTGCGCCAAGCTCATATCCCTGTTCAAGAGCGCGTTCATAATAACACATCGAACGCTCTCTTGCTGCCGGATCATCAGTAGCCATGGTTATCGGATACAGGCATTGTTCAGCTGTGATGATCATGACTTCAAGGTTGCCTTTATCAAGCTTCCTTCTGATCTCTCTTGCCTCACCTGGAGTGTAATCATCGACATACATATGAGGTGAAGCAGCGTAGAACTCGATCTTGTGTATGTCAAAGCGATTCATGGAATCAATAAAGTATGAAAGCGGATGACGAGTATAGTGGAAATTGCATCCGTAGAACTGTTCTCTTTTCACCTTATTACCTCCTTATTCCGCTCTGCTTCTAAGAAACTCGAGACTCTGACGCATAGCTTCCTCGCACCAGTCATTGTATCTGGTGCCCCATAATTCCGGA
>JAEIGA010018105.1_pt1 | contig 10731 bp, 8 predicted proteins | sample 9270691 | NCBI WGS metagenome assembly JAEIGA01 (sample SAMN17057246, study PRJNA624740) | gut metagenome | biome: biome; isolation source: fecal sample | host: Bos grunniens | place: China: Xizang | collected 2019 | reverse complement strand
TGCTTTTCTTTTTCAAAAGAAAAGTAAGTCAGTTTACCATAGCGGCGCCGATGATACCTGCGTCATTGCCGAGGGTAGCGATGCGAATATCGGTCAGCGGAACCACACCGCCGCCGTACTGCTCGGAGCGAACAATGGGAAGAAGGGCATCAATGAGAGACTGACCCTCATTGGAAACGCCACCGCCCAGAGAAACAACCTCGGGCTGGAAAATGTTGACGATGTTGGTAATACCGGTCACCAGATAGGAAAGATAGGTATCCACGACCTCCTTCGCGGCCGCGTCACCGGCGCGCATGGCGTCAAACGCCGTTCTTCCCGTCACTCTGCCGTCCTTGGAGAGATGCTTGCCAAGCGCGGTCTCTCGACCCGACTTTTGGCACTCCTCCATCTTTTCCTTGGTCATGCGAATGAGCGCGGTAGCCGAGCTGTAGGCCTCCCAGCAGCCGCGTCTGCCGCAGGTGCAGGGCGCGCCGCCGTGCTCGATGACCATATGTCCGAGCTCACCGCCCGCACAGTTGAAGCCCGAATAGACCTCACCGTCGATGACGATGCCGCCACCCACACCGGTACCCAGCGTGATCATGACCGACTTCTTGGTGCCCTTGGCCGCGCCGGCTACTGCCTCGCCCCAAGCCGCGGCGTTGGCGTCGTTCTCAATGTGGACCTCCTTGCCGTCCAGGTGCTCGGAGAGCATCTTCGCCATCGGAAGCTTACAGAACGGCAGGTTGTTGGTGTACTCCACCACGCCGGTCTTGAAGTTGGCCGCGCCGGGCGTTGCCACGCCTATGGCCGCCACGTCCGAAAGGGAAACGCCGGCCTCGCGGCAAACACTGCGGCAAAGCGCCGCCATATCGGCAATGATCGCCTCTGCCGTGCGATCTGCCCCCGTCGGTCTGCTCTGCTTACATACGATCCTGTAATTTTCGTCCACAAGTCCCACGGCGATGTTGGTACCGCCCAGATCCACACCAATTCTATACATATCCAAACTCCTTTGCTGTGTAAGTTTTTTTAATTATATCACATTCTGTGAGTAAAAGAAATTAAAAAATGGATATTCCTCATTCAAAATCGGACAATTATGCACGCGTTCCGTGTCCGCGGAGCACGATCGGCCCCTGCACACCGCAAAATCTCAGCGGGATCCGCGACATCAGACTCCTTGTATGCTCGTTCATATCGCCACGCTTCCGCGCCGCACCGGCCAGCGAGGTATACACCAAAATTTCCAGCGTATTCTCACCTGCCCTCACTGCCTCAGTTCGATAGCGGTAGGGCGAACAGATCCTAAGACCCGCAGGAATGCCGTTCACCAAAACCTCTGCCACACCGCCAACCTCACCAAGCTCCAGCTCACACACGGCAAAGTCCTCCGCGGCCTCAAAGCTTGCCGTATAGCGGATCACACCCGAAAAATCGGGCAGGCGATCCTTGGCGGCAATGTCGAAGAGATCTTCCGTCTCCGCAAGGCACGTAAACGCAGTCGGATCACCGACGGGCGCGGTCTCGATCAAAAAGCGTTCGGGCGCTTTGAGCGTCATCCATCGGGCAGGTCTTTCCGAGACCTTGGTAAGTTCTTCTTCCGAGAAATCATCAAAGATCAGGATCTCGGACTCGTACGGCGCAAGGCTGAGCGAAATCTCGCCGTCCGGTGTCATCTCACGCACCGCTTCGCCGTTCAAAAGATCCAGACGGAGGAAATGCCCCTTGTCACGAAGCCGCGCCGACGTTTCCACCGGGGAAAGCGACTCGTTGAAGAACATATATATCTGTCGGCTTCCCTCTGTGCAATGGTAGTAACGAAGCAACTCGCCATCGCAAATGACCGCATCCTCAAGCCCACGCTTTTTCAGAAGCTCGGCCAGCTCCGCAAGCGGCACCACCTCGCCAAAGTCCGCGCCAAGCGGCCGCTCGTCCACGAAGATCACCGAAGCGCCAAGCCCTGCCAGCTCCGAAAGACGGGAAAGCAAGCATTTCGGCAAGCGCGGCGCATACGGCACGATCAGCGCCCCGTACGCCTCGCGATGGCAAAGAAGCCTGCCGTCCTCGACGCAAACGCCCTCAAGGAGTGTGTCCTCGGACAAAATATCGTAATTCAGATGTCCGTCATAAAGCCGACGGGCCACCTTCTCCAGCTGCCCCGTTGCCCTCAGATCCGCCCACTCGGCAAACGCCGTGTAGGCAACGGCCACCGAGGCCTTGTGCACGCCGCCCGACAGGAGCGCGCCCGCGCGGTTTATGTAGGAAAACAGCTTTTGGAGTCCCCCAAACTGCGGATCGCCGTTTTTAGCCGAAAAGGTGGGCGGGAAAACCGGGTCCACCGTGTGTGTGGTAAAGGAATGCGGTACAAACGAGGTCACACCGCGCACCAGCATAAAATCAACCAGCCATTTCATCATGGGGACGTCCTCGCCCCAGCCGTACGCGCCAAAAATCTCGCACAGCGTCTTTCCCTCCTTGGCAGGGTCGGCGTGCGAGGCCGAGGCGGCCAGCTGACCGAGCACGTAGTGGAAAAAGTCGGTGCGGCAGTGGCCGCTGCCACAGCTGGCGGTGTGCCTTGCATGGGCAAAGCCGGGAAGCACCTGTCCAAGCACGATGTCCACGCCCGCCATCTCGTAGGCGTTCATTGCGCGGAAGTAATGCCCCACGCCGCCGCCCAGGCGCGCGTGCATGTCGGCATCCTCCACAACATGCCCCGTATAGATCACACCGTGCTCATAACACCAACGACGGAGCATGCCGCCGAAATTCTCGTCATACAGCGAGGTGACCGCATCCATGTACGCAAAGCGCACCTCGGAGTAGATCTCACCCACGTCATACCAAAGCGCCACAAGGTCGCAAAGCCTGTCGCACGAAAGCGTGCGGCACATCCGCTTTGCCACCGCCTCTCCCCACGGCAGAGCCACCGTCGGCTTGCCGACGGTGTTGTCGGAGAAGGCATTTACACCGCCGCTTTGGGAAAATACGGGATTGCGGAAGGCGGGCTCATCCGAGAAAAAGCCCACCAGCGTCTCGCCAAAATATTCCTTATATCTTTGATAGTGCGGCTCATAGACCTCGGAAATGGCCAAGGCCACCGAGTCGCGGTTGAAATAGTCCAGATAATTGTCGGCATACGCGGTGCTCTCAAACAGAAAGAACACACGCCACACACCGTCCGGGATGTCCCAGTACAAAAGGTCGCCGTCCACGCACGCCGTCAGCTCCACGCCGCCCTCCCGAAGCGCCTCGCTCTCGCCGTCCGCACGGCGGTAAGCATACACGCCAAGCAGCGTGTCGGCGGCATTGGTCTTGCAAAACGGGATCTTCGCGCCGCGCATAGGGCCCATCACGTCCACGTGCGTCTCGACCAAATGCCGCTTTTTCAGATGCGGATGGTTCTTCACCGCGCCACCGGCGTATCCCGAGGGCACATACGGCTCGTCCACCATCCATACCTTCATCCCAAGGCGGCGGCACTCACTCAGCACCGTGTCCATCGTGAGCCACCATTGCTCCTTCATAAACTGTGTGCCCGGCCGCTTGGACTCCACGCAAAGCGCGCGTGCACCGCTGCCGTGGATATGCGCCACGGCATCCTGCAGCATCTCCCTTGTCTCGTCTCCGTAGACACAAAGAAAGGGATACAGACGGTTTTCCGCCGTGCCGCTCAAAAGATCGATCAGCTGTTTCATAGGATTCTCCTTAAAAAATTGATAGCGTATTGGCAAAAAGATCGACCGCGTGCATGTCCACCGAGCGCACGCGACGGTCATCGTAGGTCGTATAAAAATAGGTTCCGGTCGCGGTGTTGCAGCATGAGGAATAGCGCGTATACTCGTATTCCCCGCCCTCGGTAAGCACACAGCCCTTTGGCATGGCCACCGACGAGAGAATGTGAAAGAACTGATTGACGCTCTCCTCCTCGCCCCCGCCCGACACCGAATTTTCCTTGACAAACACCGCACGCACAAAGCGCGAGGCGCTGGAAAAATCACCCGGCAGGCCGTACGCACCAAGCCCCAAGCTGTGGTTTCCCAAGGCAAGCGCAGGCGAAAGCCGATTTTCCGCCGCCCCCGCGTGCAGGCTCATATACTGCTCCACACAGCTTTGGTGATAGGGAAAGGGCGGATTGTTGGTCAGCACGCCAAAGGGATTTTCGTACACCTGCATCCCCTCGGACGTGCACTCCAGCGTCAGCGCCCCGGTCTTATCCGCGATCAGCCAGTGAAGCGGTGTTACAGCAAACTCCCGGCTAAAGCTGACGTTGACGATCTGAAGCTCGTTCAGCGCGCGCCGCACATCCGAGAGGTCATCACATAGCCCCAGAAGATACGGAATGAGCTCAAAGGGGGCCACGTTTTGCTTGCCCGAAAGAGGCGCGCCGTACACAGCGTTTTTGGGGAAATTCAAGCCTGCCATCGATAGCCCCTTTTCGTTGGTGGCCTCAAAATACAGCGGATAGTCCATGGCCACCGCCGCCATGCCGATCATGGCATTGTGGTAGCCAAGCGGCTCCCGATGGCGAAAGGTCAGGGGAAAGCTTCGCGGCGTGACCACCACACGCTCCCCATAGCCCCTCTCCAGATCCAGATTCCGTCCAAAATAATGCGCCCTGGTTTGATAACAAATAGCCGTACACATAAAAAATCCATCCTTTTTGATTTTGATTTATGTACGGCCCCTGTAGTCAGTCCTCGACCACCATCACGGCCACGCCGTCGGGAATGGCCACGATCGACGGTTTGTCGAACTTCAAGATCCGCTTGGCCTCCGCGATCGCTTCCGGGAGACTGTGCGCAGGGATCATATGCATATCACGGATGACCGAATCCTCGGCGTCCGAAACGTAAACGACCGTGGCTTTTTTCAGGATCCGCAAAAAGATCTGCGTTTGCCATTGGTCGGGCACGGTCTCGCCCCGACCGCGCGCGAGAAAGGTCTGAAGAGTCTTGTCAATATCGGACTCATCCGCCAGCTGACGGTAAAAGCCCTCGCCGCCGTGCCCGTCGTTCGACTTGGCCAGCATCACGATCACACCGCCCTCACGAACGGTAGCCTCGGCGGCGGTCATGCCCTTCACGGCCTGGTAAATGTTCTGATCCAAGGGATAGCCGCCGTTGGTGGAGATAACGATGTCGGCAGGAACGGGCCTTGCGTGGCAATGCTTCAAGAGGAACTCACAGCCCCTTTTGTGCGCCGCCTCCACGTCGCCCGCCACCGCATAGATGGCCTCTTTTTTCTCATTAATGACTACGTTTACAATATAAGCAAGCTTCGCCGCTTTTGCCGCCCAAAGCATATCCTCGTGAATGGGATTGCCCTCAAGCACGCCGGTTCGTGCCTTCGGATGTGCGATAAACTCCGAGCAATGGTTGGCAAGCACGCTCTCGCGTGCGGCAATGCCGGGAAGCACGCTCTTGCGCCCACCCGAAAAGCCCGCAAAGAAATGCGGCTCGATAAAGCCTTCGGAAATCAGAAGATCGGCTTCGTAGGCCATCTTGTTGATCCAAAGCTCTCCGCCCGAGGGCAGAATGCCGATCTTCACAAGATTTTCCTTGTCCGCGCAATCGTGAACCACGATCTTCTCGCGCTTCACGATGTCCTTGCCAAGCTTTGCCACAAGCTCGTCCCTCGTGGTGTCGCGGTGGCATCCCGTAGCAATGAGGATGGCAATCTCCGCGTCGGGATTTGCTCCGCGAATCTCCTCAAGCATCGGCGGAATAATAACGCGGCTGGGCACAGGTCTTGTATGGTCGCTGGCAATGATGACGATCTTTTTCTTTCCCACCGCCAGCTCGGACAGGCGCGGCGAGCCGATGGGCTTGTCCATCGCCGCCTTTACTAGTTCGATGCCCGTTTTCTCGGGCGTATATTCGTGAAGCTTCGAGACAAGAACGCCGCGAAAATCCTCACCCTCAAAATTATATACAATTTGCTCTTTTCCGTAAGGGAAAGAAACGGTTTTCATATTGCGTTCTCCTTGACAACAGATTTTTCTATCAATATCGTACATATCCGCTTCTACCACGCGCGATAAAACCATTTTGCCATTATATCCGCTGTCGCAACCAATTAATATCCGTCTTCAAGATTTTTGCAGGAACACCTCCGATTATGCAATTCGGTGTCAAATGTTTGCCGCAGACCGTCGCAGTTGCAGCAACAATGCAGTTGTCCGCAATTTCTGTATTTTTCAAACAGGTGACCTTTGTTCCAACCCAAACGTGATTACCAATCTTAATATCCTGCGACGGATTAATTCTCTTGTTATCCAGATTCACAATACTATGTGAATCTCCTGTACTGAAATGAACATTGCTTGAAAACATACAGTCATCGCCTATTAAAATTTTTGTTCCTTCGATTGCTGCCAAATGTGTTTTTCCGTGAATAGAAGTATGTGCACCAAGGGAAATGACATTGTTGGAATCCTCAACGTAAAATTCCGTCTCTCTCAAGGAGCACCTTTTCCCAATTGCGATTTTATTGTTGTCTCCGTGAATGTAAATACTGCAATTATGTAATACCGCAAAATCTTCAATCGTAATTTGATTCCCCTTGCCAATTACATGTATTTTAACCTTTTTAAACAGGGTAAAGCCCGTATTGAGCGTGTTAGCTTTTCCTATATTTATTTTGTTACGCAAACTCAAACGATTGTAAACCCTCGCGACTAAAACACACAAATGCGGAAATTTTTCAAAAACCTTACGATTCATTTCGCCACTCTCCTTTATAACAGATTTTTAGCATCAGCGATACAATATTACAATTTTCCACAAAGAAGCACAACACTCTCCACGTGTCCGGTTTTGGGGAACATATCCACCGGCGTTACGTTTCCGATCTCGTACCCGAGGCCGCGGAACATCGCGCAATCACGCGCCAGCGTGTCGGGGTCGCAGGAAACGTACACGATCTTTTTCATCTGCTTTTCAGCAAGATAGCGAATGAGCGCGGCATCAAGTCCCTTTCGGGGCGGATCGACCACCACGGTGGTCTTTTCCTTGTCGCCGCACTTTTCAAGCGCCTCGCTCACAAGGCGCTCCGCGTCGCCCGCGTCACCGCAGAAAAACTCAGCATTGCTCATGCCGTTGCGCGCCGCGTTCTCTCGCGCGCAATTGACCGCATCCTCCACGATCTCCACGCCCACAACGCGCGTGTCCTTTCCCGCAAGCGACAGTCCGATGGTGCCAATGCCACAGTAAAGGTCGAGAAGCGTCTCACCCTCGGTAAGCGCCGCCCTCTCGGCGGCAATGCCGTAGAGAAGCTCCGCGCCGTCGTGATTGACCTGATAAAAGGCGGCCGGCGCAATGCGAAAGCGCCTTCCGCACAAAACGTCCTCGATGTATCCCACGCCCGCCAGCGTGCGATAGTCGCGCCCCAGCACCACGTTGGTGTTCCTTTTGTTGACGTTGAGCATCACGCTTCTCACGCACGGGAAGGCCTCGCAAAGCTCGCGCGCAAAGCGCTCCTCGCCCGAAAGCTTGTCGCCGTTTACCACGAGGCAGACCATCACCTCACCCGTACCTTTTCCCTCGCGGAGATACAGGTGGCGCAAAAGCCCCTGACCCGTTTGCTCGTCATATACGCTCCACCCGCTTTGGTCGGCAAACGCGCAAACAAAGCGGCAGATCTCGCCAAAGATCCCCGGCTGAAGCGCACAATCGGTGCACGGAATGACCTTGTGTGTCTTTTCGGCGTAAAAGCCAACCACGGTTTTGCCGGCCACCGCGCCAAACGGATACTGCGCCTTGTTGCGGTAACCGCGATCGACCCCCACCGAGCGCGTGGGCTCCACAGTCACGTCCGCAAGCCCTGCCTTGCGAAACGCGCTCTCAACGTACAGGCGCTTCATGTCCAGCTCGTGTGCATACGAAAGATGCCGATGCACGCAGCCGCCGCAGGAAAGCGGCGCGTCACACAGCTCCCTTGTCTCCCGATACGGCGAGGCAACCAAGATTTTTTCCAGGCGCGCCGCCAAAAAGCTTTTGGCCACCTTGATGACCTTGGCCTCGACTCTGTCGCCGCTTACCGCACCCTTAACAAAGACCACCATGCCGTCGATCTTGCCAACGCCACAGCCCAGATTGTTGACCTCGGTGATATCCAGCGTCAAAACGTCGTTTTTACGAAACATAATACTCCTTACCGTTGTCAAGGCATAGGCAAGCAAGACAGCCGCCCTTTCCTGCTCCGCAATCAAGATAGATCGAGCCTTCACCGTAATAGATCATATCCTTGTCGGCATCGGGCAGATCGCTTGTGTGCACGTGACCGACAATAACCGTTTTATCCTCAAAATATTCCTTCGAGGGGTCAAGGCTCTCCGTAAGGAATGCCTCGGGCGTGAGATCCTCAAGCGGCGTATCCTCATAGCCCGTCAGACCCGCGTGAACGATCAAATAGTTCTCATCCTTCACCGTGATCTCCTCAAAAAGCACCATATCGGCCAGATAGTCAAGCACGCCCTCGCGCATATCCTCCGAAAGCGCGTGGAAGCCCAGCATGGTGCTCCTGCCGCCGTTTTCCATCCAGTCGCGCATCTCCTCACTTGCCTGAAGCGCCCCCGCGCTGCTGAGCACCCTGTCAAGCTCGGTCAGCATACGGAGCGCAAGCAGGTCGCGCTCGCCCGCGACGGGAATGACGTTGGCGCGCATGCTCACGTCGCAAAGAAGCCCCATCGGGTCCTCGCCAAAGTCCACAAAGTCACCGGCTATATAGAGAACGTCATTGTCCGAGAAGCGGATCTCCTCCAGCATTTTTTGAAACAGGCTGTATTCGCCGTGTATATCCGACATTACGTAGGTCATAAAAAATCTCCTCACCTTCCGTTTGTTATATTATGTCTCTTTCTCCTTGTATTGTATCATTTTTTCGCAAAAATTTCAACCTGTTTTTCAAAAACCGCCCTTGTCACTTTATACAATTTTTCTGACATTTTTTGTTCATTTTTTCGGGTACAAAATTTCATTTTTCCCTTTACAAAACGACAAAATTCGTGTATAATTTAGAAGGAAATGATCAAAAAAACCACACAGCGGCAGATGGGCTTGGTGGGGTATTCGTCCGCCATAGCTATGTCGCTCCGTTCTCGGGGCTTTTCTTTTGTTGAAAATGGACGGTCGTCCGTATTCATAAAAAATGCGCATTGCGCAAAAAACGGAGGAAACAAAATGAATCTTGTCTACAACGTCAAAGACAAGCCGAAGTTCGGTCAGCTTATTGTCTTTGCAATCCAGCAGCTGCTTGCCATTATGGCAGCAACCATTGCCGTTCCCGCCATTGTCGGAAACGGAATGACCGCATCCGCTGCACTCTTCGGTGCCGGTGTCGGTACGATCGTTTACCAGCTTTTCACTAAGTTCAGGAGCCCGGTATTCCTTGGCTCGTCCTTCGCGTTCATCTCCTCGATGCTCGCGGCCTTCGCCGGCGCCACCTCGATGTCGCTCGGTTACCTTGGTCTCATCCTCGGTGCCCTCTTCGCAGGTCTCGTTTACGTCGTTATTGCAATCGTTGTTAAGGTTGCAGGCGTTAAGTGGATCAGCAAGCTGATGCCCCCCGTGGTTATCGGCCCCACGGTTGCCCTGATCGGTCTTTCTCTGGCAGGCGCCGCTGTGAATGACGTTTTCTCCTACGGTCCTCAGGACGCAAACGGTGCATTCATTATGTCTGCAAACGCTTGGGTTTCCGTTATCTGTGCCCTTGTAACGCTGGCTGTTGTCGTTATCTGCTCGGTATACGGCAAGAAGATGGCCAAGCTCATCCCCTTCATCATCGGTATCCTTGCCGGTTATGTGGTTGGTCTTATCTTCACCGTGATCGGTATCGCTACCGAAAATCCCGCGCTTATGATTGTTGACTTTGCGCCCTTCAAGGCACTTGTTGCTGACGGCGTAAATCTCAGTACGTTTATCGCACTTCCCGAGTTCACCTTCCTTGAGGCTCTCAAGGGCGTGGGCGACTTCCAGTGGTCCTACGTGGCTACCATCGCTGTGGCTTACGTTCCCGTTGCTTTCGTCGTATTTGCTGAGCACATTGCTGACCATAAGAACCTCTCGTCCATCATAGGCCAGGAGCTTCTTGAGGAGCCCGGTCTTCACAGAACCCTTCTGGGTGACGGTGTTGGCTCGTTCGTGGGCGCAGTCTTCGGCGGATGCCCCAACACCACCTACGGTGAGTCGGTTGGCTGTGTAGCCATCACGAGAAACGCATCGGTTGTTACCATCACCACCACGGCGATCATGGCCATTCTCGTGTCCTTCATTTCTCCCTTTGTTGCCTTCCTTGACTCGATCCCCGGTTGCGTTATGGGCGGTGTTTGCATCACGCTTTACGGCTTCATCGCCGTTTCGGGTCTCAAGATGATCCAGAAGGTTGACCTTGAGGACAACGCAAATCTCTTCACCGCATCGGTGATCCTCATCACCGGTATCGGCGGTATGGCTATGGCAATTGGAAAGGTTACCATCACCGCAATCGCTTGCGCACTTATCCTTGGTATCCTTACCAACATCATTCTTCACAAGAAGAACTAAGTAAATTCATTGGGTTACACATATAAAAGCACCAAGCGGATGCCTTCGGGCATCCGCTTGGTGCTTTTTGTTTCAAATTTTGATTTATCGGTGTGTTTTCGTTGGCTGGGGATACGGTCTGCTTTTGCGAGATTGCTTCGCAACTCGAAAAAAGCTCCGCAAAAACTTTAACTGAATGGGTCTGCTTAAACTACACGTCATTTTA
>JAEIGA010018104.1_pt1 | contig 10731 bp, 7 predicted proteins | sample 9270691 | NCBI WGS metagenome assembly JAEIGA01 (sample SAMN17057246, study PRJNA624740) | gut metagenome | biome: biome; isolation source: fecal sample | host: Bos grunniens | place: China: Xizang | collected 2019 | reverse complement strand
GATAGTTGAGGTGGATACTTGAGCTGGTGTTGAGCAGCGCATTGTATGTTGGATACTAGGCGAATAGGAACCTTCTTAACATCTTGCAGAAAATACTGTGTTGTGATATTCTCTGGTAGGATATGAAGGATGATGGTTGAACCTGGAAGGATGTCTTGCAGGTGCTGGCGCAGCATTTCTGGGCTGATGCGGATGGTGCCTTGCTGCTGTGTGAGTAGGTTGGAAATATTGATGTTGAGCTGTAGATTGCTCTTGTTGATTTGGCGTAATTGTCGTCCGTTATCTCGGATACTAGCCGTGATTTGAGTAGGGAGCGGTGTGGCGAACATCACATTGTCCTCCACACCGCTGTAGTTGATTTGAATTCGGATGTTTCCATCGATGGATGATGACATACTGCGTCCCCACCATACGATAGAAACCAAGCCCACAAACATAAGAAAGATAATAATATCTTTGTTAAGTAGCCAACGCCAGATGCGAGAGGCTTTGTGTTTGTATGCTTGTAAATCGAATTTCACCTTGGATTACTTATTGGTGTTTTGTGCTTGTTGTGCATCTTCAGCAGCTACATATACGCTACCTTTGTCGATCTTGATAACAACATTTGGAGCGATTTCCATCATAAAAGTGGTCTCGTTAACCTCTTTGATGATGCCATAGATACCGCCAGCGGTAACAACTTTGTCGCCTTTCTTGATAGCGTCGCGTTGTGCTTGCAACTCTTTTTGTTTCTTTTGTTGTGGGCGGATCATAAAGAAGTAGAAGATAACGAAGATAGCAATCATCATAATCCAGAATGACCAGCCACCACCTTGTTGTGTGCCATCAGCTGCGGTAGCTGCTTGCAATAGAATGAAATTAAGCATAGTAAAATAGTTATTTAGTTAGTTTATTTTTTGATAACTTTGAAGATAATGTTGTCTTTTTGTAACTCTTTAACGACATTATTGAGTACGCCGTTGATAAACTGATAACTCTTGTCGCTAGAATACTCTTTGGATAGTTCGATATACTCGTTCATAGAGACTTCTAGTGCGATATCATTGAAGTTAACAATCTCTGTGATAGCCACTAGGAGAATAATCTGATCCATATACGCTACGCGCTCAGCATCCCAGTTGCGTAGTGAGTTAGCAATGAGGGTCTTGTACTGGTCAGCATTCTCGATAGCGAGGCGCAAAAGGTCTTTGGCAAAAGTCAACTCGTTCTCCGAGGTGAACATCTCTAGGAGTGGTTGTTCGTCGCCGTACTCCTCTTTGAACTGTTTGATGGTTTTGACAATGTATGTCAGTATCTGATCGATGTCGGTGGTCCAAGCTTGGTAGTCGAGTGCCACTTCCATCTCCTCTAATGCAGTGTAGAGATTCTCGTTGCCAATAAGCAGATTGCCATATATCTTGCGCCAGAGCATCTTGTCGTCTTCGTAGGTAGGAGCCTCGAGTTGCATATACTCTTGGTAGAAAGGTGCTTGTTGCAATTGCTTGTATATGGCAATAACGCCGTTCATACCTGTATCCCAACGCAGGTGGTTATCTTCGATAAGGTTGCGCAGACGGCGGTTGTTGAAAAGGTCGCGTGCTACACGGTTGTTTACAAAACGATAGTTGGGAACATACTCTTGGTGTGTGATGGCAGCTCGCTGTTTGTTCTCGGCAATCTGTTCCTCGGCATAGGTTACTAACTCGTCAGCAAAAGCGAGCATAACCATATAGAGACTGTAAGTGCTAGAGAAACTATTGAGCAACTCTTTGCGAGCTGTCAGAGGAGTTTTGTCGCCATCTTTGTAGTATGCAAAGAGGGTTTGAAGGACTTTGGTGCGTACCAGTGTTCTGTTAATCATATGATTTTAATGTATTGTTGCAAATTGGCTGCAAAGTTACACATTTTTTTGCATATATGCAAATGATTTAGACAAAATGTGTTAGGAGTGTTGATTTTCTGCTAGGATGCTATTCTTCTTCGCTCAAAATCTCCCATTCGTAGAGTCGTTGCTCCATTTCGCGTTTGATGTGTTCGTAGCGTTGGAAGTTATCGGCAGTTTGATTATTAATGTCGGTAAGTAGGTTTTCTAGTTCAAGTTGTTCTTGTTCTAGTTTGGCGATAGCTGCCTCGATATCTGCTATTTGTTTTTCTTTTTTGCGTCGTGCTGCAGCAGCGGCTTTTTGTGCCGCATAATCTAATTTGGCGGATGTCGCCTCGCGCTTTATTGCCTCTTCGCCCTTTGCCTCTTTGCGTTCGAGTTCTTGCAGGGAGTCGATACGCTTGCTACGCAAGAAATCGTATATGCCACCCAGGTGCTCGCGTACTTTACCGCCACCAAATTCGTATACCTTATCTACCAGTCCGTCTAGGAAATCACGGTCGTGACTTACGCAAATAACCGTGCCATTGAACTCCTTGAGGGCAGCTTTGAGTACATCTTTTGACTGCATATCTAGGTGGTTGGTAGGCTCGTCAAGAATAAGCAAGTTACAAGGTTCGAGTAGCAGACGGATCATTGCTAGTCGGCTACGCTCGCCACCGGATAATACTTTGACCTTTTTTTCGGATGCTTCGCCACCGAACATAAAAGCTCCGAGTATATCACGAATCTTGGTGCGAATATCGCCTACAGCTACATAGTCAATCGTCTCAAAAACAGTCATATCGCCATCCAATAACGCTGCTTGGTTTTGTGCGAAATAGCCGATCTTGACATTATGTCCAATCTTGAGATTGCCGAGATAATCCAACTGTCCCATTATACAGCGAACGAGTGTGGTTTTGCCTTCGCCGTTCTTGCCTACAAAAGCGACTTTCTCGCCGCGGCGAATGGTGAAGTTGGCGTTTTGGAAGACCATATGGTCGCCAAAATCCTTGCGTAGATTCTCGACTATTACAGGGAAGTCTCCACTGCGTGGAGCAGGGGGGAAACGCAGGCTCAATCGGGAGTTGTCTTCTAGGTCAACCTCTAGTCGGTCGAGTTTCTCCAGTTGCTTGATGCGTGACTGCACTTGTACCGCCTTGGTAGCCTTGTAACGGAAGCGCTCGATGAACTCCTCGGTTTCTTGAATCATTTTCTGTTGATTCATATAGGCACGCACTTGCTGCTCGTGACGCTCTTGGCGTAGAACCTTGAACTGTGAGTATGGGACATTGTAGTCGTATATTCTGCCTAGTGTGATCTCGATGGTTCGAGTTGTGACATTATCCAAGAATGCACGGTCGTGACTTACCAAAACAAGGGCGCTACCGTTGGTTTTGAGAAAGTCTTCTAGCCATTGTATAGACTCGATATCAAGGTGGTTTGTAGGCTCGTCAAGTAGCAGTAGATCAGGGTGTTGTAGCAATATCTTGGCTAGCTCAATACGCATACGCCAACCACCTGAGAACTCTGAACAAGGGCGGTCAAAATCTTTGCGCTCGAAACCTAGTCCGATAATGGTACGATCCATTTCGGCGATGAATCGTGCCAGCTCGCCTTTTGCCTCTTCGCCTTCTTGTCTCATAACCCCCATTACATCCTCTCGGAGCGTCTTACCGTCGATATGCATCATCACCTGTGGTAGGTAGCCGATGGTGATATCGCCCATCTTGGAGATACGACCAGAGGTAGGTGTTTCGACACCTGCTAGCATACGCAAAAGGGTAGTCTTGCCAGCACCGTTCTTACCCACCAAGGCGATGCGTTCGCGCTGATTGATGAGAAAAGTGATATCATCCAATATCGGACGAGACGAGTATTCTATGCTGAGGTGTTCTATACTTACCATATCAATTACGGATTTTCGGGAGCTAAATGTGTTGGGTAATGAAGATATTATTCCATCTGTATGAAACAATCCTGTATGTCTCGCAATGCCTTGCCAGTGTGGCTATTGGTGCATTGCATAATCTGTTCTGGTGTGCCTTCTGCTACAATCAATCCTCCTAGTTCGCCACCTTCTGGTCCAAGATCAATAATATGGTCAGCGGCGAGGATAACGGATGGATTATGTTCGATAATCAATACAGTATGTCCTCGGCTGATGAGTGCATTCATTGCTTTGAGCAGTACAGTGACATCGTGGTGATGCAGACCCGTTGTGGGCTCATCAAAGATGAAGAGTGTAGGGGAAGCATTTTCTTGTGCGAGGAAGGATGCTAATTTGACACGCTGACTTTCGCCACCAGAGAGTGTACTGCCCGCCTGACCGAGTTTGATATACCCTATACCTACATCCTGCAATGGACGCAGACGGGATATGATCTTCTTGCAAGCAGGATCTTCGGAGAAAAACTCAATGGCTTGATTGACAGTCATTTCGAGTATGTCGTAAATGTTCTTGCCGCGGTATAGCACATCCAATACATCTTGTTTGTATCGTTTGCCATGGCAATGTTCGCACTCCAGTACGATATTGGCCATAAACTGCATCTCGATGGTGATAGTGCCTTCGCCTTGACAAGCCTCGCAACGACCGCCTGGGGTATTGAAGGAGAAATATGAAGGGGTGAAACCAAGTTGTTTGCTCAATTGTTGTTCGGCATACAACTTGCGAATCTCATCAAATGCTTTGAGATAGGTTACAGGGTTAGAGCGTGACGACTTGGTAAGCGGATTTTGATCTACAAACTCCACATTATGAAGTAGATGTAAACTTCCACGCAGACAGCCAAAGTCGCCTGTACGGTCAGCTATACCGCCATAATGCTTTTTGAGGGCAGGGTATAGCACTTTGCTCACAAGTGAGGACTTGCCGCTACCGCTGACTCCTGTAACTACGGTCATTACATTCAGCGGGAAGTGTACGGTAAGATTCTTGAGGTTGTTTTCTGTTGCACCTTGAATCTCGATATAGTTGTTCCAAGGACGACGAAAAGCAGGGATATTATAAGTGAATTTATCCGTTTTGGGTGTACCTACATATACTACTTCGCCGCCGTGGCGACCAGCTTTGGGTCCTATTTCGATGGTATAATCAGCTGCTTTCTGTATCTCATCATCGTGTTCTACCACCACAATCGTATTGCCTAGATCACGCAGTTGTTCTAGCACATGAATAAGGCGTTGGGTGTCTCGTGGATGAAGGCCAATACTAGGTTCGTCCAATACATATAGTGAGCCTACAAGGCTGCTACCCAATGATTTAGCTAGGTTGATGCGCTGTCCCTCGCCACCAGATAATGTGGCGGACATACGGGATAGGGTTAGGTAACCTAATCCTACATCTTGCATAAATTGTAAGCGTGATTGTATCTCGGTAAGTAGTACACCAAAAGTCTCTTTTAAGTTAGTGTTGTCAGTGGTCAGTTGTTCGAACCATTGTGCTAACTCTGTGATAGGCATTTGGCATAGATCAGTGATTCGCTTGTTGCCTACCCAAACATATTGTGCCTCTTGGCGAAGTCGCAGTCCGTTGCAGTCAGGACAAGTAGCTTTGCCTCGATAACGACTCAGCATCACGCGGTATTGGATCTTGGCGTGCTGTTTGCTCTCTAACTGGTGGAAGAAACTATTTAAACCACTAAAATGCTCGTTGCCCGTCCAGATGAGTTGTTTCTGTTCGGGTGTTAGGGCATAGAATGGTGTATGAATAGGAAAATCAAACTGTTCTGCAGAATAGATCAGTGCATCGTTCCAGGCACTCATCTTGTCTCCTCTCCAGCAGGCAATAGCGCCTTCATAGATGCTTTTAGACTTGTCGGGAACAACGAGGTCAGGATCTATTCCGATGACATTACCATAACCGCCACAAGTAGGACAAGCACCTAGCGGACTGTTAAAGTCAAATAGATGCTCGGTGGGTTCGATAAATGTGATGCCGTCGGCCTCAAAACGCTCGGAGAAACAGTATTGCTGTTCGTCATTATCCGTGTTGGTGATGAGCAGTATACATTCGCCTTTGCCTTCGAAAAATGCCGTTTGGACGGAGTCAGCAAAGCGATTGATGGTGGTTTGCTCGCCATCTGCTACGATACGATCTACCAATAGATAGGTTGTGGTTTGGTTGTTAACGCTATAATTGCCGATGCGTAATATCTCATTAGATCCGTCAGGATGAATGCGATATAGACGCGAGAAGCCCTGTTGTTGCCAGATGCTTATTTGCTCCTCGGGATTTTCGGCTTTGATAGGTGAGAGAAGAAAAACTTTGTTTCCTATTGTTTGTTTGCGCAAACAATCTACTACATCGTTGATGGTGTGGCGTTTGACCTCTTGATGGCTGATGGGCGACAGGGTCACGCCTGCGCGCGCATACAAGAGTTTAAGGTACTCGTAAATCTCCGTTACCGTACCTACGGTACTGCGTGGGTTGCGGTTAGTTACTTTTTGCTCTATTGCAATAGCTGGCGGAATACCTTCGATAAAATCTACATCAGGTTTCTGCATACGCCCTAAAAACTGACGAGCGTAAGCGCTGAGGCTTTCCACATAACGGCGTTGACCTTCGGCAAACAAAGTGTCGAAAGCCAACGATGACTTGCCACTACCACTCACGCCAGAGACGACAACCAACTTGTTGCGAGGTATGTCAACTGTGATGTTTTTGAGATTGTGAGTGCGGGCTCCGTGTATGTGAATTACATCTTGATTCAAAGCCTACTTTTATCGTTTGTTGGACAAGTATTTTTCTGCCAAATCGTCAACAAGTTTCTGCAATTCAGGATTGTTGAGGTTGCGGTATTTCTCGTCTAGATCAGGGATACGCAAGTGTTGACCAGCACGAATGTATGCAGGATCTTTAATGATGCTGCGGTTTGCCTCGTAGATGAAAACCCACAAGTCTTTCTCGCCATAGTACTTCTTGGAAATCCAAGCTAAACGACTATTTTGTGCTACGCGCTCAACGCCAATAAACTTATGGTAGTAACGAGGTTGATCAGCAAGTGATAATTTGGTTTTCTTGGTTTTCTTCTGATCGTTATCATCATCGTTTGTAGTTTCTTCGGCGTCGCTAGTTACAATCACAGCGTTTTCTAGATTAGCAGCTGTGGTTGAGTCGTTGCTCTCTGGATACTCTACATAATCGTCGGTAGAAACGAGTCCATCTAGGTATTCATCTATTGCGATAGCTTTTTCTAGATCGGACATTGCAGAGTCCACCAAGGCTCTCATAGAGTCACACGCTACCAAAACGCTATCCAATAGACTATCTGTGGTGTTTGCAGGCATAAGACTATCGGTGATGACAGAGTCTTCTGTAATAATGGGTTCTACTGGTTGAGGAGTCTTCTGATATTGATTTTGTTGTAGGTAATTGCGCACATATAATCCAGCACCCAATAGGATAAGCAGAATAATCACCCAGCATACGCTATTGCATTTGCGTTTTTTTGGAGCTGGTTTTTCTGTTGGTTGTTCTGGTTCTTCGTCGCTAGGATCTGATACGGGTTCAACCGCAGGCTCTTCTTCTACTTGTTCGGTAGGTTCAACCGCAGGCTCTTCAACTACCACAGGTTGCTCTTCTACAACATTCTCTTCGGTGGTTGTATTAGCTTTTTTCTTTTTGTTCTTAGCAGGTTTCTCCTCTGCTGGTTCTTCTGTCACATTGCCGTCAGGAGCTTGACCCAAATCTGCTAGGATATCCACGATTTCGTTAGCTTGTTCACCTAGTTTCTTGATAGGATCGGCGTTGAGTTCTTTCATTAGTTCGTTTGTTTTAGGGCTTTCAATACGCTTCTCTACACTCTCTTTGAGGTTAGCTTCTGCGTTGAAAGTCAGTTTGTTATATCCTTCGATGGTGAATTCTTCACCCGTAGCAATATTCACACTCTTGCGTGCTGCCATTGGTTTGAGAGCAAAGGTGCCAATGCCTTTAAGTTTGACTTGTTGGTCATTGTTTAGTCCTACTATGATAGCGTCTACCAATGCGTTAAGGAATGTTGCAGCCTCTTGTTCGTTGGTGCCTGCCATTTGTGCTACTGCCTTACGCAGTTCTACCCATGTCATTTTCTCGTTAGCCATACCTTATTCCTCCTTACTTTTTAGGGTTGAACATATCTTTGATTGCTTGGTTGGGTTTGAAGGTTAGCTGCATCTTCTCAGGCACCTCCGTTTTCTCTTGTGTTTTAGGATGTACGACTACTCGAGCGTTGCGTAGTTTCATTTCAAGTGTACCGAAGTTTTGCAATTGTACACTTGTACCATTTAATAATTCCTTTTGTAACACAGCAATAGTAGCATCCATCAAATCCTCTGTACGAGTCTTGGTCATAGAGGTTGATGTGGCAATGTGTTGAATCAAGTCTTTTGTTTTCATAGGCTTGCGTAGAGGTCAAAATCCTCTGATTTTATGATGTTTACGATATAATATTCTCCAATATGGATAGTGTTTTTCTCTGATTTAGCTATCAGCACTTCGCAATCAACTTCTGGGGAGTCATATTGCGTACGACCTACAAAATAATCATCTTCTTCTCGGTCAATTACAACTCGCTGTTGTGTACCGACCATCTGATGCAATATCTCTGATGAAATGGATTGTTGTATAGCCATAATGGTGTCCACTCGGCGATCTTTTTCTTCTTGTGGAATATCATCATTGTAGTGTTTGGCAGCGTAGGTTCCTTCTTCTTCGCTATATGCAAACGCTCCTAGACGGTCAAACTTCATCGTTTTTACCCATTCGCATAACTCATTAAAATCCTCTTCTGTTTCTCCTGGATGCCCTACTAACAATGTTGTTCGCAAGCATATTCCAGGAACCTCTTGGCGAATGCGTGCTATCAATGCATCTTGTTCCTCACGAGTGATACGACGACGCATGCGTTTGAGCATATTATCCGAACAATGTTGCAGCGCAATATCCATATACTTGCAAATATTGCTATGCTTGGCCATCACTGGCAGGATATCGTATGGAAAATCTGTAGGGTAGGTGTAGTGTATTCTAATCCACTCAACACCTTTTACTTGTGCCATCTTGTCCAATAACTCTGCCAATCGATGTTCACCATAAAGGTCTAATCCGTAACTAGATAAGTCTTGGGCAATCACATTAAACTCTTTGACTCCTTTGCTGACTAACCATTGGACTTCTTCTAGGATTTCCTCTGTTTTTCTAGATGTGAATTTTCCAGTAATCAGTGGGATGGCACAATATGAACAATATCGATTGCAGCCCTCTGCTATCTTTAGGTATGCATAATGTGATGGTGTGGTGAGTGTTCGCTCGTAATCCTTGCCTTTCAACTCCTGAATATTCGCTTGCAAATAATCGTTTGAGCCTTCATGCGAGATGAGAACATTTGAGCTTCTGAGCTTCTGAACTTCTAGGACGATTCCCATATAATCAAACTTACCAAACCAACCATCTACTTCTGGTATCTCTGCGGGTAGCTCCTTGGCGTAGCGTTGAGATAGGCAACCCATTACATATAGCTTGCGTAGTTTGCCGCGGTTCTTGCGATCTGCAAACTGCAGAATCATCTCGATGCTCTCTTCTTTGGCATCACCAATAAAACCACAGGTGTTGATGATAGCTATCTCTCCATTGGGCTTAGGCGAGTCGTGTACACAACGATAACCTGCCAATTCTAATTGGCGCATCAGTCGTTCTGCATCTACAAGATTCTTTGAACAACCCAATGTGATAATATCAATCTCACCTTTTCTCATATCTGCCATCTGTAGCGCAGCGATCTAGTTGCCTAGATCACTATGGAACTTGATTCTGACTAGTCGTACATTAATCTCGTCGTAATCATCTTCGCCCAACTCCTCCATTGCTATGCGAATGCTATCATTCTCAGCATGGCGGAAGTAGTCATAGATGTCCGCTTCCTCGTCTGGATCAACTACTTCGTTGATAAAGTACTTGATATTCAGTTTGGTACCAGAGTACATAATTGCCTCTATCTCCTCTAGCATCTCATCCATTGACATACCCAAACGCTCTGCCAAATCGTCTAATGCTACACGGCGGTCAATGGCTTGAATAATGGCAATCTTTCGAGCAGAGTTCTTAGCCACTGTGCGGACACGCAAGTCTTCTGGACGAATGATATCGTTCTCCTCTACATATCCCTTGATTAGGCGGATAAACTCATCGCCATAGCGTTTAGCCTTACCAACACCTACACCAGGTATGTTTTGTAGTTCCTCGATGGTAATAGGGTAGGAGGTTGCCATTGCCTCCAAACTACCATCTTGGAAGATTACAAATGGAGGAACATTCATACGCTTGCTGAGTTTCTTGCGTAAATCTTTTAAGATAGAGAATAACACATCGTCAGCAGCTGCGCATGTCACGGCTCCTGCTGCCATCTCGCTATCTTCGTCGTCGCCTTGAATCTCAATAGGCACTTCGAAACGAACTGGACGCTTGATGAATTTTTTACCGCTTGATGTAAGTTTTAAATCACCGTAAGACTCGATGTCTTTGCGTACATAGCCCGCTAGCATCGCGTGACGAATGATGGCGTATAAGTTAGATTCGTCTTGATCTTCACCAGAACCAAAATTCTCTAATTCGTTATGTTTGTATGACAATACAGCGGCGCTCTCTTTTCCTTTGATGATGTCAACAATATGTTCAACACGGAATTTCTCGTTCAATTGTTGGATGGTTTCCAGTATGATTCCCAACAATTCCGTAGCCTCAACCATCTTATACTTCTTGCGGCAATTGTCGCAGTTGCCACAGTTGTCTTGCTTGTAATCTTCACCGAAATAATGCAATAGCAATTTGCGGCGACAAATAGAGGCTTCCGCATACGATTGCGTTTCGAATAGCAATTGGTTGCTGATTTCCTGCTCCGATACTG
>JAEIGA010018103.1_pt1 | contig 10731 bp, 8 predicted proteins | sample 9270691 | NCBI WGS metagenome assembly JAEIGA01 (sample SAMN17057246, study PRJNA624740) | gut metagenome | biome: biome; isolation source: fecal sample | host: Bos grunniens | place: China: Xizang | collected 2019 | reverse complement strand
TCAACATCAGTTGCTAATATTTCACTTAAATCTTTCTTGATTAGACCTTGAGAAATATTAAGGGCTTCTTCTATTGAGTTACCAAACCGCGACATATTAAAAGAATTAAGATATAATTTTAGCGATTTAGATTCAACTAGAAATTCACTATTACAATTGTATTTGAGCTTTAAGACTCTAGTTATTGGTATTCCGTTTTTTGTTAAAGTTGAAAATTCATAGCCATGCCATATATCATAGCCTTCAAACGGCAAATCACTATTTGAGATATTATATTGTTTTCTATTTTCTATTCTAGGAATTGCAACTAATAGGTCCTTGCTATATGTTTCACTATTAGCAGATTTTTTACCTAAATGTCTTGATGCGATTTTATCAGTTTGATTAAACATATTTACCTCTATCATTAATTATAATCAAAAATGAACAAATTAAAAATTTAATCGTTATAAAATTAGAGTTGTGAGGTTTTTATATGAAAAAGTTATTTGCGAGTTTAGTATTAGTATTAACTTTATTGATGAGCTCTCCTGCTGAAGCACATTATTGTGGCTCTCATTATTATGTAACGTATAAAGATTTTTATCAAGAAGAACATAATTTCAAAAATTGTGATAGACATTATTTATTAAAAGATGTTTCTATTTATTATTATTCAAATGGAACTAGAAGAACTTATATAAGCAATACTATCTTCAATAAAGACGGCTCTATTTTAGTATCGGGTTGCTCAGATGTTAATCATATAGAAAGTAATGGTAAGCATTATTTTATATTCTATAAAAACAAAAAATATCAGATAATGGATGAGTTTGGTAATATTTTAAGCGTTAAAAAGTATAAATACATGCGAGAAATTGCTCAAGATAAGCTTCTTGTTAAGCTAGATAAAAGATTTGGAATAGTTAATCTAAATGATGAAATCATTGTTCCAATTAAATACAAAAAATTTGAGCAAATTGGAAAGGATTTATTCTTAACTAAATTAAACGGCTATTATGGCATATTGAATTCTTCTAATAAAATATTAATAAAAAATGAGCACGATAAAATCTCACCAATTCATGAAACATTTTTATTAAAAAAATATAATAAATTTGGATTAGCGAGCAAGTCTGGCGAAATCATTTTGCCAATAGAATATGATAAGATTAAGGAGCTTGATGAATATATCGTAATAGAAAAAGATGGTTTATATGGATTACTAGATTCTTCTGGAAATGTTATATCAAAACCTATATATAAAAAGATTCGTCTTAATAGAAATAATATAGAGGTAAAATTGCCGAGACAAAATTGGCAAACCTTATAACTTTTTAATAGCAAAAAAAATTTTTTTGGGATATTATACTGAGTAAGATTATGAGAATCCCAGTTATACAACAAACGTGTTATCGTCCATATATTAGTCGAATCAATGAAAAGCCTAATCAAATAGAGCTTTCAGCTAATTGTGAAGAAAATTTCACTTTGCCGACTCATTTTTACATTTCGCAGATAAATTTTGGCCATAGAAATGCTTGTGAATTAAAACAACTTTTCAGATTGGGCTTACCTTGTATTTATACTGGTATTGAGATGCTTGATCCTAAAAAAGTTACAAAATTTTTAAAACAAGATTTTTCTAAAGAAACTGCAAAAAATATTTGTAAAAAATTAACACCTTATCAAGATAGTATGCTAGGTATTGAAAAAAGAGTTTTTTTGAGTTTAAAAGAACAAGCAAATATTGATAGTAATAAAAATTTAAAAACTGTTATGCAGAATCTCAAATCATCACATGAAGAAGCTTTGATAAAGAAACAGTTACCTATTTTAAAAACTATTTCTGCTTATGCATATTCATTGGATGATGATTTAAGAATGGAATTAAATGGTCTAATACAGTCAACAGAAGATAAAATACACAATCTGCCTACCATTTGCGAATTTAATCCTAAAGAATTTGTATATAAATTAAATAAAATTAAAAATGATATCTATAAATTGCATAATAAAAAAGCTTTCATTTCAATTTCACATACTAACGAAATTTGCAAAAATTTGGATCTAAGTGGAACTAAAAAAAGCATTCATCGTAATAAAAAAATTATTAAAAAATTTGAGAATTATATCAAAAACTCGCCTCTTAAAGATTATCAGCCGATTAAAAATTTAATAAATACTTCAAAGGCACAATTAAATGGGACTAAAGTTATCATACCTTTTAGTAGAAAATCGTTTATTTTTGATTTAAGTAAAATTATAAACAAATCTGATGATTCAAATATAAAAGAAATAATAATGAAGGTTGCAGATAAATTACCGACATCTAAGAAAAGCCCAGAGGCATTTATTGCAAAATATTCAAAAGAATCACCGGAAAAAATTATTTATCGCTTACTATGGCCATCTATAGCAACAGTTGAACATCTTCAACCGAAATCGACCGGCGGCCTAGATGAGATGGCGAACTATGCAGGAGCTTGCGCTCAAGCAAATTCTGATAGACAAAGTATTCCATTTGCGGAATGGATTACACGTTATCCTGATACAGCAAAACATTGCCAAAAATACATTGATAGATTGATAGATTATGCTAATAGAGGTATCTTGGCTTCGGAGAGAATAAATCCAAAATATATTAAAGAATTCAAAGATGCTATTGCTTATCAATCAAAAGGCGAAATTGTTCTTGATATATCAAAACTTAATAAAAAGAACAGGCTCTTTGAGACTGAGCCTGTTTTTAAATGCTTAAATCTTAATTAATAAGAATTTTGTATCTTTCAGAGCCAAAACCTTGTGTTCTTTTTCTTTTTCAAAAAGGATTAATTCTCCTTTTTTTAATGTAAATTTTTCAGCATTAAAATGAAATTCTGCTTCACCGTCGTAAACTAATGCGCAAGCATTACAAGCTGAAACATGGTTTTCGAGGACCTCGTGTTTTTTTAATGCAATTGCGCTTAAGCTTGAATCTCCCCGTTCGAGCAAGACGTTTTTATCTAACCTAGCTTCGTTAGTTTCAACTAGATTTTTTAATTCAAGAACATTGTAGTACATAAATCCCTCCTCTTAGTTAAGTTTAATATCTTTTATAAATTCATCCTGAAACTCTTTTCTATACAAGAAGCCCAAATGAGAGCCGTTGTTTAAACAAATGATATTATTTGGAGAAAAGCTTTTCAGAATCTCTAATTGGTTTTTATTGATCAAAAAATCATCTATTGATTCGTAGATTTTATAATTATTACTTGTTTTTAGATAGTCTGAAACACTAAACAAGCTTGTATCATAGACTAAATCTTCGAGAATTCCTCCAGATTCAGAAAGAAGATATTTTTCTGCGTAATCCTTATAGCTTAAATTATTTATAAAATCATAAATATTACTTTTTTTATTCTTTTCACCATTTTCAATAGTAAATACTAAATCTGATAACTTTTGTCTCATAATAAAGCTTACAATAAGCTTTCCTTCTTCTTCATTAAATGGCAACTGTTCAATTAAAGAAGGAGAATTCTTTATTTTGTCTTTAAACTGAAGGACTTTTGCGCCAATAGTTGCAACACGCTCTTTTGTGCAATTCTGATTTTTATATAATTCTTTGCTATTATCATCGACTTGTTGAATTGCGTAGACTAACTCTATTGGCGGTGATATAGCGATAAATTTTTCAATATTAAGTGTGTTGTTTTTATACTCGCTATCACCCATAAATAACGTCATCATTCCTCCGAACGATGTTCCAACAAGTATCTTGCTTTTAAACTCACAATTTTCTTTATCTTCAATTTTTTCGATGATTTTTCTTGTTAACAATTTTAGGTTTTCGACATCTTGAAACGGTAGGCCGGGTCTGTAGTTTTCTGGCATGCATTTTACAAACTCCCATTGAAAATGACTTCCTTGAATTAAGACTGAATAGCCATTATCATAAAATATCTTCGCAAAGACTTCTGAATGGTGGGAATTTACACCTTCTCCTATTGATGGGTAAAATATAGCCAAAGGGGCTTTCTTATCTTTTTGTAATATATAACGATAATTATACTCATCCCGATCAGTATGCACTACAAGTGAGTCTGACTTGATTTTTTTGGCAAAAGAACGATTCCACAATGAATTTTTATTCCATATTGATTTGTTGATACCTGTAGCTTCAAAAAGAATAGTCCTTAAAGAATCCACTACAGGACTTTGTGATGAATAATTTTCCATAACCACATCTGGTATAATTGGATTATTAGATATAGAAACACCGTTCATTAGCTCCTCTACTCCTCCTAAAATAAATTTTTCATTATCTATTGATTGAACTTGTTTAATTACATTTGCTACATTTTTTTCGCTTGTATTCACAATATATTCGCAATTATATATCTTAGCTTCAGTGCTCAATAAATCTTTTCTATCCAAATTTTTATTTTTTATATAACTATCTATTCCATAGATTTTTTTTGATATTTCATAAGGATCTGCATAATTGGATTCAACCATTTTCACCATAGGCTGTATATAACTTAATTTATTCATAAATAAGCTACCTTTGATTATTGATATCAAAGGAGATGCTAAATAAATTGATGGTTCAATTGCTAATTCAAGAACCCTTGCTAAAATTGAACGCAAGGATGAAGATGATAAAAATGGGAGCACTATATAGCTTCCTGATTTGATTTTACAATGACAAAGTGCTTGATCAAGATTTTCTTCTAATGGTTTTATCTTTAAAAATCGAATAGCTGGGTCAAACATGCCACCAAGCCCGATTGTACTATTTACAAGAAACCTGGCAGTCTCACTTTTTACCCCCTTAAAATCTTTTTGCAAAATACAACTTGCAAAACGCTTTGGATACTCTATATTATTATACGCACTCTGAATCCTATCTATTCCATATTGAGGCATTAGCGACGTCCATATAATATTTATAGGAGAGATTAAAAATCTATTAATTTTATTATTAAAATTAAACACCTTGCGGTTTAAGGTCTCTAGCTTATCTTTCCCAAGATAAAGTTCTCCGAAATCACAATATTTAGTTTCATTTATGGCGAAAATTGGCGTAAAAAGGTTTAAAGTAATACTAACGCTAATTATAAAGCTAGTTGTTTTTTTATTGTAAAACATAATTCTCCTCTGAATATATTTTTAAACAGAGACGAATTAAAAAATATAGCCAAGAAGGCATATTCAGTTGATAATATTAAATTCCAATTAAGCTATTTAATTAATCTTATGGCAAAAATCTCCGCCAAGATGACTAAACAATCTTTCTTCTTCCTCTGAAAGCCCTTTTTCTAATTTCTTACAATGTAATTCACAATGAATCTCGAGTGCAAAATTTCCTCTTGCGTATGGACTGACATTATTAGCTACATCAATTAAGTCCTCTGGTATCTTTTGTGTGCTGAAAACCATTGATCGAGGCTGAAAAGAATGTAAAATTTCATGCAAGATAACATGATTTAGCTTATTCTTATAGTTATCACATTCATTTGGATTAACAATTACATAATTATCATTATTGCTATATAAATTTATTCCGCAAGCATCCAGATTATCTATTACAATTATAGTGCCATTATATTCAATATTATTGGCTTTAAGAAGATCTAAAACTTTTTTAAACGTAAAGGCAGCAGCTTTATCATTGTTAAAAAACATTTCTTTTATGCCATAATCTTTTTTTAATTTTTCTTTTAATTTAATTATTTCAGGATTAACATCTTTCTTAGCTGATAATTTAGCCATAGGAATTGCTCTGGCATTAATTTCATTTTCATTTTTTAAAATTTTATTATCTAATTCATTATCAATTTTACCGTTTTCTAAATTCTCAAAATCTTCTTCGTTTAAATAATCATAATTGAACAGCTCTCTATTTATGCATAAATCAAGACAAGAATGCATATCTTCCGGACTATCAGATCGATATTTAAATTCATCAAGAATAAATTCATCATAACCATTTTTCTCCATATATGGTATTAATTTATTTCTAAATTCCTCAATATTATTTAAATCTCTCATTTGCAATAAAGCATCAAGGTCCGAAATATTCTCTTTCTCTTTAAAATTTAATAAACCACTAATCACACTAGCCAGCGTGATAGTTGCACCTGATGCGACACCAGCTTTTGAAGCTTTCTCAAAAACGTCAGCTGCTAAAGGTTTAATTAACCTAGACCCAGACTGAAAAGAAATCTGAGGCTTATTCTGGATTTGAACTTGAGGTAAATTATATATTTTCATAACATTTATTCTAAAACCTGTAAAAATAAAATTTGCTATTATTGCCCCCCAAAAAATCTTCTTAGCAGATGTAGAGGTGATATTTTTTAGCTGTTCAAGTTGATTTTACTTTAATATTTATTTTTGTTACCATTATTTGCATGAAAAGAGTTTTTATTGTCGTACTTACTTTTTTTATGTTATTTCTACCAACTTTTGCGCAAGAAGTTGAATTTAAAGACGAGAATAATAATTCTATAGAAGTCATAGATAATTCAACTAAAATAAAAAAAGAAATAAAAGAAGCTATCGTTGATATATATGGCAAAGAGCGAGCTGATGAAATTTTTGAAAAAGTTCTTTTACAATCTCAAAAAGCAATTAGTGAAAGGCCAAAAGAACTTATAGAGCAGGATTATAACCGAGATTTTGATTGGTATAAAAATGAAATAATTTACATGTTTTATGTTGATCAATTCGGTGTTATTTCTAATAAAGAAAAAAATTCTTTTAAAGATACCGCATTAATGCTTGATTATTTAGAAGAATTAGGGGTAACAACTTTATATATACTACCTTTTGCAGAGAGTCCAATGAAAGATGCTGGGTTTGATGTAAAAGATCCGCAAAATATAAGAAAAGATTTAGGTGGGTTAGTTGAATTTAAAGATTTTGTCAAGAAAGCAAAGGCTCGTGGGTTTAAAATTAAAGCAGATTTAGTTTTAAATCATTTTTCAGATAGCCACGAATGGTTTCAAAATTTACTAAAAGGCGATGAAAGTTATCTGGAATACTTTATTTATCGTGATAGCATGCCTGAATATAAAAGATATCAAGATGAAAAGTTAGGGACCGTAGCTGAGTATATTGAAGATGGTGGCACTGTTTCGAAAAGAAGAATAATATTTCCAGAAAATTGTGAAACTAATTGGAGAGAAGTAAGTATAAATGATAAAAATTATTATTTATATCATACTTTTTATCCATTTCAGCTTGATATAAATTGGCAAAATCCAAATGTGCTATATTATGTCCTAAATACAATTACGCATTGGGCAAATTTAGGGGTGGATATTTTTAGAATGGACGCTATACCATATCTATCAAAGGATATTGGAACAAATGCAGAGAATCAACCGAAAACACATGCTATTGTAAAGCTTTTATCAAGTTATATACAATTAACAGCTCCTTCAAGTGTAATTCAGGTTGAAGCTTGTCAATCACCAAAAGACATTTTGCAATATTTTGGAAAAGATAGGGAAGTTCACATTCAGATTAATGACGAGATAAAAAATATTAAAAGAACTTCGGAAGCTCAAATTGCTTATCATTTCCCATGCATGCCAGCAATATGGGCCAGTCTTATTACTCAAGATAAAAAATATTTTATAGATGCTTATAAAAAAACGCCATCAATTCCAAAGACTGCTTCGTGGGCGATATTTTTAAGAGTTCATGACGAATTAACTCTAGAAATGGTTAGCCCCGAAGTTAGAGAAATTATTTTTGAAAATCTAGTAGATAAAGGTGCTAGTTTTAGAAAAGGCTTTGGGGTTGCTGGTAGAATGGCTAATTTTTTAGATAAGAACCCAAATAGAATTGAAGAAGCTTTTTCAATTCTATTATCATTACCGGGAATTCCCATAATATATTATGGTGATGAGGTTGGCGCTGCAAATAACTTTGAACATGCAAAAAAATCAGCGCTCTTAAGAGCGAAAGATAGACAAAATTTATTATCCGTTTTTGATTCGCGTGATATCAATAGGGGTAATGTAGCACAGAAACTTTTTTATGGTTCTTCTCTTGGATATTATGAATTTAATTCAAAGGTTTATAAAAAGGTTCAAAATTTAATCAAAATAAGAAAAAGCTTACCAGTTATGTCAAATGGGGATTTTGAAATCCTAAAAACGAAGAATAAAAGTAATTTTAGTTATATAAGAAAGAACAAGGAGCAACAAATTTTAGTAATTAATAATTTATCTAATGATAAACTTATTGCTGAAATTACTTTGCCAAAGGATGTTATATTGAAAAATAATGGTCAGATTAAGAGTTTAAGAAATTTAATTAATAATGATAATATTAAAGTTAATATTTCTATGCAGAATAAAACAATGCGGCTAAGATTAGCGCCATATCAAACGATATGGCTAGAATTATAGAGGTAAATATGGAAAGATTATCTTCGGAACCTAAAAAAACAAAGATTTTAAATTATATAAATGTATTTCGTGGTCTCGCAATTTTATTAATAATTATGGGACATACAATGCAATTTGGTGATTCAAAAAGCATGGTCAATATTCTTAATTGTGAATTGATTTGTGGAGGGACGGCTCTCTTTATTTTTATTTCAGGATTTTTATTTCAGCACTTATCATATAAGTATGAATTCAAAAATTACATCTCAAAGAAATGGACCAACGTAATTTTACCTTATTTAATAGTTTCAATTCCGGGAATATTTCTTTGTCTAAATTATCCAGAGATTTATAAGAATTCTTTTGCAGGGCTGGAAACCTGGATTCAGGTACCTTTGCATTTAACAATAGGAAGAGTCCATAACACGCCAACATGGTTTATTCCAATGATTATACTTTTCTTCTTATGTTCTTACTTGTTTATAAAATTAGAGAAAAAGGGGATTTTGTATAAACTCTTACCAATTTTATTTTTGATAACAATTTTTTTACCAAGAGGATCCGCTGAGTATGAAGACACGCTAGGACTTAGTTATTTAATAAAATATTGGATTTATTTAAAATATATTATTACGAACTTTTTCCATTTTATAGCTCTTTATGTCTTTGGGATGTATTGTTCTGCAAATAAAGATATTATTGATAAATTCTATTCTAAACGATATTTACTATGGATTTTAATGATAGGATTTTGCGCTCTTGATGTTTTTGCACAATATAGATATCAATATTCAAATTTTACAATTTCAAAAACATTTTTAACTATTTTAGCCTTAGCTTATTTGAAACACTATGATGAATTTATTTTGTCACATAAAAAAATCAATACGACTCTAGATTTTATTGCGAAGTATAGTTTTGGTCTATTTTTTATTCATTGGTATTGGTTTTTTATCTATAATCAGATTTTCCATTTGCCAACAGTATTACCAATAATTAACGATAGTTATATGTTTACTATAATCATCGTATTAATAAGATTTTTCGTTGTGGCAGCTTTCTCTTTGCTATCTTTGTTTATAATAAAAAAATTACTATTAAAGATTAATCCAGAGATAAATTCTCGAAAGTTTTTGGGTATCTAGTATTAGGCTTTTTTGTTAGCTGAATGTTATTTATTAAAGTTGATTTTTTATTTCTTCAAAGGATAGTTTTATTTCTTTTACTTTCTTTTTATCACTTGGAATTATGAAAGTCGCTTTATCTTGTTAAGCTTTTTTGTCTTTTTTTATTAACTCTACAAATTCTATTGGAGTATATTTTGTTTTTATGCTTTTAAATCCGTATTTATCAAGCAAATCCATAGTTAGCCTATAGTACGAATATGTAATTATATTTTTTGAATACGCATAATTAAATACAAAGAATATTCCTTGAACAATAGCTTCTCCATGAAGATATTTTTTATATTTACCAAGAGCTTCAAGCGCATGCCCGTATGTATGTCCAAGATTTAAAATTTTTCTTAAGCCAGATTCTTTTTCATCTTGATTAACAACTGAAATTTTTAAAGATAGGCAATTCTCAATAACTCTTATTAAAGTTAGAGGGTCTTTTTGAAGTAATTTTTCTGAACATAGAGTTAAATATTCAAAGAAGAACAAAGAATGTTTATATCCGCAATTTTCTTCTATAAAGGCATATTTTAAAATCTCACCAATCCCAGATAAAAACTGTCTTTTAGATAAAGTGTTTAAGAAATTTATATTAATATAGACACGTTTTGGCTGATGAAAAGTTCCTATAATATTTTTAATACCATTCATATCGATTGCAGTTTTACCCCCGACAGATGAATCAACCATTGCAAGAAGTGTTGTAGGGATTTGTATATAATCAATTCCCCGCATATATGTAGAAGCTGCAAATCCTGTTATATCACCAATAACTCCTCCACCTATAGCAATCATTACATCTTTTCGTGTGAGTCCAAATTTTTCAGCAGTCTCTAAAATCTTAATGTAGTTTTTAAAATTCTTTTCTTTTTCGCCATCATTTAATACAAGAATTTCTGATTCAGAAAGCTGAAGCTTTTCTTTGTATAATTTATAAACCTTTTTTGAAATTACAAATAACCTTTTTTGATTTCTCGTAAATTCTAATAAATCTTCTATTAGTTTTGAAAAATCTTCATCTGATATTGTGATTTCGTAATTCTCTATATCAACATTAAGAACTTGCTTCATCTAATTTACCTAAAATATATTCAACAACCTCTTCACTGCTCATATTTGATGTGTCAATCACAAAATGAGCTTTCAAAAAGTTTTCTTCTCGTTTTTTCAAAAGTTTTTCCAAAGCCTCT